>ENA-OYAL01000362-OYAL01000362.1-human-gut-metagenome-genome-assembly--contig:-NODE-362-length-24771-cov-10.922277_pt1 | contig 24771 bp, 19 predicted proteins | sample MGYA00244516_ERZ652817 | MGnify/ENA primary metagenome ERZ652817 (study PRJEB26926, sample SAMN06164692) | human gut metagenome | biome: ENVO:00009003; feature: ENVO:2100002; material: ENVO:00002003...
CGAGATGCTCAGGAGTCTCGTGGGCTCGGAGATGTGTATAAGAGACAGGATATTGTCTATGTGTTCTGTCCATGCTGAGGCGCAGGATTTGAAATCTGTATTGACAGGAGTGGCAAAGGCCGTAATTGGTAACAAGGCTACTACGGCTCATTCCATTGTGGGGACTTGGACTTATCAGGCTCCTGAATGTCAGTTCGAGAGTGATCAGTTGCTGGCAAAGGCTGGTGGAGAGATAGCGGCCAAAGAAGTGGAAGAAAAATTACAGACAATATATGATAAGATTGGTTTGGCTGGTATTAAGTATATTTTCAAGGAGGATGGTACTTATTCATATATATTGAAAAAACGTACGGTAAGCGGCACTTATGTTTTTGATGATGAAGCTAAGACGATTACTATGAAAAATAAGTTGGGCATACAGACGGTAGCTTATGTGACAGTGACAGGAAATAGTATGAGTCTTGTGTTTAATGCTGATAAGTTGATGTCTATTCTAAAGGTGATTACTGGAGCGGCTTCCAAAGTAAATTCCACAGCTGCCACTCTTAACAGTGTAGCTGAAGCTTATGACGGGCTGATGTTAGGATTTGAATTGAAAAAGTAGATGCTTTTTGTAAAATATGGATACAGGTGTTTTATGAAAGTTGAAAAATAGTGATTGGAAATAATGTTTGAGGATAAAGCCGTTTTGACCTAACCTTATTATTATGGTTAGGTCAAAACGGCTTTTATTTAAAATGTATTGTTTCCGTATATACTGGTCATGAATGTGATATGTTGCATATATGTGAGAACGATTTATTCTTGTTCTTTCAGTGCTGCGAAAATCAGACCTTCCAGTTCTTCCGCCAGTTCGGGGTTGTCCTGAATCACTTGTTTGGAGGCGTCACGTCCTTGTCCCAGTTTGGTTTCGTTGTAGCTGTACCATGAACCGCTTTTCTTGATAATGCCTAAATCAGCACCTAAATCAATGATTTCACCAGCTCTTGAGATCCCTTCACCAAACATGATATCGAATTCGGCTTTACGGAAAGGAGGTGCCACTTTGTTTTTCACCACTTTTACTTTAGTCTGGTTGCCGATTACTTCTTCACCATCTTTCAGTTGAGTGGAGCGACGGATATCCAAACGTACGGAAGCGTAGAATTTCAGAGCATTACCACCGGTAGTTGTTTCAGGGTTACCAAACATGATACCGATTTTTTCACGCAACTGGTTGATAAAAATACAAGTTGTATTGGTCTTGCTGATGGCTGACGTAAGCTTGCGCAAAGCCTGAGACATCAAACGTGCCTGTAAACCTACTTTGTTATCACCCATATCTCCTTCAATTTCAGCTTTCGGAGTCAATGCCGCGACAGAGTCGATAACAATGATATCAATGGCGGATGAGCGTATCAATTGCTCAGCAATTTCAAGTGCCTGTTCACCGTTATCGGGTTGTGATATCCATAAGTTATCTACATCCACTCCCAGTTTGGCCGCATAGAAACGATCGAAAGCATGCTCGGCATCAATGAAAGCGGCAATGCCGCCTGCCTTCTGAGCTTCAGCAATGGCATGGATAGCCAATGTAGTCTTACCGGATGATTCGGGACCATAAATTTCTATGATTCTACCTTTGGGATAGCCGCCTACCCCTAATGCGGCGTTCAAGGCGATAGACCCGGTAGGAATCACTTCCACTTCCTGTACGTTGTCATCACCCATTTTCATGATAGAGCCTTTACCAAAAGTTTTCTCTATCTTATCCATTGCAGCTTGCAGCGCTTTCAGTTTTTCACTATTTCCGGCACTCGGACTTGCTGAGAATGGAATTTCTTCGTTATCTTTTTTTGCCATAAATCTGTTGGTTTATAAAATTTGTTGTGCGTGCTCTTTTGTTTTCACCTCTTTGGGAGAGATGATACGTTCAATCACGCCTTCTTCGTTAATGATGAAAGTTGTACGGAATGTACCCATATATTTACGTCCGTACATACTTTTTTCTCCCCATACTCCGAATTGTTCTACCAACTTCTTGTCGGTATCGGCAATAAGAGTAAAGGGTAGCTCATTCTTTTCAATAAATTTCTGATGCGATTTGGCATCATTCACACTGACACCGATTACTTCATAACCATGGGCGCGCAGTTCCGCATAATTATCACGCAAATTACATGCCTGGGCAGTACAACCCGATGTCATATCCTTAGGATAAAAATAGAGTACTATCTTTTTTCCTTTATAATTACTTAAACGAATTTCTTCTCCTTTTTCGTTTAAGCCTAATATTTCCGGGGCTTTATCTCCTATGTTCATTTTTTAGTGGTTAATGATTAATGGTTAGTGTGGCCCAAGTATGAATTATGGGCCATTAATCACTATTTTAAAGTTCTAGATCACCATCGAATACTTCATGCCAAGGCAAACCTTGTTTGTTCAGTTGTTCCATAAATGGATCGGGATCAAACTCTTCTACATTCCATACTCCCGGACGTTTCCACAATCCTTGCAGGAACATCATGGCTCCAATCATGGCTGGAACTCCAGTTGTATAGCTTACTCCCTGCATTCCAGTTTCTTTGTAAGCTTCTTGATGGCTACAGTTGTTGTAAACATAGTAAGTACGTTCTTTGCCATCCTTTACGCCTCGGATGCGGCATCCGATAGAAGTTTCGCCTTCATAATTTTCTCCTAGATCCTGTGGATTGGGGAGTACGGCTTTTAGGAATTGTAACGGAACAATTTTCACTCCGTTATAATCTATTTCGTCAATGCGGGCCATACCGATATTCTGGATGACACGCAGATGAGTCAGGTATTCCTGACCGAAAGTCATCCAAAAGCGAGCACGTTTGATGGTCGGGAAATTCTTAACTAATGATTCCAGCTCTTCATGATACAGCAAGTAGGAATCACGAGGACCGATATTGGGATAAGTCAGATCTTTGTGGTATTCCAATGGCTTGGTGGTCACCCATTTGCCTTCTTCATAATAACGTCCGTTCTGAGTAATTTCGCGGATATTGATTTCAGGATTAAAATTGGTAGCGAACGCTTTGTGATGGTTGCCGGCATTACAGTCCACAATATCCAAGTAGTGCATCTCGTCAAAATGATGTTTTGCTGCGTAGGCTGTATAAATGCCACTTACTCCCGGATCGAACCCACAACCCAGTATCGCTGTCAGTCCTGCGTCTTCAAAACGTTTTTTATAAGCCCACTGCCAGCTGTATTCGAAATGAGCTTCATCCTTTGGTTCATAGTTTGCTGTATCCAGATAATTCACCCCGGCTTTCAGACAAGCTTCCATGATGGTCAGATCTTGATAAGGCAGAGCTACATTGATGACGATTTCGGGTTTGAAACTATTAAACAGGGCTACCAGTTCGTCTACATTGTCCGCATCTACCTGTGCAGTCTTAATAGCTGGATTGCCGATAGCTTTTACGATTGCATCACATTTTGATTTTGTACGGCTGGCGATCATGATGTCAGTGAATACATCCGGATTCTGAGCCACTTTGTGTGCTACGACAGTACCTACACCGCCTGCACCGATAATTAATACTTTACCCATTTGCTGTTTTTTATTCTTGTTAAAATAAAATGCCCGGCAGACATTACCGTTCACAGGGCAAAGATAACAAAATATTTTGGGTATTAGTGGATACGGTCTAGTTTCTTATTGGTGAAATCTAAGGTTTTTCTTTCGTAGGACCATGTTTCATAGCCACCCGTGACTATATGAATGCGCATGGGATTACCCAATGCCAGCCGACATTCGTCGGTTGTCATTCCTTTTCGTACCTTACCGCGGCTTATCATGTTCCAAACTTCTTCTGTGATATTCGGATACTTGGTTCGTAAGTTGCCTATGCCGAATAGATCCGTAAAATAATTGTCTGATTGTAAAATCACATCAACTACACTCGTATGGGTGAATGCAGCTTTTATCTTATAATTCTTTCCATCTATGTCTTCCAGTTCTAAAAAGACGTAAGGAGAGTTGTTTTGTGAGATTATATTTTTGATGGTGAATTGTGTATATCGGGGAAGTCTCACCGGGGTGTCTGTTTCATCCAGACATTCCGTTTCCGCTTTCAGATAGACAGGTTTTTTCCCATATTTACTCATCAGATTCTTTGATTTTTTTGTATTTGCATTACTGAAGCTAAATGAATTTGGAAAATATTTATTTTTATTTTCCATAATAAAATCACTGTCTGCCATGCCACAATTAGTCTTTGATATAGCTACCGGCTGATAGTAGGTGTTTCCTTTCTTGTCTTGGAATACGATTTTTACAGGGTATGCGCGGCTGCCCACTCCGACAGCTGTTACTGTTACTTCTTCATTTATACCAATCGGGACCTCTTTATAGCCCGATATGCTGTTGGGATCATCTATACGTACTTTATTGGTACGCATATATAGGGTTTGTCCTTCCAGCAGTTCTTTGGCTATGTCCACATCACCCAGGTAGGCAAGGGTAGGAATACCGGCTTTGGGCTTCAGGCAATATTGTTCCAGGGTGGTGTTTTTAAGTTCGTGATAATATTGTTGCCCTTCACATTCAAAGTTAAAATGTACAAAGCCCCGTTCGGTAATTTCCGAACCCAGATATTCAAAAATCTTATGTTTTAACTCTCCTGTATCCACCTCCTTGTTGGTTTCCGCCGATTTAAAAGGAGGAATAATGATGTCTTTACGTTCCGGCATCACCATGAATTTCATGCCTGGTGTCCAGTCACACAGGTTGTAATACTTGAAATGATCGTTTATAAACTGTTTTTCCAAAGATTCTACGGAAATACTTGTTTGTTGTGAAGTAGTCGTGACTATATATCCGTTTTGTGCATAAGTGCATAGGCTACAGCTTGTTGCCCCAATTAAAATGGCTAAAAACCTTTTCATTGCTTTAAGTGTTAGTATATATAAATTGATACAAAGGTATAAAATTTTTGTGTATAATTGCTATAGTGAAAAATAAAATGGTTAGTTTTGCACACTAAACTAACAGATTTAACAAAAAAATAATATGAAAAAACTAGTATTGAAAATGATGGCTGTTTGTGCCGGAGCATTGATTGTATCTTGTGGTAGTGGAAAGAATATGTTGTCTGTTTCTTCTCTGGATGGGGAATGGAATATTACAGAGGTGGATGGACAGAAGATATCTACAGAGAGAATGCCTTTCATTGGTTTTGATGTAGCTCAGAAACGTATTTATGGCAATAGCGGATGTAACCGTATGATGGGAAGTTTTGAAGCCGACTCTCTGAAGCCAGGTACATTGAAGTTTGGACAGATAGGAAGTACCCGCATGATGTGCCCTGATATGAAGACTGAGCAGATGGTATTGGGTGCATTGGATAAAGTGACTTCTTTCCAGACGGTTTCTGACAAGCCCGACGTGATAACTCTATGTAATCAAGATGGTCAGCCGTTGATGACTTTGGAAAAGAAGGCGGCTCCGGAAGTGTCACTGTCTGATCTTTCAGGAGAATGGGTTATTGAATTGGTGAATGGAAAGAAAATTGTAGGTACGGCTGAGGTGACCCCTTTTATCGGTTTTAATTTGGATGAAAGCCGCATTTACGGTAATGTGGGCTGTAACACCATAAATGGTGCGTTAACGCAGGAAGATGGAAAACCCAATTCTTTGAGATTTGACAATGTTGCTACTACCATGATGATGTGTCCTGATATGGAAACTGAAACTATCGTGCTGAATGCTTTGAATGAAACAAAAAGTTTCAGCATGAAAGATGATAAAGTATATTTGTTAGGTGAAAATGGAAATGAATTGTTGGTGTTGAAGAAACAATAATCCATCTACATTCGAATTGATATGGGTCGGCCTGTTTTCTCATAAACGAGAAAACAGGCCGATTGCATTTATGGCATTATGCTAGGATGCTGACAGGTATTTTATTTGGTGGAGTTCTGACATTCTTGCCTTATATGAATCCATTTAAAAGTATCATATAGCAAATAAATCAGTCATTTTGTCAGCCTTTGTCACATTCTTATTTTTGGCATACCGTTTGTTTTATGAAGGGCGTGCGGTTGGTGCACCAAAGAAAAAAGAAATCCTTCGTGAACCATTCGCCAAGAAATCAGTTTAATTGAAAACAAATAAATAAAGATATATAATTATGGGAAAGATTATTGGTATTGACTTAGGAACCACAAATTCATGTGTTTCAGTATTTGAAGGTAATGAACCGGTAGTAATCGCAAACAGCGAAGGTAAACGTACCACTCCGTCTATCGTTGCATTTGTTGACGGTGGCGAACGTAAAGTAGGTGATCCTGCAAAACGTCAGGCAATCACTAATCCGCAACGTACTATTTTCTCTATCAAGCGTTTCATGGGTGAAACTTGGGATCAGGTACAGAAGGAAACTGCTCGTGTTCCTTATAAAGTAGTGAAAGGTGACAATAATACTCCGCGTGTAGATATTGACGGACGTCTTTATACTCCGCAGGAAATTTCAGCTATGATTCTTCAGAAAATGAAGAAAACTGCTGAGGACTATTTGGGGCAAGAAGTTACAGAAGCTGTAATTACCGTTCCGGCTTACTTCTCCGATTCTCAGCGTCAGGCAACAAAAGAAGCCGGCCAGATTGCCGGTCTGGAAGTGAAACGTATCGTGAACGAACCGACAGCTGCTGCTTTGGCTTACGGTATCGATAAAGCGAACAAAGATATGAAGGTTGCCGTATTCGACCTTGGTGGTGGTACATTCGATATCTCTATCCTTGAATTCGGTGGCGGTGTATTCGAAGTATTGTCAACAAACGGTGATACTCACTTGGGTGGTGACGACTTTGACCAGGTAATTATCACTTGGTTGGTAGATGAATTCAAGAATGACGAAGGTGCCGACCTGACTCAGGATCCGATGGCTATGCAACGTCTGAAAGAAGCTGCTGAAAAGGCTAAGATTGAATTGTCTTCTTCTACAAGTACTGAAATTAACTTGCCGTACATTATGCCGGTAGGTGGTGTACCTAAGCACTTGGTTAAGACTTTAACTCGTGCTAAGTTCGAAGCTTTGGCTCACACTTTGATTCAGGCTTGTCTGGAACCGTGTAAGAAGGCTATGTCTGATGCTGGTTTGAGCAACTCTGATATCGACGAAGTAATTCTTGTGGGTGGTTCTTCACGTATACCGGCTGTACAGAAGTTGGTTGAAGATTTCTTCGGTAAAGCTCCTTCTAAAGGTGTAAATCCGGATGAAGTAGTGGCCGTAGGTGCTGCCGTACAGGGTGCTGTGCTGACGGACGAAATCAAGGGTGTGGTATTGCTGGATGTTACTCCGCTGTCTATGGGTATCGAAACTCTGGGTGGTGTAATGACCAAGTTGATCGATGCTAACACTACTATTCCGTGCAAGAAGAGCGAAACATTCTCTACTGCTGCTGATAACCAGAGCGAAGTAACGATCCATGTATTGCAAGGAGAGCGTCCGATGGCTGCTCAGAATAAGTCAATCGGTCAGTTTAACCTGTCAGGTATTGCTCCGGCTCGTCGTGGTGTTCCTCAGATTGAGGTAACGTTCGATATCGATGCTAACGGTATCTTGAAGGTATCTGCTAAGGATAAGGCTACAGGGAAGGAGCAAGCTATTCGTATCGAAGCTTCCAGCGGTTTGAGCAAAGAAGAAATTGAAAAGATGAAGGCTGAAGCTGAAGCTAATGCAGAAGCTGATAAGAAAGAACGTGAAAAGATTGATAAGCTGAATCAGGCTGACTCAATGATCTTCACTACTGAAAATCAGTTGAAAGAATTGGGTGACAAGCTGCCGGTTGACAAGAAAGCTCCGATTGAAGCTGCTTTGCAGAAACTGAAAGATGCTCATAAGGCACAGGATCTGGCTGCTGTTGATACTGCTATGGCAGAACTGAATACTGCATTCCAGGCTGCAAGTGCTGAAATGTATGCACAGAGCGGTGCTCAAGGTGGTGCTCAGGCTGGTCCTGATATGAATGCCGGACAAGCTGGTGGTGCTCAAGATAACAGCAAGCATGGTGATAATGTGCAGGATGCTGATTTTGAGGAAGTGAAATGATTCCGATAAGGAAACAGATAATAAATAATAAGCAAAAGCGTGCAGCTCAATGAGTTGCACGCTTTTGCATTTATGGGGCTCATGGTTGCTATGTGTTTTCTATGGGCTTTTTTATCTCTTATTTGCGACATGTTTGCGACACGTCTTATTTGGCGATAAGGTACAACTTAGATTGATATAAACCATTTAAAACGAGAAGAATATGCCAAGAGGAAATTACACCATTCAAAGAAGTTGCGAGGAGTGTGGTAAAATCTTTACTCCTCCCACATTAGTGTCGAAGTATTGTTGTCCGGCTTGTTCCAAGAGGGCGTATAAGAAAAGGCAAATCGCAAAAGAGAAAGAGGCGATACGTCAAGCATTGGTCAGGCGAATACCATCCAGTAAGGGATATCTAACGGTTAAAGAGGCTATGCTGATTTACGGCATTAGTAAAGACGTTCTTTATCGTATGATACGGCAAGGCTTGATACCGTCATGCAATTTTGGTCAACGTCTGACACGCCTTAGCCGGCAGTATATGGATGAACACTTCAAAACAAAGGCAGGGAGTAGAAAGAGAGAAAAGAAAGCATTGTCTTTTGAACCCAAAGATTGTTACACCATCGGAGAGATTGCCAAGAAGTTCCATATCAATGACAGCAGTGTCTTTAAGCACATACGCCGTCATTCTATTCCTACACGCCAAATCGGTAACTATGTTTATGTTCCCAAATCTGAAATTGATAAATTATATAAGTCGTTATGAAGAAAGCATTACCTAATACCAAAGTGACCGTCAAGCTCAGAAGGTCGAATTACAAAGAAGAGTGGTATCTGATTATAGAGTCGTACCCGGTTTACAAGCGAGGTTCTAAACGGGCAAGCCGTGTGGTGGAATCTATTAACCGGACTATATCCACACCTGTTTGGGACAAGTCGTCCATTGCACGTATCTTGCCGGATGGAACATTCAACTATAAGCCTAAGCGTGATTTGAATGGAATTATCCAATGCCGTTCAACGATAGACCAAGAGGCTTGTATCTATGCCGACAATGTGCGTAAGTTACGCCAACACGAATATGACAGTGCAGTCCTCTACACTGATAAGGAAAACGAAATCGCGGCACAAAATGAACGAAGCGAACAGGACTTTATCAAGTACTTCAATGGCATCATCAGCAAACGGCATCCCAATAGCTCTAATTCAATCATAGTCAACTGGACTCGTGTGGGAGAACTATTGAAAATCTATTCGCAAGGCAACCCGATTCCGTTTAAGACGATTTCCGTAAAACTACTTGAAGACATCAAGATGTTCCTGTTACGTGCCCCGATGGGAGGTAATAAGAAAGGAACTATCTCACAGAATACGGCATCCACCTATTTCTCCATCCTCAAAGCCGGATTGAAGCAGGCGTTCGTTGATGAATATCTGACGGTTGACATCAGCGCAAAAGTAAAAGGAATAACAAACATAGAGACACCTCGTGTTGCACTTACCATGAATGAAGTGCAAATGTTGGTTGATACTCCTTGTAAAGATGATGTTCTGAAACGTGCGTTCTTGTTTTCTATCCTTACAGGATTGCGACATAGTGATATCCAAGCATTGAAATGGCAGCAGATTCAACAGACAAGCAAAGGTACATGGCAAGCGGTTGTGGTTCAGCAAAAAACAAAACGACCCGATTATAAGCCAGTCATTCAACAAGCCCTTCAACTATGTGGTGAACGCCCAAGTAATGATGAAGCACTCGTTTTTGAAGGATTGACTGATGCTTCTTGGATTTCCCGTCCTTTGAAAGCTTGGATAGAAGCATCCGGCATCAAGAAACATATCACCTTCCATTGCGGCCGCCATAGCTACGCTTCGCTATTGTTGGAAAATGGTGTTGACATATACACTATCAAGTCTTTAATGGGACATACAAATGTCAAAACCACGCAGATTTATACGCATATCGTAAACGAACAAAAAGAGAAAGCCGCCAATACGCTGCATATAGAAAATTTGGGTTTATAGGTTATAGTGGAGACTTCCACCATTGAGCACCAACGACTTATATAATATCAACGACACACTTACCACCGTATTCCCCTCATGAAGCATCGGCTTTTTGAGGGGGATTTTGTTGTATAGACGTTCTTCGTGAAGAGGGTATTAGTCCTAATAGTGGTTTATCCCTATTTTATTATCTCTTTCAGTAAATCATTGTGTTAATGAAAATTAAATCTATCGGTGGCTAATAAGTGGCTAATTGGTGGTTATCAAGCACCTATTTAGCACTCATAAACATCCCTATACTTTTGCGGCATCAACTTTAATACAAAGAAAATGGCTTATAAAGTAAATTCATTGGAGGAAATGCCAAATGCGTTGTCCTACCTGATTGAGTCCGTAGAAGTACTGCAATCCAAAGTAAATGCCTTGCAGCATAAGCAGGCAAGTAATTCACCCAAGTGGATGGATATAGACGAACTTTGTGCTTATCTGCCATCACATCCAGCCAAACAGACAGTTTATGGATGGGTATCTACCAAACAGATTCCCGTACATAAAATAAATAAGGCTTTGGCTTTCCTGCAATCGGAGATTGACGATTGGTTGAAAAACAAATCGCACAAGACCCAAGCTGACTTAATGGAAGAAGCTAGACGATTTGTCGAATCTAAAAAGATTATCAGATGATGGGAACGACAGATTATTGCTTTTCGTTCTTTCGCAAGCCCATTCAAAACATCGAACCGATAAGGGCGGTAGGCATTGTGGATGTGTATCGCTATGTCATCGGGCATTATGCGCAACCACAAACCGCATCCCTGCGTTCGATGCTACCTTCTCCCGAATCCAAAAGATACAAAGCCACCCATTTCGACTATTGTACTTTTTCGGGATTATTCCGCAAACGGAATGAAAAGGAACTGATTATGCATTCAGGATTGATGTGTTTGGATTTCGACCATGTGGAGAATATCGTGGAGCTAAAACAGCAATTACTCAATCATGAATATTTTGATACGGAACTGTTGTTTGTCAGCCCATCTGGTAAAGGATTGAAGTGGGTAATACCTGTTGACCTGAAAGGCTGGGAACATTCCCGGTACTTCAAGGCTGTCGTCAACTGTATCAAAGCGACAGGTTTGCCATCAGTGGATATGTCCGGCAGTGATGTGGCTCGTTCATGCTTTTTACCCCACGACCCACAAGCATATATTAACCCTAAATACAAAGATGATGTCGAAGAAAATATTTTCCGCCCAAGATTGGGAGAATGCCCCTTCTGAAATACTGCAAACACATACGCCTGATATTGCTCCTATATATAATAAGGTTAAAGACGATGTTGAAAGTGTTGTTCGGGAGATAGAACAACGTGGCATTGATATAGCACCCAACTATAAAGATTGGGTGGAATTGGGCTTTGCACTTGTTGATGGATTGGGAGAGAACGGACGGGAGTATTATCATCGCATCAGCAGGTTTTACCCTACCTATCAAAGGGAAGAAACAGACAAACAATATACGCATTGTCTGCAATCCAAAGGGCAAGGCATTACTGTCCGTTCTTTCTTCCATTTGGCAAATCAAGCTGGAATCTCATTAACTCCGTCCGGTAAAGAGCATTTATCCATTTTGCCAAATATCCAAAATGGTAAAACGGGTAAATGGATAAAGTCAGAGGAAGAACTTCCTGCATTTCCTGAATGTGTGTTTGAGCATCTTCCTCCTTTTCTACATGAGATTGTCAACAATTCCATTTCGGTGGATGACCGTGATACGATATTGATAGGAACTATTGTGTGTTTGTCGGTATGCTTTCATAATGTTTGTGGTGTGTACGATGAGCGCATTGTTTATCCGAATCTTTATCTGTTTGTTGTGGCAGATGCAGGTATGGGAAAGGGGGCGTTAACCCTATGCAGAGAACTGGTAGTACCCATTAACCGCAATTTGCATGAACTCTCAAAACGATTGGAACAGGAATATAAAGAAGCGATGAATGCTTATATCAAAGGTAAGAAAGATAGTGGAATGACTATGCCAGCCGAGCCGCCCATGCGTATGCTTGTTATTCCTGCCAATAGCAGCGCAAGCTCTTTCTTGAAGATATTGGGAGATAATGACGGAATCGGACTGTTGTTTGAATCGGAGGGCGACACGTTAAGCCAAACATTGAAGTCGGACTATGGTAATTATTCCGATGTGTTGCGAAAGGCATTCCATCATGAGTTGGTCAGTTTGAGCCGTCGCAAGGATAGGGAGTATTGCGAAGTAGCTAATCCGAGAGTTTCTGTAGCTTTGGCTGGAACTCCCGAACAGGTAAGAAGATTGATACCTGATGCGGAGAACGGATTGATGAGTCGTTTTTGTTTCTATATCATCCGCTTCAAGCGAGGTATAAGAAATGTGTTTGCCACAAGCGATATTTCTCAATCCAAAAATGCAATGTTCAAACTATTGGGAGATAAATTCTGCCATCTGCATGAAGATTTTATACGGCAGGGAAATTATTCCTTCTCCCTTCCCTCCGATTTACAGGAACACTTTATTGAATATCTCAGCCGTGTGAATGAAGAGTGTTGTGACGAAGTGGATAACAAGATGCAGGGAGTAGTCAGACGGATGGGGCTGATTGCTTATCGTATAATGATGGTGCTGACCGCTGTCCGGCATTTGGAGAATGTACATCGCAATTCTTCCTCACATGATAAGACAGAGCAATTGCTTTGCCATGAGTTTGACTATTCTATAGCCATGAATATTTGCGAAACCTTACTTTATCATGCCGTATTTATTTATCAGAATTTGTCAGGAAATCAGTTCAAACGATTTAATTCCGCTTCGCAAGAAACTGGCATTTATGCACGAAGGAATGCCCTTTATAATATGCTGCCTGAGACATTCACGAAGAAGGATTATGATGCACAAGTTTCATCTTTGGGTGAAAATGGAAGTACGGCAAACAAGTGGATAGAAGCCTTTATCAAAGATGGTAAGCTATGCCGAATAGAGCAGGGGAAATATAGGAAGATTTTTTGAGTGGCAAGTTTGTGTTTTAGTGCCACTAAAACCTATACGGCAAGCTGATAAACTGCCACTCTCAAAAAATCAATTCATGAACATTGAAAGTTAAGATAAATATGAAGGAGAAGAAACTTGGCGGTCGCCCTAAGTTGGCGAACTATCAGAAACGTACCAAATGTTTTCGGGTAATGTTTACCGAGAACGACTATATCTATATCCAATCCAAAGCGGAACAAGCTGGGTTGTCTGTCAATGAATTTTGCCATCAGGCTGCAATGGATTGTCCGGTCTGTCAGCGCATCAGTCCGGAAATGGCATCGGCAATTCGTGACCTTTCCGGCATTGCCAACAATGTCAATCAGATTGCCCATCAGATGCACACTTATGGTTTGGAAGCAGTCAAACAACAATGCTTTTCAATCATATCAGAAGTCAGTAGAATTATCACTCAAGTAAAGAACAATAGCCATGATAGCGAAGATTAAAACAAGAGCAGATTTCGGAGGAATAGTGAATTACGCTAATGACCAAAAGAACAAGAAGAAATGTGCCATACTTTTAGCACACGAAGGTGTCTGTGTCATCAGTAATAAAACCATAGCCGATTCTTTTCAGATACAAGCGTCCATGCGCCTGAAAGTAAAAAGTCCGGTAAAACACGTATCACTTGCTTTCTCTTCGCAGGACATTAACCGTTTCCCCGATAACGAAGAAGGAGATGCACTGATGTTAGAGATTGCCAAGAAATGGATGGAACAAATGGGCATCCGCAATACTCAATATATTATAGCCCGACATCATGACACGAAACATCCTCATTGTCATTTGGTGTTCAATCGGATAGACAATGAAGGCAATCTCATTTCTGATAGTAATGAAAGAATACGTAATACTAAGGTATGTCGGGCTTTGACGAAAGAATATGGACTGTATTTTGCTCCTAAGAATAGTAAAGCTAGAAACAAGAGTCGTTTGCGTCCTTATCAATTACGGAAGTATAATCTACGTTCTGCAACTCTTGATGCACTGGCTGTATCTCGCTCATGGAATGATTTTCTTGGCATTCTCAAAGGTCAGGGTATAGATATACGCTTTAATCGTATAGATAACTCTGATAAAATTCATGGCATATCATTCTGTCAAAATGAATATAGTATAGCCGGTTCTAAACTTGACCGTGATTTGAGTTTTAATAGCCTTTGTGCTACATTGGGTAATGTGGCAGCGGAACTGGTTGTTCAACCTCATCAAGCCATAACTCCCAGTGGAGGTGGAGGAGCAAGTAATGAACTGGGATGGCGAGACGACAAAGACAAGGATAACCAAAGAACCGAACCTTTTTATAAACCCTCAAAACGTAGAAGATAATGAAAGAAGATGTAGTAGCTGCAAATCTTGCAAATTTGCGCCAAAGTATCAACGAGCTAAAAGAGTGTATTGAAAAACAGAATACTACAATTCCCAAACCAGATCAGTCTGTAAAAATAGATTTTGACGAAAAGACCATTTATAATGGAGTCGCCAAAAGTTTCTGTACTTGTTGGAACGATGCGTTATCAGTGGTGAAGAAGCATATCTGGAAGCAACAATCGGACACATTGCCGTTCTCGCTATGGTTTCCGAAGCTTATTGAATTATTCAAGCAGAAGTCCAAATTTCTTGAATATCTTTATCGGCACGTTTGCGATTATAATCTTAATCGTATGACTATTGAAGCAAATACCGAAAGCATATTAAAACGGCAGGATGAGATATTTGCAAAAATCAATGAGTTGAAAAATCCAGTAACGGTTATTCCACCCAATATCAATGGGATGTTTATACGGGGCTATCATATAAAACTTCGATATGTCGTAGTGTTTGTTGTCATTATTGTTACGTGGGCTGTTGTAGCATCGGTTAGTAGCATGAAGCATCGAGAAGAAGCCTTTGCGTATTATTCGATGTATCGGGCGGTGAAAGAACAGCATCAATGCTTGATGGAAAAAACAGGAATAGAACTAAAAAGAAATACGGAATAGTCATCGGAGAAAATAAGCGACAGCACTTTATTGTTGCTTATTTCTTCCATAAGTCACTTCTGGTTCTGCCGCCACAAGTGTACTGTCTGTATCAGATAACTCGTATGTCTTGATTTTCCTATCTTCAAGAAAAATATGATTCAATGTATAAGCTAACGACTCAAGTGTTTGTATCCGGACCTTTGGCTTTAGTTGGCACTCCCAAATCGTGATACAATGCCAGCCCATAGCAGCAAGCTGGCATTGTTCTTTTTTATCTCGTTCCTTATTCCTTTTTATTTTGTTTGACCAAAAATCTATATTGGTTTTAGGTAAACGGAAATATTTGCAATTATCATGACCATGCCAAAAGCAACCGTTTACAAAAATGACAGTGCGATATTTGCGAAGCACCAAATCGGGATGACCGGGAAGGCGCGGATGATTTAGCCGATAGCGGAAGTCACGGCTAAAAAGGAACTTTCTCACCAGTATTTCAGGTTTTGTGTTCCTTCCTTTTATAGCGGACATACAACGATGGCGTTGTTCTTTAGTTAATTTATCCATATTTGTAAGGTGTATTCATAGAATAGACTTATTAGATTCTTGCAAAGCCATAAAAACAAAGGAAGAATAGTCACTATCTCTCATGGGACGTTTTCATATATCCTGTTACTTTGCCTTTCTCATCCAATGTATAAGTTCCACTCACTACAAGCCACATAGGAAAATTAGGTACATTATTATAACTATGTAGCCCTATAATGTTTTTTTCACCAAGTACATACCACAATATTTTCTTGTGATGTGTTTTGAGATAATCCAACAGGGCATCCTTCCGGACTAAAAGATTGTTTTTTGACTTCTCTACGGCTCTTGCATCGAAACAAATCACCTTGCCTTTTTCATTTAAGAATACCCCTTCCTCGTCTGCATATTGCATCCTAAGACCATCAAATAACTGTTTTGAAGGCATGAGACAGTAAAAGGATGTTTCTTTAGAATGGTCTTCTTCTGCCTCCCACAAATAACCGATTGTGGTTATCTCTACATGAGCTATGAACCGATTCGTTTTCTTGTCATATATGTCCCTCTTGGTAAGCCCTTTAATATCAAAATGTTTGTATGCTGGTGACCAGTAATATTCACGATAAAACAATTCGTATTTATCAGAGTGTTCGGGCATCCATCTCCCACCAAAATTTTGTTTTGAAGCCCATTCACAAACGAGAGGGAACTCATCCTCGTCAATGATGCAGCTTCTTACTTGATACCACAGGCTTTTGTATATGCAATCTTTGCCATGAGGTTCATTCCATTCTGGATAACATTCCAATGCAAGCCAATCGCATCCATCTGCATCTGTCAATTCTATAATTGGTTCGGCTGCTGGAATATCATCCTTTATATTAAGCCAATCAGACATTTTATGTCCCCAGTTAGCATACCTCCCTCCATACCACCAGAAATTTTCTTTGAAGTCTGGATCTTGACGATTCTCATTTACTCTAACAAGAGTTGTTGGATCTATATCACGAACGGTTGGTTCCCAAGTTCCCTCATATTCTACGACATTATCACTCCATGAATATTCTAATTTTTCGAAATTATCTGCTACACGAGCTAACAATTCATGTAAGGCTAACCACTGATATTTCTTTCCAATTCGTTCATTGGGTATGGTTGAGCGTCCTCTTCCAGATCCAATTTCTTGGTCAAATGTACCATGCTTGTCTTCTTGGTATCCATACTTATCGATAATGAGTTTTATGGCCACATTACTCAGACGTTCTGCATCAATTCTCCAGTTGCTCAATGCGCTTTGAAATGTATACCTTCCAAAATCGCCATAAAGACCTATGGCTGAATGTTCTGTAAACATGGAAGTAAGCATGTTACACATACCCGGAGAATTCTTGTATTCCCCACATTCGTCTAATATAGACTTTATTTCCTCATCAGATACAGGAGTATAATCAAAAGAGCTATTATATGGTGGTCGTATTTTATTAATATCAACATTCAGTTTTTCTCCTATAAAAATAGCATATTCTATAACATTCCGTGCATAGTCACGCAGCAAGATGTGAGGGTAAACCTCACCCTCAACATTAAATACTGACGAATAAATGTATTGGCACAAACTGGCCAAATATTCTTTTGATTTTGACCTCATGGCGCAGCCTAATACTACACCATAAAGTCTTTCATGAATATATGGATCATCTACTTTTGAGAACTTTTCCAAAAGTGGTATAAGTACCTGCATCCTATTATGCAGAAGTTGTACGAGGGCTTTTGTCGCTGTATCGCGTAGTTGTCGATTGGTACTTGCCAAAAACCAAGAAAGTAAAGTAGCTCCCAACTCAGCAGACTCTTCATCCATATTGACCTTATCGCTTTCATCCCATGCCCAGTTAATAATATCTTTTATTATTTCATCCTGATTGCTATAAATGCGATATAATGCAGGTGTCCACATGGCATCCCTGTCAGCTAACTGCATTGGTTCCAGCATTTTGTGAAGATAATTGGCATTATAATAGTTCCCCGGATTAAATGCAACCTCTATAACGGTTCGAATAAAGCGGTCTCTGAATTGTTCATTACTTACAAATTCTGCAAAATATGTGTCAAGATGTGAGTCTATTGTTCTTTCCTCCCTCCATGTTAAACTAGAAAGGACTGCATTTATAATGGCTTTATTACTATGGAAATTAGGTAATGAATCATATAATTCTATCCCCTTACATTCTGGCAATAAAATTGCCAGTGATTCCAATAATCCACCAACTACATAAGGAGATTTTATCGTTAGTACATATTCCTCTATAGCTTTATCGTCAAATTGTAATTTATCTATTAGATATTCTGCTTGAAGAAAATTTTCAAATCGTTCATATGTGAAATATATGCACTCCTCGTACTTGCCAACCGTATTATAAAAAACATTTTTGCTGAAAACACCTTCAGATATCAAACAATCCAATAATTCACCTTCTGTAAACACACGGGGATAAATATCGGAAAAGTTTTCTATAGCAGTGTCTATTGGCATTTCATGCCTTCCTTCTTTAGCTGTGAATTCTATGTACTTACGGACAGCCTTATCTACACACTTGATTAATGGGGAATAATGTTTGGCTTTCCTGAGAGATTTTTCAATACCATCGAAAAACAAATTCATTATTGATGTTATACCTTTCACACCATCCGGTATCTTTTTATAACCATTGTTCTTCATTCCTTCACAGAACAAATGTAAAAATAGTGGATTTTTAAATTCGGGATTGAGGAGTGGAACAGAAGGATACAATATATCGTATTCCTTAAAATATAGTTGTACGGCTTTTTGTGTATTAGTCCCAAATCCATAATGTCTTGCCCACACACAATAATCATTTCCAAATTCTTCCCATGGAAGTATTGCAGGGGTATATGATGTACGAATGCTCAAAACGAGTCCAAGCCACGGATGTTGTCGAATCCTATCAATAAAACTATGGATATTACTTTGCCAAATAGCCAGCCCGTGTCCCTCATTTATTGCATCTATGAAAATGATGATGCGATGTCCGGTTGATTCTGCCTTGGCTTCAAGCGTTTCTAATAACTCCTCCGAAGAACTGCTGAAGCTAAGCATTCTCATTATCTGAGTGAAAGGTTCTTCATCAGTAACAAATTTCTGCCCTAAAAAAAATAGACTAAACAGGTTCTCTTTTTGTCTTCTTTGAACAGTATCAGCCATCAAATGCGACTTACCGACTCCAGCATCCCCTTCAAGTATTAAAATAGGGTCATTTACTAGCCTCATTATATCTTGATGCAAATCGTTGTGAACGCGCAAAATATTTATACCTAGTTCAAATATGTTACTTGATGTTCTGTTTTCTTCTTCTGTTACACTTTCTTTTTCAACAATACTGTTGGCAATATCTTGAACAGTTTCTCCCAATAACATCAATGCTGACAATAATTCACTAAGAGGTATTTTATCTATACCGTTGATATTAATTTCCTTTATTTGTTTAATCGCATTGCGGACACTTTCTACTAAATTAATAATATCTTGACAATACTTATCTTTCTCTATTTTTCTACATGTATCTTCTGCTATTATCAGCTCCTTATCAAAAAAATGTCTCAGTGAACTTCCTCGTGAAAGAACCTCGAAATATTGAACGGGTTCAACTTCAATATTCAGTTTAGGTGTATATCGTTTACCTAAATCTTTTATTGAACCTGCATTAAATCGCATCATATCTTCATCTGAAAATTCGTGCTTTCCAAACCAAAATCGAAGTAGACCTTGATTAGAGGACTTTTGAAGTCTTTCTATTAAGTCTGATGCCCACCAAAAATCAAAAGTTACATGAGAATTTATCTTTGACCATCTTTCCACATATCCATCAATTCGCTCTTTCATACTCATTCTACCTGCGACATGAGCATCGGAGGGATCTGTGGGTACTGCTATGACATATCGTCTCAAATTGGGATGGGAATCGAGTGCCTCTTTTACAGACCTATCTATTTGTTGATACTGTGAATCATCAAAAGCCTTACAAAAATATTTAGCTTGCCAAGCCACAATACTTCCATCTTCAAGAGTCCAGTAACATTCCACCCCTCCATCTGGCTTACCTTTGCGTACAAATGTCTTTGTACATGGAATTTCCTCTCTACGTGCCAACTGGCACACAAATTCTTCAAACCCTTCATTTGCAGACCCGTTTATGGATCTAATATTATTGAAATCAATATTCAGCATAAATACCACTCCTATACAGCTCTTTTTTCACTTATGTGCATAATGCTCTATTATTCTTTCTCTCTCATGCGCTCATGCTTATTCCCCTGCACAATACCTTTATCCATCATAACTATTTGGTCCAACTCCTCAAAAGTAGTATCAATAAACGTATAGTTTATCATCTTGCTTGTATTGATGGGTTGAATGTTGGCATATTGTTTACGGAAGTAGCGCAGTTCGAAGGCTAGGCGAAGGTCATCGACACTTTCTTCTCCATCGGTTTGTTTTGCTTCCTTTGACGTGATAGTCCTAACTCGCACAATTTCATAGACATCACGAATGCCTTCTCCCTTGAAGTAAGGCATGAAGTAATGTAGATTTTGCAGAGCAATAGTAGTAGGGAAATGACTGCCAGTGTAGTATAAAGTGGCATTACCGTCTTTGAAACTTTGCAAATAGCCTTTACGGCTACTATTAGTTACCAGCCCGATGAGTACACGGTTTCCTACTTCTACGAATGTTCCCTTTTGCGATATCACTTTAGAGATTGTCTCATGTGATTTTGTAGTGATAAGTTGTTCAACGAACTGTTCCAATAGCTGACGATTATGTTGGTCTTTAGGACGAAGTGGGAATGCACCGATGTTCACGTCGTCTATAGTCTTACGGAATTTCGATACAGCAACATCGGCTGGCTCGCCATCACCCGGGAACAGAATATAGCCGCCTATCACTTCTTTTTTCAAAGTATTCGATTGATAATCTTTATAATAGATGGCATCACGGTATCTGTGCATTTGGTTGATAGCATCTTCCGGTGGAACGTCCACACCGTTTTTGTCTTTCCCGTCAATACGATATTTCGCATCAAACAGATAAGTCATTTTCATTCCTTCTTGCAAATCGTTTTTAGTCAGTTGCAGGACTATGTCCGGCTTTTGTGGTACGGTACGCACTACAAGGTCTTTCATTCCAATATCGCAATTCCCCTTGTCTGTGTTCTTGGGATTATAGACTAATTCTGCCAGTTCCACATTGTCTTTCTTGAAAAGGATACGGGAATGTTCTCCTTTGCCCAAATCCCACGTGAACAGGCCATTCATTTCCATACGGTTCTTATGGTCTATATCTTCATCAGACAAATGCAGTTTTTCTTTCACTATATGGCTTACTTCTATGAAACACCATATTTCGTAGAGTGTCGCTATGTCTTTGGTCTGTAAACGGTATATGCCATCATTCAAAGAATAAGAGCGGCGGAGCAGGCTCCACGTGCGATATACCTGACTATATCCGGTAGCTTTCTGCAAAACCAGACTTTCCTGATTCATTCCCTTATAATTTCCTACGGTACGGAAAAAGGGGTTTCGTTGCAAATGTTTTAGCGTTGCCAATGTGGCTTGCATGTCATCCTTCATCACATCCGAAGCATTCTTTACCGCTTCTATGCGCTTCTTCAAGACTGTGTATTTATCCGTAATCTGTCCAAGAGCGAATTTCAAGAACCTATTTTCCTGCGTGTCATTTGTTCGGACGCGTTCTTCTACACTATATAAGTGAGAGCTGTCCTGTCTGTGTTCTGCCAATTCGTTTTCTATGCAAGAGGGGACAAATGTCAGTTTATCGGCACGTTTGTAAGTCTCTTTTCCGTGTAACCGATGTCTTGGATGGTCAATGATGTTTTTGCAGGCCTTTATGAATTTCTTTTGCTCATTGGCAAATACGCTCCACCAGATTATTTCCGGGGTCTCTCCGTTTGCATCGGGCGAAAAGCCATGAAAGGTTCTTCGCATATAGTCGAGCGAAAGCATTCTGTACTCTTGTTCAATATCCTCTATAATGGCTTTCCAATGCTCGTGATAGTTGAGCTTTGTGCTCAACACTTCAAAAGAGAAGACAAAATTGCGGGTTTCTGCTCCCACTTGATATATGAGCTGTATTTCACTGCGTCCGACCTCATTGCCATAATTCAAGAAACCTGCCAATATCTGTCTGCGAAAAGTGAATTTTTCATTTTCACTCTGGAGAATAGAACCAAACTGAGCCTTTTTCACATAGTCCTTGAATTCCACCCAAATAGGATAATCGGCGTTGTCGAAAAATATGGCAAGAGCTTGTTGGGTATTTTCAACCGTAATTTCTTCTCCGATATAGTTGCTCAGGGTAACGGATGATACACCTTCTGACCAAGAATAAGTGGAGTGTAAGCATTCTTCTCCAATATTACTCTTGGCTTTATACCAAATGTCATCGAATTTTGCACATTCGACAATCATTTCAAAATCCTGATGCTTTATGGTGAGCAGTTCCATTTTCTCTTACTGGTTGTCTAATAGCTTTTAACTCCAGAAACTTGTATAGCCGGATGATAACCGTTCTTGCATTTCTTTCAACTTGGCTATGGAAACGGATTCTATTTTCTTATCTTCTCCGGTCAATGCTAACAACTGCGCTTCGATAGTAGTAATCAGTCTTTCAAGAAGTGAATGCTCGACTTTTGTATCATCACCTTCTATTCGTGACAAGATTTTCATGCTTGTTATCTCATCCAATGCGGTTGCTATGACCTCATCTTCACTGAACTCGTTTCCGTTTTCATCCATATTGTAAGGCAAATTGTTTACCACATAAAGCAGGAATTCGTTTCGCGTGCGGTAGGCAACTTTGAACGAAGTGCCATTAAGAACGTCATTCACTGCTTTCAAATAAGCCAATACCTTATTGCAAACATCCTCATTATCTGCATATACATCCACACCTTCAACGGCTGTACCGATAAGCATATCGCTATTCAGTTTACCAATGCGTTCATATTTACTGTCCAATCCAGCATACAAATCCACCTCATTCATTTCTATGGTCATGGCACGGTCAAGTACCTTACGGGAGAATGAGAAAGTCGTTTCATCCATATTTACCGTACCCACTACGATTAGATTCTGGGGAATGGTGATACCCTCTTCCAAAAAGCGGTTCCTTAATGTTTCATTGTCTCCTGTCAGTTCGGCTGTCAATACCCGATACCAATCCTCTGTGCTTTTTTTCAGGATAGGGTCTGTTGTAATCGTACCGTCTTTGTTGCTTTTACGAGATTCTATTACACTAAGAAATTCCGCAAAATATTGTTCGACAGGAGCAAGGTTCATTTCATCCAAACAAAGGAAATAAGGAACATCCTGGTTCTCCCAAGCCTTTGTGATAAATCTTAAGAAATCGCCAATCACATATATGGGTTTTCCGCTGACGCGACTCACATATCCCATGAGCTCAGTAGAATCATGCCAATTGGGTTTTACTTGAATCATCTCGAAATTCTTAGGCTTCTGAGCCTTATATTCAGTGGAATCTTCATCCCAACACGCACGGGCAAGTTCACGGACGATACGACTCTTGCCTGTACCGGAAATGCCGGCTAATAAAAGGAATGGTTTCGTCTTTATAGCCATGATAATGTCTATATAGTGATAGTATTGAAAATCTGTACGATTCTTTTTATCATTATTCTTTATGGTATTCTTTAACAGTACCTTATACTTATGGTAGATATCAAGATATAGTTTGAGAAGTAAAGTTCCTTTTTCTTCGTTTGTTGTATCCCATAATGAATAATAAATAGCACCAAGTTTATATCTCTCATCAGCTATATCAGCATTATTGTCTTGTTTTAGTAATTCATTCTTTTCATGTAAGAGTTCTCTGACTTCTTGAGTGTTTTGGAAAATCTCCTTTTTACCATACCTGGGACCAAACTGATTTGGTTTTGTAGTCCCTTGGTTTAATGTTAAATATACGCTTTTATAATTTGAAGAAAACAAAAAGACAATATAAATTCCTTCTCGAGTTGAAGTCGTTATATCTTTATCCATAATTGCTATCCACGGTGTTTTGGTAGCTCGACCTGCACCAACAGATCCTTTTATGAAATAATGGTTTGATTTATCCATTAAAAAACGACTAATTTCATCTGGTAAATGTTTACATATTATATCCCTAGTTTCATAATCAATGTCAGAAGTGTTTTCTGCAGTTCTAAATGTCTCAGAATTTGCAAAAGCTTTATTAAATAGATTGTTTATATCATTTATTGTTTTCATATATTCTAACTTTACATGGATTTTTTTTCTTTATCTCTCCTCTCTTTTACTCTTTCCAACCCAGGCATCTTTTTAGCCAATACATTTTCTCCTGCAGGAAAGTAAAGCGGAAAAACCTGAGATAAGAAACTTACAATATCACTACGCTTCTTGCCCATGTTGAAAAAGGCGGAACAAACAAAATACATAAGATCTTGTTGACTACATGTATCTATTTGCTGAATAGTTATTGAAGGTTTGATTATCAAACCGTGTTCTGCAAATGCGCAAGCACTGGCAAGAATAGCTTTCTGTTCTTCTTCGGTAAACATCTTTATTTTCCCTGCCAACCATTCAAGTTCTCTTTGCTGAAGTGCTTGTTTCTTTTCATTCTGATGTTCCAATAGAATTGCTACATTTTCTTGTTGCTTTTCGGTCAAGGCATTTTCCAATGCTTGATTCTTTTGTTTAAGGACATTGAATTTCAGCAATGCGGCAATGTACATACAAAAATAACCTACTGCAATATCGAATATCAGAACAAGCAGATAATTGTTGTTTGAATTTTTGGTATCCCCGGCCATATACTCACTGATAGGAATAACGGCTAATAGCATGATGATGGCTATTGCATAAAGTACTCTGTATCGTATTTTATGGTTTACCTGTGGTAAGGAAGCAAACAAAAAGGCGATAATCAAAACGGCAATTATTGCACTGAATGGTATGAAAGATGTTCCCATAGGTTTATTGCTCAGTTTGAGGATTAATAACAATGTGCCAATAGCCACCATGATCTGCTCCTTCACGAGACAAGATTCCCATAGAACGAAGTTTTGAAATATGTTTTTCTACGGCTCGGGAGCTTATTC
>ENA-OYAL01000429-OYAL01000429.1-human-gut-metagenome-genome-assembly--contig:-NODE-429-length-21413-cov-7.304382_pt1 | contig 21413 bp, 17 predicted proteins | sample MGYA00244516_ERZ652817 | MGnify/ENA primary metagenome ERZ652817 (study PRJEB26926, sample SAMN06164692) | human gut metagenome | biome: ENVO:00009003; feature: ENVO:2100002; material: ENVO:00002003...
GTTTTATTATTAACCCTTCGGCGAGAAGCCGGAGGGTTAAACTTTGTCGTTCCAAAGGTAGGAATGGCGTTCCGACAGGGTTTTGCCGTTTTGATCCTTCAGAAGCAGTTTCCACGCCAGTATCTGGCCGTTTTCCTTGGCATCGTCCCCAATGAATTCAAAGACGGGGGATTGCGTGCCGCCTTTCCGCCCGGCAGGGTAGGAAATGGATTTGGTCAGGATTCTGGATCCCGTTTTTCCCTGGCGGTACATCATGACCAGCGTGACCGCCTGGTCCGGAACCGCATCATACCAGGTGACGAAGTAGTACTGGCCCTGGCGCTGGACGCGTTCCTTGTTCGAGACAGCCCCGTACAGCAGGAAAGTAGCCTGGGAACGGTGCATGCCTACGTCCTCCGACGGGAGTGACGTGGTTTTCAAAGGCACTTCCCTCACGTGTTCAATCCTGGTGATTTTCCCTGCACAGGAAAACAGAAGCGGAACCGTGGCCGCGATGCAAAAGGGGGCAGGGAATCTCATGAAGCACATTCAATACATATCCGCCTGGAGAGTCAACACAAAGGTAGGGCTCCCTCCGGGCCATGGTTTGTGGATAGAGGGAATTGGGGCGGTTTTTCCCTTCCGCCGGGTGCCGCTGCCGTTCCGAACGTGACAGGCGGTCAGTGGCGCCGGATTGGAGGCGGTTTACAGAGCCGGACGGGGAATGAAGGTTGAAAGGCGAACAATATCCAGGATGGCGGCACGGGAATGGTGAGTACCGTCCACCCCCGGCAGGATCAATATAAGGGAACCACCAGCATGGACCCCAGGGTGAGCCAGCAGGGCAGTGTCAGGAAGGAGGCTACGGTGGTGGTCAGCAGGATTTGCGTGCCCAGGTCCGGATGGCCGCCGAACCGTTTGGCCAGAATGACCGGAATGACAGCGGAGGGAATGGCCGCCTGGATGACGATTACCCGCTTGATGTAGTCGTCAACCGGAAGGAAGTACGCCATGAGCAGGAGCAGGGCCGGGGCCAGTCCCAGGCGCGTCAGAAGGCCGCAGACGATAGGCTTGGGCTCCCATTTCATGTTGTGCCACAGGTCCCGCATGGAACAGCCGAACAGGATCAGGCAGAGGGGGGTGGCGCAGTTGCCGATCATTTCCAGGGCTTTCATCAGGGGCGCCTGGGCGACGTAGGCTCCCAGGCCGGACCATGCAAGGGCAAGGCCTACAATGACAGCCAGCAGGGGACCGCGGAAGAAGACGCCCATGTTCAGGTTGCCGGGACCTCCGGCAATGATGATGACGCCAATGCTCCAGACCACCAGTTCACACCCCACGTTGTGGACGAAGAGAACGCCCAGCGTGGGGTCATTGCTGGCCGTGAACAGCATCTGGATGATGGGGATGACGAAGAAAGCGTAGTTCTGCACCCCTGCCGTCAGGGTGAAGGTGCGCAGACCGGTGCCGATGCGCATGCGGAGCATTTTGGCTACCAGCCATGCCGCCGCAATGCCGAGCAGGAGCTCCAAAGCGCCAGCGCCTATGGCCTGGAGGGAGAAGGCGACGCTGCTGAGCGTTTCATTGCCGGAGAGCACCATGTATTTCATGATGCTGTGAAAGACCAGGCACGGATAGGCTACGTCCATGGCCAGCCGCATGATGGGGGCGTCGTGGTCCGCCTGAATAACCTGCTTGTGCCGCAGGTAAAACCCCGTGGCAAAGAAGAGGTAAACGGGAATAGTGGAGAGAAAGGAGGCGACGATGATGGAGCTGGTGTCCATGGCGGGGATTTTTGTGGGGGAAATGGACGGAAACTGGCGTCGGGGGATGGTTTAACGACACATCATCCGGCATTCAACACAAAAAACGCAACAGGTCTTGGACACTGGAAAATACCTTGGAAGGGTTGGCCTCTTTCAAGGCGGTAACGTCTGCGCCTGCGCTCCAGGCGGCGGACAGGCAGGTTACGCCCGCGGTTCTGCATGCGGCGACATCGGAGACCGTGTCTCCCACATAACAGAATTCCTCTTCGTTGAGTTGGTAAAAGTGCAGCAGTTCCGTGATGGCTTCCGCCTTGTTCGGCTTGTCTTCCGATCCTGTCTTGATGGAACAGAACAGGTTCTGCATGCCGAATTTTTCAAGCGTGATCATGCAGCTTTTTTCTCCCTTGCCTGTGATCAGGGCGACCAGTATTCCAGCGGCCCGCAGCGTTTTTATCAATTCACAAATGTCCTCATAGGGTTTGGGGCATTCCTCATGCATCCTTTCATAAATCGGATAAAAGTCATGAAGCGCCTCCTGCCATTTTTCCCCGGCAACCATTTTGATCATTCCCTCTTCATTCAAGCCGAAGGTCTGCACAATTTCCCGTTCGCTCAGCACATGGCCCGCGTATGGTGAAACCGCCTGCTTGAACGCCTTGATGCACATGGGGATTGTTTCCCCTATCGTGCCGTCCAGATCAAATGCTATCAATTTAATCATTGTCCGGGGTTCCCGTTGATTTTACGGATAACTTTGCAGGGATTCCCGGCGGCCAGGCTGTCGGGCGGGATGTTTTTGGTGACCACGCTGCCGGCGCCGATGACGCTGCCTTTTCCAATCGTGATTCCGGGCAGAATAATGACACCGCCCCCGATCCAGCAGCCGTCTTCTATCGTCACCGGGAGGGCGAATGTACGGCGTATGTAGTCAACGCCGTCATTCGTTTCAACAGGAGCGAGGCGTTCATTCAGATCAACGGGATGCGTAGCCGTATATATTTGGACGTTGGGGGCTATCAGGACATTGTTCCCGATGGTGATTTTATTGCAGTCCACGAAGGTGCATCCCGTATTGACCGTGACGTTGTTCCCGATATGGATGTTGCAGCCGTAGTCGCAGATGAACGAATGACCGATGGAGACTTTGGTCCCGATACTGCCGAGCATTTCCTTCAGCACCTCGTATTTCTCTTCCTTCCGGTCGTAAGGGAGGGAATTGTACTTCATCAACAGATGATGGGCCTTGTTTTTAAATTCAAGAAACACCTTGTCATGGCAATCATACCATTCTCCCGCCATGCATTTTTCCAATTCGGTTTTCATATCAGTTTCGTGATTGTCTGGTTGGAGAGGAGGCGCACCCTGCCGCACGGGCGGCGGCAGGGCAGTAGAGCCTTTATTCCCACTCGATGGAGGCCGGAGGCTTCGTGGAAATATCATAAAGGACGCGGTTGATGCCCTTTACTTCATTGAGGATGCGGTTGCTGGTTTCACGCAGCAGGGCGGCAGGCAGTTCCACCCAGTCCGCCGTCATGGCGTCTTCCGACACAATGGCGCGCAGATTGGTGGCCCATTCGTAGGAACGTTCATCCCCCTTGACGCCCACCGTCTTGACGGGAATGAGGCCGGCATAGGCCTGCCAGACTTTTTCATACCAGCCGTATTTTTTCAGGTTGCCGATGAAGATGGCGTCGCATTCCCGGATGATGTCCAGCCGGTCCCTGGTGACCACGCCGGGGCAGCGCACGGCCAGGCCGGGGCCGGGGAAGGGGTGGCGCCACAGAATGTCGTGGGGGATGCCCATGGAGGCTCCCAGTTCGCGTACCTCGTCCTTGAACAGTTCCGCCAGGGGTTCCAGTACCTTCCCCTGCGCCTGAAGCTCCAGCACGCGTTCCACGCGGTTGTGGTGCGTCTTGATGACGGAAGCCTTGGATTTGGCGTTGGAGGCGCTTTCAATCACGTCCGGATACAGGGTCCCCTGGGCAAGCATTTCCGCATTGCCCACGGCATCCCAGAATACGTCAATGAACAGGCCGCCGATGATGCGGCGCTTCTTTTCCGGATCTCCCTCTCCGGCCAGGGCCGTCAGGAAGCGTTCGGAGGCGTCCACCGTTTCAATCTTGACGCCCATGCGTGCGAAGTTGGCGCGGACTTCATCCGCCTCGTTTTTCCGCAGAAGGCCATTGTCCACGAAGATGGCGCGCATGTTTACCCCGGCTTCATGCAGCAGAACGGCCAGCACGGTGCTGTCCACGCCGCCGGAAACGCCGCAGACGACCTGCTTGTCGCCCACGCGTTCGCGGATTTCACGGATGAGTTCCCTCTTGAAGTCGCCGATGTCGAATTTTTTCAGATTGGCGGCGCAGGAGAGGAAATTGCGCAAAATGGTCCGCCCTTCATGGGAGTGGGTCACTTCCGGGTGGAACTGGATGCCGAAGGTGGTTTCCCCCCATTGCAGGGAGACGGGAATTCCTTCCGCATTGCGGGCGATGACCCGGCAGCCTTCCGCCAGATGGTCCACCGTGTCCGAATGGCTCATCCATACCTGGGAGGAAGGGGACATGTCCTGATACAGCCCTGTGAGGGATTCCGGAATGAGGGCGGCAGGGCCGTATTCCCGCTTGTTGCTGGCCTTGACGCTCCCGCCATGTTTGATGTTGAGAAGCTGCATGCCGTAGCATACGCCCAGAACGGGAACGTTCAGGCCCTGGAGCCAGTTGAAGTCGATATCCGGCGCGTCTGCGTCCGTCGTGCTTTTGGGGCCGCCGGAAAGGATGACGGCTCCGGGTTCGTGGATTTGGTCCAGGTCTTCCAGAGCGTACAGTTTGGCCATGTAGCCCAGTTCGCGCACGCGGCGCACGATGAGCTGGGTGTATTGGGAGCCGAAGTCGATGACGGCTACGAGATGTTTGTCGTCCATGAGAGAGGTTTTAGCAGGAATAGTTGATAGGTTCTTCCGTGATGGTGATGTCGTGGGGGTGGCTTTCCTTCAGGCCGCCGGAAGTGATTTGGACGAACCGAGCCTTTTCCCGGAGCTCCTGCAGGTTGCGGGCGCCCAGGTAGCCCATGCCGGAGCGCAGGCCGCCCATGAGCTGGAAGACGACGTCCGCCAGCATGCCCTTGTACGGGACGCGGGCTTCCACGCCTTCCGCAACGAGCTTGCCGGAGCTGTTCTGCCCGTACCGGTCGCCGGAGCCGCGGCGCATGGCTCCGAGGGACCCCATGCCGCGGTATTGCTTGAAGTGGCGGCCCTGGTAATGGACTACCTTGCCGGGGCTTTCCTCCGTGCCTGCCAGCAGGCCGCCCAGCATCACCAGGTCGGCACCGGCCGCCAGGGCCTTCACGATGTCTCCGGAATAGCGGATGCCGCCGTCCGCAATGACGGTTACGCCTGCGGGGCGGGCCACGGAAGCTACTTCCTTAATGGCGGTGAACTGGGGCATCCCCACACCGGAAATGACGCGGGTGGTGCAGATGGAGCCGGGACCCACGCCCACCTTGATGGCCTGGACGCCCGCCTTGATCAGGTCGGAAGCGCCTTCCGCAGTGACTACGTTGCCGGCCACGATGGGGCGGTCCGTCAGCTTGCGGAGATTGGAAACTACATCCATCACGCGTGTGGTATGGCCTGTGGCGGCGTCGATGAACAGGGCGTCAGCCCCTGCGGCGACCAGGGCCTTGGCCCGGTCCAGGTAGTCGGGGCCTACGCCTACGGCAGCGCCGCAGCGCAGATGGCCGTGGTCGTCCTTGGAGGCGTCCGCAAACATGGCGCGCTTCTGGATGTCCGTTTCCGTGATCAGGCCGGCAAGAACGCCGTTTTCATCCACGAGGGGAAGCTTTTCAATGCGGTGCGTGTAAAGGATGTGGCGAGCTTCTTCAATAGTGGTGCTGGGGGCGGCGGTAATCAGGCGGGAAAGAGGGGTCATCACATCTTTCACCAGCACGTGTTCGTAATCGTCCACTCCGCGCATATCGCGGCCGGTGACGATGCCTTCCAGCTTTCGGTTGGCATCCACCACGGGGAAGCCGGAGTAACCCTGGTCCATCATGACGTGATGGACTTCTTCAAGCGTCATGTCTTTGCTCACCGTGACGGGGTTCGGGATGACGGCGTTTTCAAACCGCTTCACGCGGGAGACCATGGCCGCCTGAATGTCGATGGGATTGTTGCGGTGGATGACGGCGAGGCCGCCTTCACGTGCCAGGGCAATGGCCAGTTCCGATTCGGAAACGGTGTCCATGGCCGCGGAAAGCACGGGGATTTTCATGTTGAATCCAGGAACGAGCTGGGAACTGATGTCCGCATCACCGGGAAGAATCGCGCTCAGGCGGGGCAGCAGGAGCACGTCGTCAAAACTTAATCCAAGAGGGAAATCTGCCATGCGACAATCTACAGTCAAATGCCCTCTGACGCAAGCCGAAACACAAGAGGGACGTTTGTTTTTTTGAGATAACGCTGCGCCGCGGGAATGGTGAATCAATGTTGCGGCAGGATGCGCCACAGGCCAGGAACAGGGGTCTTCTCCAGGTCGCATTCTTCCTGCAGTACGTGGAGGATTTCGGGGTTTTCCAAATAGATATATCCAACATTGTATTCCTTAAAGAAGGGAACGGCGTTTTTCTTTTCGAGATTGGAAGGGGAAAGAGTGAAGGGAATTCCTGAGAGAGAGGCGAATCTGGCGATACTCATTGCCGAGTTTCTGTCCATCATGAGTACTTTGTTTTCAGGATTATTGCCTTTCAGATAAGTGTCCATTTGCCGGGCGACAGGTTCCGGGATGGTCATTAATTCCACTCTGTCAAAGGGCGACAGGAGGGAGCGCAACTGCCCTCTATTGATATAAAGTGCAGCGATGGCGATGGTGAGTGCGATTAAGATATTTGTTGTTTGAAATTTGGTATCCTTTTCCCCCGAGGCGAAGCGGAAACGGAAGATAATAATGGTAATGAGAGCCGTATAAATCCAGGGAACATGATAGCGGGAGTCGGGATATCCGGTAATGATAATCGGTGCAAGTGAAAGGAGAATGATGCAGAAAAAGATCCATATTCCGGAAGGGATGGGGGATGGTTCCATATAAGTTTTTGATTTCCTTAAAAATAAGGAGCCAATATAGAATACCAGGAGAAGAAAAGCCGCGGGGATGATCATGTGTACCAGTGATGTGCATGAACTTTTCATGCGGACCAGAAAAGCCTGCATCCACAGGGAAAAATTGTCGCGAATGGTGTGCGCAGGGCAGCTATCACAGAAAAATGTGGAAGGGCGTGTATCTTCAATGGTCCAAATTCGTCTGGCATTGTCTGTAACGAAAAGAACATCAAAATGATGTATGGAATAATAAATCCATGGGGAAATGGTCAGAAGAAAAGTCAGGGAAAGTACTGATATTGCTTTGATATTTCTTTTTTTGAGGCAGACGAACAAATAGTAGATGATGATTAATCCGGCGAATCCGATAAAGTCAAATCGGTTCATGACGCCAAGACCAAGGAATAAGCCTGTGAAAAAAGAATTCCTAAGTTTGAATCCGTTGATCCGGTTATCAAGATAAAAATAAAATGTACCTAAAATATAAACGAGGCTCCAGGATGTGGTGCCTCCGCAGCAGACTTCCGGGGAAAATTGACTGAAACAGAAAATAGCCAAAACAAGGATTCCCCACAGGGAGGAGCCGTTGGCATTTAGAATACAAATTTTCCGTATGAAATAGGCAAAGAGGAAAACGGATATAAAGTTGACGTACAGGTAGGAGTTGATTTGCTGTTCAAAAACAAGATTGAATATATAAAGGAGAAATGGGTAAAGAGGAGGGAATCCGATTGCCTGGAAAGTTGGATAAATATTTTGCCGTATATAGTTTATTTTGTAAAATTCATTCTCAAATGACTTTGAGAGATCAAACAATTGCCATATATCGAAATTGACATTCTGTCCATAAAGCGCAGAAATGAAAAAGACCCATAAAAAGGACAGTGCCGAAAACGGTATGATTTTTTTAAGAAGGGCATGTTGCTTCAAGTAGTAGGCAGCCAGCCATAGGGGAACGATGAGTACCTGGAAAAGGGGAAGAGAAGAAGGAAAGAAGGGGAAGACAGCCAAAGCTACCGCCCCCCAAAGGGAAGGAATAAAAGAAGTTTCAATGAATGCCGGATAGCGTTTATGTATCTGATGCGCGGCAAGAAAAGCAATGAAGGAAATGGCTATATATCCTTGGACGGGAAGTTCATGAATGAACAGGGAAAGGAGAAGGCCCCAAATGACGGCGAATGCAAAGAAGTAGCGGCATATACTTTTGGCGAATTGACCGTTTACGGGATAAGTAGAAGCCATGATTTACAAGAGGGCTGATTTTTATGGGTGGTACTTCCGGAAAAGATTCTTCACCAGGGTGGCAAACAGATTGAAGTTGCCTTTGAAGAAACTGATTTTGGTGGGGACTTTTCCTTTGGGAGGATAGGCGCGGGTAACGGGTATTTCACAGGCTTTCAAGCCAAGCTGTGAGGCACGTACGGAAAGATAGGCAAGCAGTTCGTAGGTTTGGAATATATCCCTGAAGGGCTGTACTTCGGGGTGCTTGAGATAATGACGGGAATAAGCCCGGTAGGCGTTGGTTGTATCGGTAAACCATTGACCCGCGCTCAGGGAAATGAGAGGGGCGTGCATGAATTTCAGGGCGACATGGCGGATAAAAGGCGTGTTGATAGCCTTCCCCCCCTTCCTAAAACGCGAGCCCTGAATGAAGTCGAAACCTTCCTGAAGCTTGGATATGAATTTAGGTACGTCTTCGATGCTGTCCTTGTCATTTCCGTCAATGGTAATGAATCCGTCGTAACCGCGTTGCAGAGCCCACCAAAGTCCCATGCGCAACTGAGCTCCCTGCTTGCCAGGGCCTGTTTTGACAAGAAGCGTGTTGACACCGTATTGACGCAGAAGGTGTTCTTCCGTAGATCCGTCTGTGGACCCCCCATCACAAATGATTATGTCCCCAAAAGATGGAATCTTTGCGTTCGTGGCTCTTTCCAGTTCGTGATGAATGCGTTCTCCTTCATTGATAATAGGGATGAGAATGCAGTACTTGCTTTGTTTGGTCTGATAGCTTTGAACCGTAAAAGCGGGGACTCCCGGTATGGAAGAATGAACTGATATAGAGTCGTCTGCAGTGTTTTCCGGTTCTGAAGAACTGGTCATGGCTTTTGTAACTGGGTTGGCTGAAGGAGAACGGTTGATTTCTGCCGCATGAGATTGGAGGCAGTTTTCCGGAGCCGGTAAGGAGGGATATATTGATTCTTGGAAGGTTAATTAGCGGTCGCGGCCGGTTTGAACTTTATTGTTATGGCTGCCTTGGCTTTCTTCCCTGACATTGAGCGCCTGCATGTCCAACATGACGGAGGAGTGTCTTTCCTGGACGATATGGTATGCGGCTGCATTGGCGTTGAGGATGACGAGCCTGAGTATGTATTCTCCGAGGATGGTAAGAATAAGGAAAAGACTGATGAAGAAGATGGACAAAGTAAGCATCAGCGTGGTCCAGCCTTCAACAACATGGTCGGAAAAAAAGCGAATGGCAATGGAATAAACGGCGACGAGAAAAGCTATGAAACTTGTGAACAATGCGAGAATGTTGACTGCCCGCAGAAGGCGCGTGGAGTTGTAAATGATGATGTTCATCCCTTTCATATACCCGTCGATAATGCCTTCCTGACGACTGATGGCTGCGGGCAATGCGTATTCTACAATATTGGTGGGGTACCCTGTGCGGAAGAGGCAGTAAGAGAGCATGTGATGGAAATAGAAAGCTTCCATGACGGCATTGACTGCCCGGCGGCTGATGACTCGGAAACCGGTATCGTTTGGGGGGATTTCATATTTGACGATATGGCCGAAAATCTTGCGGAAGATGAATGATCCTATTCTGTAGCAGGTATTTTTCCTTACATCCGCACATCCACAGACGATGTCGCTTCCCTGACAGCAGATATCTACTCCCCGTTCCAGTGCGTCCGTGGAAAAATTTTCATTGTCGGCCAGAATGACGATGTCGCCAATAGCATTTTCCATGCCGGCCGCGAGAGAAATGTCGTCGGCAAGATGGTGGGAAAAAAGAAGGTATCTCAGCCTGGGAACGGTAGAAAGTGTTTCCGATATGCTGCGGCTGAGCAGACGGCGCGGATCGCAGATGACGATTTCAGAGTTCGTATAGCGGGCATTGAGAAAATCCGATAGAAGAAGGAATTCTTCTATTTGCATCGGACGGGTTACATTGAAAACAAGGGAGATGAAAATGTCTTTTTTCATGATGTTAGCTAGAGGAGGGGCCGGCTCCGTTCAATCTGGCGGATGAAATCCATACAGTCATAGATATTGTCTATTTTTCCGCCCATGATGCAGTGGTAGCCGGAAATGCCTGCGTAATTGGATTTAAAGAGAATGGGGCGGCTGTCATCTACTTCGCTTATGGGAAGGACGGTTTTGACCTCCCACAGAGAATCACGGTATACGGTTTTGCCGATGCTGGGCATGTAACGGGCGGCATCATGTACCATGGCTTGGTAGGAACTGTGTTTTGGATCTTCAGCCAATATCCGGTAGGCGTCGGTATAAGTGTCGTTTTCCTCTTTATCATACCATTCATAATGAGGTGTATACCGTACATGGCTCAGGGTATATAACTGACGACTGGGAAAGGGCATGATGGAAAAGAATGGTCCGCACATGACAGTAAATCCCCGGTTTTGAATTTCTTCCGGTACTTCGACGAGGGCCATTTCAGTCATTTCATGCTTGAGGGGAATTAGCCTGATTCTCGAGGCGGCATTCAGTTTATTGATGCGGGCGTAGGTGCAATTATAGAGATTGCGGCAGCGAACGGTAAAAAGTCCACCTTCTTTTTTTGATGTAATGTCTGTCTCCAAGCCTCCTTCTGCGATCTGGCGGAATTCCAGAACCTGCGTGCCTGTACAGATTTCTACGCCATTTGAAGCGCAGCGCTGAAGAATATTGTCACGGAGAATAGTGGCATCAAAAGCAAATTCCCGGGCATCGAAAACCGCTTCAATGTAATGGGAGTTGAACAACCTGCAAATGTTTGAGGGAGCCGGCTGACAGGGAGCTCCGATGTGCTGGCAGAAGTTTTGAAACTGCTGAGCCGTCACTTTACCTAAAATCCGGCCAATGGCGTAATATTTTGCAAAATCATCAATGACGCAATCTGGGAATTCCTTGATGAACCGTGGAAAGGAAAGGCATGAACGCATGCCGGTCAGAAGACTGCGCGGGTAATGATACCCTGAATGGATGCGAGCCTGGTTATTGTAACTGGCATGAGTCATGCATGAGTCTTCGTACTCGCACAACAGTACTCTCTTGCCCTGAGAGGCAATAAAATCAGCAATATAAAGCCCGTAAAACCCTCCTCCGATGATGATACTGTCGTATATGTCTTTTTTCATGGGGTCTGGTTCCAGATACCGGCAACAAGAGAGAGGCTATTTTCCATGTTCTGGATAGGATCTCCTTTTGCCGGGCAACTCATTTCAATGGAAACAAAGTGCTCGTATCCCCCATCTTCCAGAATTCGCTTTAAATCTGTCAGCAGTCTTTTACGCGGAGTAAGGGGAGCAAGCATGGGTTCGCTGAGATGAACATGGCTAATCATATGAACCTTATCCGCGACCAGGCTGAGCAGTTCTCCGTTGGCAATTACGCAGCCCATATCCAAATTCAATTTAAAGCCGGAATGTGCGATTGCCTGGCAGAGATGAATGGCTTCTTTTACGGAGGTTACGAAGTTGCCACCATAAATGCCCGGGTTAGGTTCCATGCCGATCACGCACCCATGGGCTGAAGCGAAATGGGCCAGCTTAGTGAAAAAATCAATAGCAGTTTCCCAGTCTTTTTCATTGTGGGAAATTCTATTTTTAGGACTGCCGAAGACAAGGTTGCGGATACCCCCTGCTTCAGCAAAAAGTACGGCCTGTTTGAGGTAGGCAAGCAGTGCCTCCCGTTTTTCTGTTCCTTCAAACAATCGTAGTTCCGGATGCCCTGCGAGTAATGACTGCATGCTTGGCAAAGTAAATCCGTGCTCCCGCAGCCGGGCAGCAAGTTTTTGCATCGGAATAAGATGGGAGTAGGGGACTTCAGGGAAAAAACGGGTTGGTGCAATCTCCAGCCCAGTGAAGCCGTAATGTCTCATAAGGGTATAAACCGCCTCATCGTGCTGCTCCTTCCACGCTATATTGGAGACCGCCAGTTTCATGCGATTCCTCCTTTTGTGTTGCGGACGCGTTCCGCCTGCTGATGAAGGAAGGCTTTCAGCCTCCTCAGAACGTTTTCACGGTCTTGAAAGTAACCTCCTTCCACATGGCGGCTTTTCATGTTATAGTAAACAGGTTTTTTTCCGGGAATGTGATTGTGCAGGGTAAGTCCCAGACATTCCTCCGCCACTTCTGCACAGGAAAGTGGTTCGACGGCCATGTTAAGTATCTTCCAATCTTCTGCCAGACCGCGTTTGATTAATGGCCAGATATCTGAAATATCCAGAAAAGGAAAGACACTGCGGCTGTCTGTAAGGTGCCATGCCGTGAAATTGGATCTTTTGAGTATATCGAGAGCCGCTTTTTGTTTAGTGGCCGGAGATTCTCTGTTGATGATATGGTTGTGGTCCCCTTCTTCCTCATAGACAGCTTCCAGCCGTTTTACCTCTTCGTCCTTAAGGGAAGATACCAGCTCCATCCATTTGCCGGCGGAAATCATGCTGGGAAGAGGATGCATCAAATCAAAGATGAAGTTTTTCTTTAACCCGTTGGCGAAGAGGGCCGGAAGGCGAACGATTAATGAAGAGGGGAAATGTTTTCTCACCCAGCATTCGAGCTGGTAGCGGTTTTTTCCGTAGGCGTCCTGGCGTGTTTTGTCAGGAATTGAAGATTCATCCGGAGAGGGAATGAAGGAGGAATACACATCAATCGTGGAAATGAGAATGAAGTGTTTGGCTTTTACCGTAGAAAGGCAGTCCATCAGTATTTGAATGGCCGCCTTGTCTTCCTCCGGGTGTAAATTGGCATACCATTTGACGGCATTTACTCCGGCGCATACGAGCAGGTCAAATTCCCCACCTTTAATTTCTTCAATATTCCGGGAATTAAAGAATACATCGAACTCGTGCTGCTCCCGGAGATTGCTTCCAACAAAACCTGTATGACCGATGAGAGCATTCATAAGGTGAGTTTAAACTGACAGTTAGTGAATATGGAAGGACCCTATTCTTGTTTCGACAATGGAATAAAATTTGTGAAGCGGGAGAAATGCTAACGGATTTGCAATCCGGCTGGCATTTTTATAAGAATCATCGAATCCTTCATCAATTGAGGTGACATCTTATGATTCGCCATATTTATGATGCATTTCATCATCAATAATATTCATATATTATTAATAATAAGTGATTTATTATCATAAAATCTAAAGAAAAATGAAAAAATTTCTTCTGTATTGCACTTGAGGATTAATTTAATTCCAAACTAGAAAGACCCCATTCCTCCGTAATATGGAATTCGTACAAATAAGAGAGAAAATTATCTCAAATGTTTTTTCCTTAGAACTGTAGCTTGACTCCGGATTGCAAATCCGTTAGCATATAATTTACAAAGAGACGAATTGTTTTTATCTTTGTTTGAAATAAGGAAAGTTTTAGCTTGATTTAAATAGTACGCATGGTTATGAAACGCCGATGGAAAATGAGTTGTTCCCGATGGATGTTTCTGCACCCTGCCGTATCCTTTTCGTCTGCTTGGGTAACATTTGCCGTTCTCCCGCTGCGGAAATCATTTTCAAGACCATGGTAAAAAAGCAGGGGCTGGATGGAAGGATTGAAAGCGACTCCGCCGGCATGATTGGCTACCATCGGGGATGTCCTCCCGATGCCCGAATGCTGGAAGCCTTGAAAAAATACGGCTACAGCAATCCAGGACTCAAATCACGCCCTGTCCGGAAGAATGACTTGGAAGAGTTTGATCTGATTGTGGGTATGGACCGGGAAAACCTGCGCGATTTGAAGAAGATGGACAAGAATGGGCTCGCAGAACGAAAAATCGTGCCCATGTGCTTTTTCGCAACCCATTTTCTGGATGAAGAGGTACCGGATCCCTATTATGGCGACCGGGAAGGATTTGAACACGTCGTGAAACTTCTGGAAGATGCCTGCTCCGGTTTACTGGAACATTTGAAAAAACAGATGAATCCCTGAAAGGTGTCTAAGGCTATTATTTCATGATGTCAAAAGACTGCCGATATGACGGCTGTTGGGAGAAATGAATAGGAGTCGCTGTCTCTCATGCTTTTAAATGAAATTACAAGGCCATGGTAATTTCTAAATTATTCAGGCCATTATGCATCACTTTTATTAGGAACATTCTTTTTTTTGCCGTTGCAATCCTTTGCGGCAATTATTTTTTTCCTGGAAAATGTATGATAGGGGTTTTTATGTTGAGGTCGAGAATTTGAAAATTTACGCCGGCGAGGATTCGGAATTTCGGTACGGGCTTTATTAATATAATTTGACTTAATATACTTCTCTATATATTTATATAAGAAACTCAGTATAAGAAATACAATAACAGTAATTATGGTATAGTCATTAAAAAGGACATCCTCTGCCCAAGATAATAAAATCATGAAAACAAGTGTAATAATTCCTAAAAATGCACCTTTCCTCCACCCTTTTAAATAAATTATAATGGTGAAAGCAATAATTAAATAAATTGCACTCAAATAATTCATAATACAGATTTAGCCGGGTAGATAAAAAACAGGGTATGAGGGGAGTATAATTTGAATTTTTATTCAAGAATATTTTCTCTAGAAATTTTAGAGACAGGAATACTAAAAATCTTTTTATGACAGTGGAAAAGATTCTGAAACAACAAATATAGATAATTCTAAAATCTTACCAGTGGCGAATGTCTTTTTCAGTCAGTACAGGACGCCGGTCAAAAATGAATAAGGTAAATCCGTTCTTTAGAATCAAGGCATTAATACTATATCGGTCATACGGCATTCCTTCTTTTTCTTTCCACTCCGTATCTTGCCAACATGCTTCTATATCATTCGGATAAATTCTCGGATAATTCAACAATTGGTAGACTGAATTGATTCTTTTTAAAATACGATCAATCTGCTCTTTGGAATTGTCACTATCTTGCGGTCTTATTTTTAATTCAATGTGCTTTCCCGGCAGGAAGATACGGTTCTGCGAGTGAGCAAAAACTCCTTTCACTTTCTTCTGAATTTCAGGATACTTGGTTCGTATGGAATACCCGAGACGGCTGGAACTTATGTTATGTTCTTCCAGAGTCGTGAGCTCCTTGTCAATCCAGATTTTAGAGGATGAGGGAAAACTGTGGAGCTCCGAATGATTGTGTAATGCCGTTCCTGTTTCAGGAAGGTTCCTGGAACGCTCTTCCAAAGTTAAGAGTGGCACGTTATTGCCTTCATCGCATGCAGTTGTATAAATGTATGTAATTAATATTGTGATGTATATGAGGTTCATTACAGGTCATTTTATAAAGAAGACAAACTTCATTCATGTTCGCCTTCTATATTACCATCTTACCTGGTTTTTCCGCTACGCGATGGACAATGGAAATCAAGACCAGCTTTCTGAGTCTGTGCATTTTACCGCTATGCCTATTTCTATCAATACATGATATTAAAGGATATTTATGAATAAAATGATCTGATTGGCAAGTATGTTAAGATTCTGATTTTGTTAATTTTCAGATATTTCCTTATTCTGTTTGAGAGAAATTTCTTTGAGATAGTCGATTTGCCTTTGCGCGTCAGCATCCCCCAATTTTTTTGCTCTTTCCAATAATTCTATTGATTTTTCGTAATCAATGAGGATGGCTTCTCCTGCCTCGTCATTTAATTCTCCTGAATAAAGTAATGCCAGATTCGTTAAAGCAGGGGCATAATTTTTTTCAGTTGATTTTAACAGCCATTTTTCGCCTTCTTTCAAATCCTTCTTTGTATAAAAACCTATCAGGTACTGGTAACCATAATTGTTCAGGGCCTCGGCGTCACCTGTACGAGCTGCTCGTTTTAAAATTTCAAGCATCCACAATTTTTCCTGGTCTGAATAGTTTTTGATGAAAGATGGCCCTGCAAATATTAGTAAGGAAGCAAGTCTATATTCTGATCTCTGATGATGCTGAACGGAAGCGGCTTGAAACAAAGAGATAAATTCCCTGCCCAGATGTTCTTTAAGATCCGGGTCGGGTTGATTCATGAAGCAGAGAAATAGAAATCCTCCCAATTGATTTTGAGCTTCCGGTATTTTGTCGACAGGTGGCTTGGACAGCATGAAAGCCCCCATGTTCCAATCCCCTTCTTCTATATAATATTTGGCTTTTAAAATTATTCCAAGGGGATGATTGGCCTTTGCAAGCTTTTCCAGGCACTCCTTCCGGCGTTCGCCGCTCTGGTTCAGAGCTGCAATATAAGTCAGGCGGGAGGATGAGGAAGCCAGTTGGTTCATTTCTGCATCCATCTTTTCCGTGTCTTTTCCCACTTGCATGAGAAGAGCTCTGTTTGTAAGAAGCAGGTACATCCGGGCCAATGGATTCCCTTTCTTGGACAGTGCTGTTAGCTCCTGAAGTCCTGCTATAGAATTTTTCTGGGGATGAAGACCTAAGATGCGTGTGACAGCAAGAAAAGCACCGGCTTCTTCATCTCCCCCTTCTTTTGCTTCCTGTAAATAGGAAAATGCAAGTTGGGGGGAATAATCCGTATATTGGGGGTCGAGAAGCAGTTGTCCTGTGATTCGTTTGGCGATCTTGTCTCCCCGTATTGCTGCTTTTGCAGGATTTTGAGGGCTTCAACACGGTTATATGGGACTTGTGTTCCTTGTAAATAGATGCCGGCCAAGGCACGAGCCGCGCAATCGTTTCCTGTTTTCTCCAGAGATTGGAGGTTTTCTACAATTTTATTTACAGGAATATTTGCATTGTCGAGGAGGCTATAGACATTACTTTCCTTTTCGGCGGGGTTGAAAAAATCATTTTTCCAATCGTAGAAATCGTCGAGGACCAGTCTAAAAGGTTGTGAATTTTCTTCTTCTCGAATTTGTATATCACCTAATGTATTGAGTTCTGCAGCCCATATCGAGCATATGGAGAAATAGAAAAGATATAATATATATTTAATCATATTCTGATTTTGTATTTATCATAATCTGATGTTCAAAGTAATAAGGTAAAAGTCAGTTTCTTGAATATTTTTCATCTATCAGCCATTGGCTCAAGTCTTATCCTGCATGCATATCTCTATAAAATCCAAAGCTGTTGTCAACTTGTCTGATTGATATTCCTCCTACTCCCTAGTTTAGCGATTCCTGAGAAGAATATTGATGATAAACTGTATTTCCCAAAATTCTTTTTCGTTTAAATCTGCCTTCCCTGTAAATTGTTGCTAAAGCAGAGAGCAGATAGTTCCTTTACCTAAATCTATGCTTAAAGCAAACGTTGCCGTCCACGCCTTATTTGTATGAGGCGCCATTTTTTAACCATGATTGGTCATTTTGATACCTCGCTACTACGTTATTAAATTTTTGTGAATAATGCGATCTTTATGATCTAAGTCACAATATTTTTCAGAATTATATACTTTAATCTTGCTCCGCCTAATCTCCCTGGCTCACTCATCTCCAATCATTGATAAACAACCTTAATCTTCTGTAGCTGCCATTCTAATACCGTTGGCAGAGAAGAAAAATGACGTTACAAGATCATTGCATAATTCCGATATTTTTTATATTTATTGGTCCGATAAAGAGTCGTATTCAGCTTCTTTTACGCCTTTCACAATGAAAGTTTTTGCATTAAAAATATATTCAGGAATTCTTCCTCCAAGAAAGCAGGCTGTATTCCTGAAACATTTCCCCAGTTTTTCTCTCCATGTACTATTTTTATTGAGAGGGAGAAAATTAAAATCATAAATGTCATGTATATATAATGAATATTTCATTTTAAAATTATCGTCGACAATACCTCCTACAATATATCTGTAATCTCCTAAAACATATGCCAAACCATTTTCTTCAGCGTGACTGGAACCCCAGTTTTTCATTCGAATGTTTTTATTACATCTATTTTTAGGATCTTGCTTCACGAAAAGAATAGCCTGTCGAATAGCAGTCATTTCAGGTTTTCTTGGTAATTTTTTTGGATCAAATGTATAATCAGTTCCACGACCTGCCATATAATGAACGTATATTTTCAAGACATCTGGATTTGAATTCAACAAACTAGGTCCTCCTACGGCTGCTACAAATATATTGCGAAGTTGATATATACTCGTGTCAAATTGGACAAGAATTTGAGTGTCTTCTATATATTCTTTTTCTGGGTCTCTAAAATGAAAATCATATCTATTTTTAACTATTTCTTTAACATCTCCTAATTCCCATTCAATTACTTTTAATCCTAAAAAGTCAAAATTATGAATATGATTATTACCCGCAATTCCATATAAGTTCCATTTACTTTGTTCTTGGATGGGATCGCGATTGATCCATCGGCCATCAGCGGGGTTGAGATACCTGTAATTGTAATAGATGAGTCCCAATTCATGATCCACATACTCGCAGGAAAAACAGAACTTGTTGGAATGGGCGATATTCCCTTCCGCTGTCAGGAGCTTTCCAAAGGGGGTATACTCGTAGCGAGCTTCTCGTGTTTGATGCTCATTGAAAATGGAAGTGACGTTTTTCAATGCATCATGCATGAAGCAGAGGTTCTCTTTTACTTCCATCCCTTTCTCTTTCCAGCATGTCATCATCAGGATGCGCGTGGCTATGGGCTGCGTCGGATCCCAAAGGTAACTCTTTTCCAGTACTGGCCGGGGATGCATCAGATTTAGTTCCGCCACCTGCAGGTAGCCCCGATAGAGGTAATAAGTATGGCTGACAGCTGTTCCGTTGGTAAGTACTTTTTTCTCAAAGCGGCGTCCTTGATAGTCATAGCCGCAGGCCACGACGGTGCGGCCATCTTCGCTGGTGAAGGAAACAGGCCTGTCATTGGCATCATAACAAACGTTCCAGATTCCTGTTGAGGTTTTAATCCTGGTTTGGTTACCGTCCACATCATAGACAGGCTGGAAGGGAGTTCCTGCTCTGACGATGTTCCTGTACTGGTTAAGCCGATTGGTGTCGTAAGATACTTCTTCCAGTTCTTGCGCTATTTTTCGGTTGCCGATGTTGTCGTACTGGTAGGCAAAGTTGCCTCTTTGCTGGAGTTCATCATTGATAAGTTCACTTCTACTATTATAAGTGAAGTACCTTGTTATTGTCGGTGTAGCGGTATCCCAGGAATCTCGGCGTTGGGTCGGGCGCATCAATTCATCGTACTGGTAACCATGTCCGGCCAATATGCCGCCATCCCCAGCATCTTCATAGTTGACGGAGGCCATGAGGTTGAGGCTGGGATGATAGATATTCTTGCGGACCATGCCATTGGGGTAAGACAACTGGTTGAGGAAGCCGCTGGTTTCATCATACTCCCACATAAAGGGAGCATCCAGTCCTTCCACATTTATTCTTACCATGGTACCTTTGTGATCATAGTCAAGATGGGAGTGCTGCACGGTGCGGGTACCGATCATCAGGCGGTATCCGCAGGGACGCCCGAAGGCATCGTATTCTTCCTGGATGCAGCTTTCCGCAGTTCCAAAGGAATTATCCTGCCGGATTCTCCCATAGGCGTCATAGCAGAATTCCCGGATTCCTGAGGCGTCAGAAACAGATATCATCTCCCCCAAGTGGTTGTAGGAGTAGAGCCATGGCTGGGTGTTGTCGCTGTGAGAGACGGAGACTAATTCCCCGGTGGCCGGAGCGTACTGATAAGTTGTCACAATGCCCCTGGCTTTGGTGAGTGTTTCCAGGCGGTTGAGCCTGTCGTAGGTTTTGGAAACATAGGAACCATCGGCATAGGTTTTTTTCAATTCCAGTCCCGTGGCTGTGTCGTAGAGCCATGTGGTGGTGTCTCCGTCTGTGCGGTCGGAAGGATCGGAAGTGATGTCGCCTTCTTGTGCCCGGAAAGTGGTGAGGGCTACCATGTGGTCGGCTTCATCGTAGGCAAAGCATGCGGGTTGAATGGCGGTGCCGTACTCGGCGGTCTTTCTGCCGCGGATGTCATAAGAATAGCAGGTAGTGCCTCCCGTGGCATTGGTGATGCGGGCGACGGCATCGCAGCAGGGCATGTAGCTGGTGGTGGTGACGTTGCCTGCAGAGTCGGTGACTTTGCAGTGACGCCCGGCAAGGTCGGTTTCGCTGGTGGTGATATTTCCCCTGGCATCGGTCTGCTTTAGAATCATGCCTGTGGAGACATAGGAGCGGTTCTGTGAGGAATGGATGCCTGCGTGGCTGGTCTGGCTGACAGTGAACCTGTCAACCATGAGAGCCTCCGCGACGATAGTTGAAGTGGGAATGCTGCTGAATTGCGTGCGCTTGGTGGCAGCTGTGTATTCCGTCCATTGGATGCTCTGCTGTCCCAAGACATCGGTGGAAATAATTTTGCTTTCGATGACGGAATCCAGCTGTGATACCATGTTTTCTGTTACTTGAGTCAAGGGACGTCCCTGGGCGTTGTAAGTTGTAGCGGTTTGTACCTGGTAGATTCCGTCTTCTCTGAGCTGGTAACGCATAGAGTTTTCCGTGATTCTGTTTTTAGCAGGTTCATCAGGATGCAATTCGTTTAAACGAACGGTTTGCCTGACGGCTCTCCCCAGTTCATTGTAGTCAGTAATGGTGGGAGCTATGTCTTCTACTTGGGATCGGACAAGCTGCCCTCTGGCGTTATAAGTGTTGTTAGTTGCCACGAAGCCTCCCTTCGTGTTGGGTGTTTCCTGCCGAACGGTTTGACCAAATCCGTTTTCCACGGAGCGGGAAAGAACAATTCCTTGGGACAAAGTTGTGGTGAGGATGCCTTCTTCGGTCAATTCAAGCTGTGTCTCTACTTTTCCCTGTCCGGTTCCTCCCAGCCAGAGAGTGGTGCCATCGTAGTATCTCTTGGTAATCAACGTGGCTCCTGTGGGAGTGGTCACGGTGGTGGTAAGCTGGTTATCATTGTATTGGGTACGTGTTACCCGCCCCAGTATGTCGGTGGAGGAAATGACCCTTCCCAGATTATCATATTCTGTACTTTCCATAGTGGTCATGGCCCCTGTGTCGCAGCGTATGGAAATAATTCTACCGGTAGCGTCTCTCGTGTAGGATGTAATGGTTTCGGGCGTTGTCTCGGTAGCCGAGCGTATGGTTTCCACCAGCTGCCTGGCAGAGTTGTAGCCATAGGTGGTCACGATACCATCTTCGTCGGTTTCCTTTAACGGGCCACAGCACATCCATTCCGTTGTGCTGGTCCTGCCGTTGCCCCTGATGGTCTTGATCAATTTGAGTTCGGCATCGTATTCATAGTCTTCAGAAGAAATTAGAGACCAGTCTTCACCTGTGTGGACGTACTGCTCTTTTCTTGTGGTGGTGCCGTTTTCAGCGATGTATTGGACGGTTCTGGTACTTTGACCGGGAACAATGCTCCCATTAGCCTGAACAGTTGAAGTCTCTTTGTGGAGAGCACCATGATCCGTGGTGGCTTCATAGGTATAAATGGTCTGAACAC
>ENA-OYAL01000433-OYAL01000433.1-human-gut-metagenome-genome-assembly--contig:-NODE-433-length-21240-cov-19.951003_pt1 | contig 21240 bp, 42 predicted proteins | sample MGYA00244516_ERZ652817 | MGnify/ENA primary metagenome ERZ652817 (study PRJEB26926, sample SAMN06164692) | human gut metagenome | biome: ENVO:00009003; feature: ENVO:2100002; material: ENVO:00002003...
CGCAAGGAATCTCATAAGGAAGCAGTTCAAGTAACCGGACCAAGCTCCATGCTGGGATATCATTGTTATCTATGTCTTCCTGTGATGGCGGACACAATTGTAGTTCCCACTCCAACGAATCAGTTTTTGATTTTGTGTAGCGATATACTAAATCTGCTGTTTCAGGCTTTACGCCTAATTCTATTAGTTGTTGTGACTGCTCTATACTTGTCGCAACTTGTGTGATAAACTGTCCCATACTATTATTGTTTTTTTTGATTACTATTCTTTTATGTACTTTTACACATTGAACAAAATCTAAACCTTTTGCAATCCACAGCATTCCTGTGATATCTATCTGCGCATGCAGCAAAGAAAGTGCAGTTATGACAATCTCTTTTAAATTTTTTCTTTTTCTTTACTTTAGGATATTTCATTTCTGTTCTGTTTTTAATTTCTTATTCATTTCTTTTTCCGCTGCTTTAGCACCTTTTTTGAAACCTTCTACAAAACTGTCAAAGCAAATTTTGCTTATTTCTGGAGTGCATCTTCTCAAAAACGGACAAATAGAGCATCTTTGGCTAAGTCCGGCTGATTTCTTTGCTATTTTAGTTACGTTTTTCATTGGTTATTCTATTTGATTTGAATTAATAGGCAGTTTTATGAAGCACATCCACATGGTTTTTCCATGTCTTCCTGTAGTATGACCAAATAGCGGTTGCCGCTCGATGGCATTCAGTACTTCTCTAACTGCTATCTGTTCTTCGTTCCACTTAAAAATTAGAACCCCATAATCTTCTAAAACACGAAAACATTCATCAACACCTTTCTTTAATATCCTTGGCCAATCTTTGGGCAATTTCCCATATTTTTTGGCTAACCAGCTTTCTTTGCCAACATTTAAAAGATGAGGGGGATCGAATACTACCATCTTGAATGATTTGTCCGGGAATAGCATATTGGTAAAATCTGATATGATATCTGGATGAATTTGAAGTTTACGTCCATCACACAGAACACATTCTTCTTTTCGTATATCGGCAAATAAAGTTAGAGGATTATGCTTGTCAAACCAAAACATCCGGCTTCCACAGCAAGCATCCAATATGATTTTCTTATCCATCATTGTTTATTTAAATTCGTGAACAAAGACGTATGGTTTTTCACTTCCATACATCTTTGACAAACGTATTTTGTTTATCTGTTTTAAAGAACAATTTCCCAATCTTCAGCAAACACATCGCTGATAGACGGATTCCATGAGTCTGCACGTCCGGTGTTTTCGTTGTAGATAAGACACTGGTTCGTGTAATCTATATAGCCATTACTCTTCATAATTAAGTCTTTTGCAGACTGTGGAAGAGATTGCATGCCAGGTATTGTCTTTTCTGTGATAAGGGCTGGGACCTGTTTAATTACCCATACCCCTTTATTATACCAATCCTCTCTACGAATAGCAAGACCAAACTTCAATGCCTCAATAGCGATACCGAAAGACATTCTTGGAAGTGATGTAATGTCATTTTCATTTTTGGCGATGCCAATTCTCTGTTTAAGGATTGCTCCGTACCGTTCCATAAGTTTACGTTGCAGCCAAAGTAAGAATGCAGGATAATCATCTTTGATTGTTTCACGGAATTTTTCAGAATCTACAAAAACAGCGCACTTCTCGAACTTTTCCATCAAATCAGAATGTTCGATGTGCAAACGGTCAAGGAATGTATCAGCTACTTTATATGATTTCTTAAATTCATCTTCTGGTACCCACCCCTCAAATCCATCTTCATATACAACGTGATAACCGTTAAGGTCTCCTTCTCCATTTTATACCATTTCACCATACTGAGATTGCTTTGTAAGATGATAGAATTCATTAACAGTCATAGGTTCTGCTTCAATCTGTTTTGTTCCAATATACTTTTTCATATTACGATTAATTAAAAATGTTATTTACTATGTTTTAATCTTGTGATAGCATCTTTTTTAGAATACGCCATCACTTTCTTTCCTTTAACTGTAAACTCTCGTAATTCACGATGTTGGGTTTTAGGTTTATAGTTAGGATTAAATCTCATACCACGACTGGGATTTTTATCCATATATACATTGTTTTCTGAAGCAGCCAAACTCATCATCATGGCTGTTTCAAGTATTATTTGTTTTAATCTGCTCATAAGCTAAATATTTGTTAGTGTTGAGAAATCTTCCAGTTCCTCCTTTTCTAATGTTTTAATAAATTGGATATCATCGTCATCAAACTCAAATGTTGGAGTGTATTTTAATACTGGATAATGTATTGTTCCACAATCCGTTTCATCTGTATCCATATCAACTGTAGCATCTGCCAATGTTTGAAGCATGGAGATAAGTAATTTTTTGATTTTATTTTCTTTACTCATTATCCAATTCCATTTTTAGTTTTACTTTCTGAGGACCGCTTTCCCAAGTTACATCAGGAAAATCATCAGGATTAAGGTTCACCAAACATTGACTCCATTCCCCAAACCATTTAAATCTTACAGGCTTTTTATCAAATAACCTAAGTGTACCTCGTTTATCTCTGGCAACCCAAGCATAGTATGTTCTACTTACTTTTTCCATTGCCTTGCCCTTTTAAATATTCTTTGTTAAAATGTCCATTATGAATGAGCCAATCCATCATAGAAACACAACATTCTATTGGCGTTTCTTCTATATGTGTTCCGACCAGGCAATCTGCTGTATATCTTCTTATTGATAAATTATATCCTGAGCTATGTTTAATCAATTCTGGATGATGAGATTTAAATCCTGGTTTCGGATCTGGAATCTCATTTGGTATCATTTCTAATAACCGTGACAGGCTCCATGCTGGTATTATGTCTCGATTCATACGTACAGAGAACCAATTGTCAGTATTTATATCTTTTGTTAGAGCATGGATGTAGTATTCACCAGCTTCAGGTAATGATGATTTTTCCAGATACATATCCGCAGTTTTAGGTTGTAATCCTAAAGAAAGAAGCCTTTTGGATTGTTCTCTCGTTGTGCATATTTGACTTTTAAAATTCATATCCTTATTCATGGCTCAAGCAAATTTTGCATATTGATAAAATTCTTATTTTCAATTATTGCATCTTCTGGGTAATAAGTGGCCTGTAAATACCATTCATTATAGCATTTTGGACAATACCATTGATTGAGTACTGCAATATAATATCCTTCTGTAGATGCGTTGTTGCACCGGTCACAAATGCCAAATCCACCTATCTGGTTAATTTCAGGCAAATCCATTTTCAGCACTTTGAATCCCTTTTTATTCTTTACAATTTCAGCCATAATCAGTAGCTTTTAATTCGTTTATATTTATCGCATTTTCGACAAAAGAAATGATATACTACATACGTTCCGCCAAAGTCATCAATGACATAAGTTCTATGCCGACATTCCCATTCGTGGTAGCAGAACCATTTCTTTATTATTGCGCCAATCAATTTTCTCATTTTGCTTTTTGAGGAAATCGTAATTCGTATATAGATACTTCGTGGTTACAAAAATCTCCAGCACCATAAGCTATAATTTTATATTTATCACCCTCCATATCTACAATGATTTGATTTGTTTCGATTTCCGTTATTTTACAGCCATCAGGTAGATGATTGTCTATAAAATCATTCATTGAATCCGTAGTCGTATAAAGAGGATAATCCGTTTCCCATCTATAATACTGTAAGCCATCCAGTATCATTTGTTTAGTCAGCATTACACACCTCCTTTCTTTTTTAATCAGTTCTAATATCTGAATTTAGTGCAGTGAATAACTGCAAGTTCTTTATGAACTCTACCATCACCATCCAACTCCTGCTTACCTATATCTCTGTCAAACCATTCAATAAAATCAATAGGATCCAAACCATCATTGCAAGCAATATTATAAATGTTTATTCCTTTATCGTTATCCAATGTAATATTATAGCAATAATGGTACTTGTTGTCATCACCATACCACTCTGTTCTGTAAAATGATACTTTCTGAATACCGACACCGTGTATCGCAGTCAATCTTGTTATTTCTTCTTGTGAACTTCTGTATGGTTTTCCCCTCCATTGTCTGACAGAGAGAACCGCTTCGCCTCTCAGGACCTCTTTTATCCGTTTTTCCCATAATAGATAGTTTGTACATATAATGTGTACTTTCTTTTTTGATAAAAATAAGGACTTAAAATCAGTTGGTTTTCCGGAATTTCTGTGATTTTTAGGGAAAAACTTTGATAAAATTATTACATGCGTTTTCATTCATTTTTTTATTTTACTAAAACATTCATTACAATAAGTGAGTATTTTCCCATTATTGATTTTCACTTTAATACCATCTTTCCTTAAATCAGTTGGAGTAGGTTTAAGACCTGCATAATGATTAAGTCCGCAACCGCATAGATCACATGAAACATCATACCATTTTTGTATCATTTTTCTTCATTCTTGTTTGTTAAAACTTCGATGATTGGCTTTTCATTGAAAAGAAATACGGTTTCACAATCCCAGCAATGCAAAGAATATGGATAAGAATAGCATGTCTCCATCATTCCACGAACTGTAAGCCAAATGCCATTATACTTATTTACCAATTGCCCCCAGTTGATACAAAATAGTCCATACTGATCAAGTTCCATGATATGTGGATGTACCATTTTTTGCATTAAATCATCCAAACTATCAATGATGAGCAATCGACTTGTGTTTATCTTCAATCGAAAACTCTTTTCAAGCCGCCATACACAGAAATTTTCACGTAAACACCATTTTCTCCAACTGTATTCAGAGTCTATTGGCGATGTCCATAATCCTCCATTTTTCGGTTTCGGGAATCCGTGAATTGGAATTTCGCAAATTGAATATATTGGATCAAGATGGTCATTTCCATAATGTTCCACTTCTATTATATTGTTTTCATTACTATTTCTCATTTTAAATTATGTTTTGCGGTATAAAGCATTTGGGAAATCTTGTCTGAAACCTTCTTTTTCATCACATAGTTGATGTCTTTATTCCAATAATTGCTATTTATTTCCGAGATTATATCATAAGCGAATTTCGATAATACATCAACATTATGTTTATACCGTTTATCACTTCGTTCTTTAAGCATTAATCGAAGTTCCTGATAGGATGTTGGAATATTGATTGTCAGTGATTTCATTTCTTTTCTTTTTTAATAAATGATTGATATGATTTGCAATAACGAGGTGTTTTTCTTGCTGTGATACGCTTTTGTAAAGCCTTACAATACATTTGACAGTTGGGGCATGGTTCATAGTGTATGCACTCACTGCAATGTGCATCTGGATTGATTATTTTAGCCATTCATTATAAATTTTTCCCCAATTATCAAATAAACCAACTCTTGTACCAAAAGCATTGTAGCATTGTAGTACGGTTTCTTTAGGTGGAAGATAACGTCCATCGCTAAGCATGATATAACCCTCGTTGATTTGCTGTTGAAGCAAATCCATATCAACTGGCATAATTTCGTCCGGGAATAGAACAACATTGCCTTTGCTTGTTTGATAACTGACTCTTGGCAATTCATAGTGCCCATTCTGTCCTGTAAGCAAAGAGCACAATCCTATTTCTCCTGTAATAAGATGAACTTCTGTGTTTGGGGCATTGATAATCATAAAGTAAGCGTTCTCATCGTTCTTAAAATGATTTACACATCTGCTAACTCTTTCAGCATCACATTTTCTCATTCTTTCGTCAAAATGAAGTCCTGTTTCATCGTGATGTTGAATATAGTTTCTAACTTTGTTCCACGTTCTCACAGATAAGAACTTTGGAACAGGTAAATTCAGAGTTTTTTCGGTTCCGTCATCATATTTAAGTTCGTGTTGAACATAATGTCTGCGGGCTTTCATAAGATACATATCGGTAATATCAAAGCTCTCGTCATAACCATTAGTCGTGGAATATTCTTCAAGAATGACGCTTTCACTTGCGGCAACTTCATCTACAATCTTTTGAAACTCTGATTTAGCATTAGTCAGCAAGTGCTCTGTATTCATTTTATCCTGCATGGGGATTTGTGCCACAAGTTTTATCGGATATTCTCTTTTATCCGTATCATAGCACATATTTTCCACGATACCACACTTTACTTTTCCACATCTTTCGTGAAAAAAATCCATTGTGCGTAAAACATCCTGATTACTTAATTTTGTGGGCTGGGTTACAAATAATACATAGCTTACTTTTACCCGGCTAAGAAGTTCAATGTGAACATTAGTAACACTTGGGGGCGTATCTATAAGAACAAAATCAGGATTAATCTGCCGCAATTTTTTCTTGGCTAATTCAAGGTATTGACGCACCATTGATTTTTCCAAGTAAATAAACTTGTTAAACATATAACCCGAGGAGTGTATCCAAATATTTTCTTGTGGATGCTCGCTCTCAAATTCCGTATTCATTGATGGAGTATTGATATCCGCATCTATAATAAATACTTTATGCCCTTTTTGAGAGAGAAGTCTTGCTATATTTGCTGTTGTGGTAGTTTTTCCAACACCACCTTTTCCTGAATATACTATAATTGCTTTCATTACACTATTTTTTATCTTCTTTAAATACAACACATGATGTCTCTTTCAATTCTGGAAACATATATGATGGTATGGTCGCTATTTTCCTTGCATTTTCCCAGCAATACAATCTCTTTTCTTTGTTGAATACAAGCTGCGGAGTGTCGTAAAATAGGTGGATGGCACCTCTTGAACAACAACCGTCTTCATCACATTCAGCTTCATCGCGAGCTATCCATATTTTATAGTCCTTTTTCATATTGCTTTTTTGCTTAAACATTATTGATTATCTTAGAAGCATCGGCTTCTTATACGATGCCAATAGATTATCTTTTTGAAGTTTTGTGGACACAGAGGTTTAACCTTGGTATTCCACCCTTCACGACATTGTAACCTCTCACTTTGTATCAGATTGTTTTCATATTCCATAAATCCCTTTACCGTTTCAGTAATATTGTTAGGATGAATTTCATATATTTCATTTACTATCATAAAATATTGATTTATTTTCTGTTAAAATCTGCCGGTATTTCACCAAATGTTCTGTTGTCCCATTTTACGACTTCTATCTCATCAATCCAATATGCCATAGCTCTGAGGTATATTTCAGCCTTCATCAGTTTATCATTGCGTTTGCCTGAAGCGGTACGTTTGTTTTTGAACCAACTGATTGCTGTCGTGCTATCGGAAAAAATAACTTTTGGATGGAAATCATGTTCTATGATGTATTTTACGGCCTCTACGATTGCAAGGAACTCACCAATATTAATGGTTTGATTGCCCAAATCACAGTAAAATAATGTTTTCCCGTTTTTTAGGTCAACCCCCTGAAATTCCGTTTTACGGTTTTTTGTCGAGTGGGCGGCATCAACGGCTATACCTTCATTGAGACTAATCATATTGCAAGACTATTAATTGATACTGTTTTCATCATCTAAAATAAAATCAGGGTATTTGAATTTCATTCTTTGCTCCATTGAAAGAGAAGAATAAATCCTTGCGTAGTTTACCATTTCGGTCTGTTTTTTATCCAGCATATCCATAGTGACAAATGTATTGGCTTGCAATAATTTTCTGTGTTTGTCCCACTGGAGCAGGGCTATACCATCGTTGACCGGGCCAAAAATGTGTACTTTGTTACGAAATACTGAACGTGTTTCTATCCAAGTCATTGAAAGATTGCGTTTCATGTAAATCGCAATAACATCGACCAATGATTTGGAAAGTTCTAATTGTGAACGCATTTGCCAATCGCAAATCTTACTGAAACGGTTTTGATACCTGTGAAAGAAATGTGACGTGAACTTAATAGCTTGTTGGCTTTGAATATAAAAAGCAATAGCACACATTCCTTTTGATGTGTCCATCAGTCCGATATGAAAAGAAGTCCAGTCCCATCTCTTTTGTTGACCCTTGCCAGTCTGAACATAAACTAATATACCAAGATAACGATTTCCACGTTGTGATGTAAAAACTTTAGTAATTGCTACTTGTAGTTTCTTACGACGCTTCCACAAATACTTTACAACATAATCCGTCTGGTCAAAGTTAATAGTTTGAATTTGAATATCTTGAAGGTCTGCATAATATTCTTCAAACAATTGACCACTTGACATTCTTTCTTCAAACATTGCTGTGGGATTGTTCATACAGACGTTTAACAATACAGGCAGAATTGATAAAATCCTCAGCCACACCATGTGCATTTTCAAGGTCAACACGTCCACGAAGATTGTCGGCGATGGCCTTTATCTCACGTTTCCTACGTTCTTTGCTGGAAGGGTCATAAATAATGACCTTGTTGCCGAACTTCACGGTAACTAAGAATACATTTTTCCTACAGGTCGTTAAAATAGTGCCGGTAAATTTTATAATAGATGCAGATTTTACGATGAAGCCTTCTTCGTTACGCATTGGAATCAAGGTGCAGCTATAAAGAACATTTGGAATAATGTCTTCGGAAATGGCCGGGTCAATGAATACAATCTTCTTTTTGACAGTATCTTCCCTACACCCTCTCCAGCTGCCATTGGATTTAGTTACGAAGCCATACAATCTGTCTTGCATATTGTTAAGTCCTTTGTAGAACTTGATATTCGTTTTGATTTTCTGTATCATTTTATTCATTTTATCAATTAAGACAGGATAAATAAAAAGGCCCTGCACCATGTAATAGTACAGAGCCTTAAAGAAGTTTTATTAACAAACCTTAAAATCGGGTCGGATAATAATTAATAATCGGCACGTTCATCACGCTTTATTTGGTCCACATCCGGGATTATGTGTTTTCCGGATGAATCAAGTTGTTGAATCAATCTGAATGGCTTATTGATATTGGACATTTGTAAACTGTCTATGATATGGGTCTTTAATTTTCCATTGACATTTTCAGTTACAAAAAATTCATCATAGCCATTTGCATGATTGTAAAATTGAACTATCAGGACTTCATCATCCTGAATTTTCAAATATTGCCATAATTGTTGGATTTTAAATGTTGCGTCCATGATATACTGCTTTTAATCAATTATAATTCTAAATCGTCTGCAAAACAATTGGAGCATAAACCATTGGTACGTTCATGGCATTTTTTTGTAATGCGTATTCCGCAACGGTTGCAAAACAATATTGACTCATTCCTTCCATGAAGTATTTTATTAAGGTTTGCCTTGCTGATATTATATTCTCGTTGCAGGGCCCTCATTACTTCAGGAAAGTTGTAATTCTTATCTTGATGCTCCAACCAATGTAGTCCGCTTGTCAACCTTTCATAGTCTGCACGGATAAGGAGACTGCGAATATAAGTTACATTAAGCAGGCGTTGTGAATTAAATCGTTCTAATATAGCCAACTCAATGCCTAATAATTCACTTGCTTTTTCCAAATCCTTTGGACGTAAGTTGAATTGAACAGAATCAGAAACTCCCATGCTATTCTATCTTTTGGAATGAAATAGTCAGAACCGGCTTATATTTTTCGTCAACATCAATATTATAGAAGTAGTCTGACAAAAGGTTTAGCATTACGCGGTTGCTATTCTCATGAGACATCTTATCCCAGTCAAGTCCCATCTCATCTGATAATGAACGGGCCGCTTCATAAAATGGACTTTCTTTGGGAATTTCGTTGACATCGACAGGTGCATTATCTCCAAATAAGTATTTGGAAAGGCTGAAATAATCACCAATTGCTTTTTGGGATTTTTCCAATAATTCTTTTTTTGTTGCCATAATGGATTGTTATTATGACACTGCTCTCATCAATTAATAAAAGACAAATCGCAATGGATAACTTCGCAAACGGCAAGAAGGGTCTTGATAGAAAGTGGAGCCACATATTTGTTAGCTCCAGATGTGGACTTGATTTTTTCAAGTTCTTCTTCAACCAATGATTTTGGAGCCGTATAATGAACCGCTGTCTTTCGATAAATTAGTTTGTTATCTACTTCATAACGATTCATTAATAAATCCAACACCTTATGCACATCAAGCACTGACATCGGGTAAAAACAATCTTCGGTAGCCAAGTCAGTCATCACAAATTTCAATCCCAAGTCTTGACAATATGCGATTAAATTTGAAACCGGATAATTGCTTCTGCCGGATTTGATGGATTGGACAGCGTATGCCGAAAGACCACCTTTGTACACCTTATCTTGCGATACCGCTTTAAGTTTCTCTGCAATTTGCTCTTGATTCATCTATGGATCGTTCTTTTAATTGTATTTACTATTCCAATAATATCATTTCTTACCAATTCATAATTAAAGGCATCTACTTCCTGACATTGGTCGATAAGAGTTTCAAACTCATCATTGGCCTCAGATAGGTCAGATATATTTTCTGACAGCGAATCGTTGCCGGCAGAAAACTGAAATGATTCCGGCCTGTTATCAAGTGCTTCCTCTTCCTCATCCATACACTGCTCAACTTTAATTTGTGCATTTCGAATGATTTTTAATGCAGCCTCCTTGTCTATTACCGGGTCTCTCAGTCTTTCTAAATCATCCAATACAAGATGAAGTACATTTCTTCGTCTTTTATTCATACTTTTTGTTTTTTAGAACTTTACTGAAAGGCAATGCAAAGTTATAAAAAGTTTTGCAACCACCTTTCAGCTTAAAATATTTATTCTGTCTGTTTGCAAATAATAAGTTCTTCGGCATACGGAAGAGATTCTATCCATTTGCAGAACATTCTCCATTCTGGAAGCCTGTGATTCCTGCGTTGCAAATAAATTGTTCGTAGCTGCTCATAATTGGTTGATACACGCATAAATAGCATAACCCCTTGCGGACAATTGGAAAGAACTTTCATAAAGTTATCTTCACACTGATTGGCATTATAATCGGAGATAAGTTCTTTCATCTGCCGTTTACTTTGTTCAGTAACCCACTTATTGCAACATTTATCAAAATCCATTTGCATTAGCCTGTGCATCTTTGATGATGAGGTTACAATATCGAACCAATGATATCTTTGCATTTCAGGAGATATGTAATTGGGATACTCAATATCAAAGCTAACACGGATTCCGGTCCTAAAATTGGCATGGCACCTTATTTCCCCGATAGATGCTTTACATAGTTTTTTTGCCCGTTCAAGACTTTTTTCAAACTCCTCATCAGTATATTCCGGTGGAACTAAACGCATCGCATTTCTACAAGCGATGACTGATTCTTTCAGGTCATAGACCCTTACATTTGTCACGTTCATTTTTACTATCTATTTTAATTAAGTATGAGACCGTAAATAATAGAGGAATTAACCTTGCATTTTATAATAACAAAGGTTAATTCCTCCAATAATCTTAATGTCGAAAATCATTTCTTAAATGGATCCCAGCCTAAAAAGATTGCAATAAGACCTAATATCAATCCAAGTGGAATCAATGATGTAAGTACCCATATTATTTTCCACCATGGTGAAGGGTCTTCAAATATAAGAAAACCACAACAGAAATAATACCATGCCCAACTCAATCCATACAAAATGCTAATGATTAGTCCGGCAATGCCAACCCACATAAATAATATTCCAATCTTTTTTGCACGCTCTTTCCATTTACCTTCAGATGTTTTTTCAATTGCAATACAGATATTAATTGCAATACCAATTATCATCCATATCGCAAATATTATCCACTCCATAATTTTATGCGATTAAGTTTTCATAAATACATTTCATACACAAATCTCCAATGGCTTCTGATTCCAGTCTGGCAATTACTTCCGGGTCCTCATGCCATCCCCACTCACGAAAAATGCGGATAGTTTTTTTCTTTTTCAAATAGCTTCCAAAGCACTCTATTTGATTGGGCTTTAATTTGAATGATATTGATGCGGTATTGCTGTCCTTGTCTTTCCAACACGCTTGTTTGTTTTGGAAAAAAGTTATTACACTGAACGGGACAACACCGGACTGTAACCCCATTTGTTCCAGCATCCATTTTCCTTCATCTTGTTCGCCAAAAAATCCACGAGTAAACTCGTTTACATAATAGCCATTAACTTTAACTTTGTCATTAATTTCTTTTCTTTTCATTGTTATTATTGATGGTAATAACTGCCTTCATCAATATATCCGTACCTTAGTCATAACACCATTCAGTGATTTCACAAGTATCGGGGTGTATAAAACAAATAAGTTCAACCTCTCCATCAGGCGTATCTGATGTGTGCAATGAAACGGCTTTAATATGCCCGCTATTTGTGTCATCGTTCCAGCAGATATTAAAATCGACTCCGACATAATCAGAACTGGTCGCCATGTGGCTACGGTCAAGTTCGACTTCACAATATATAATAGAGTAATCATCGTCAAAGCCGTTATCACGTTCATACGAATTTAAAAAGTTCCACAGTTCTTCGAATGTTTTTGCTTTTGATATAGCTTCTTGAATAACTTGTTTTGCTTGTTCGTATGCGCTTTTGTTGAAATTGTTGTTAAACAATTCTTGTTGTTCTTTCGTTAAATTTATTCTCATGATTTATTGTTTATATATTAAACATTTAACCTTGCACTTATTGCTAAATGGAATATTTTATCAAGATTTTTTCTCATTTCTTCCGCATATTCAAATAATTCCTCTTTTGAGAGGTCTTTACGTTGCCAGTCAAACATATTGCAATATCTACATCCAATAGCTTCATCTTCAATTTGTTCAAATGTGAATTTATGTGGATTCTCTTTTTTCGTTTTTGATTTATTTTTCATATCTTTACAACCCTTGTTTTTCTTAACTCTCCTGAATATCCATGTGCTTTTAGCCCATTGACAAAGAAATCAACCGGAAGTCTGACATAATCGACACAGGAATAATGAACAGGCTCCCCAACATATTCATGAGCAAGCAATCCATTAGCATAGGCACTTGCTGGAATTTTCATAAGGTCCAAACTTGGATATTGTGTCAATACCGTTTTGGTAATAAGCAAATTATAATCATCACATTCTGATTTATTGGAATGTGGACATTTACCAGCTCTATTTTTAAGTTCACAATCCTTACATAGCTTGTTTAGTTGGGATTGCAATTTCTTGTTGATATTCTGGTTATAGCTCATACGTTTACCACTTTAGAGTATCTTAATTCTCCATTATACCCTCTTCTTCGGAGTTCAGCAAAGATGTTCTCGTCTGTAAAGTCAGCAAGTGTAAGAATTGCTTTATTGCCCTGTTGAGGTATGTAGTTTGCAGGACGTTTTTTGTCCAGTTCTTCTGTTTCTGCTTTCAATTTTGGTCTTGCCATATTTCGTTTTATTTAATTGTCCATGAAGTTGTTACATCACATCTTTCGATTGTGTTATATTTGGTCGCACAACCTTTACTCAAAAGCTCATCCAAGTATTCTATATCGACATAAATACCAGATTTTCCTCCCCAATAGCTATTTGTTCCAGAAAAAAGAACGGATTTTGTGAATATTTCTACATTTTCCACTATGATAGTCATAGAGCTTCCATTCCATGACTCATAAATGTGCATTTTCTTTCCCCTTGTCAATTTTAAAATTTTAGCTGCATCGTTTTTTTCCGCATCTGAAAGTTTGTTTGGGACATATTTTCTTGCAATCCTATCCAGTTTTTGAATCACTTCGTCAGATTGTAAAACATTCAATTCACCCAAGGATGAAATGAATCCTTTTAGATATTCATAGGCTTCCGTACCAGAAGTTGTGAATTTTTCGTCCTTGTCATTTAATGCCGGACCAAAGCAACCGCAATAATCAGTCAAAATGTCTTCGAGAGTTTTCATATTCAAATTGTCTTTATCAAGTTGTTTATTGGAGAATATTTATCCCGAATAGGTCATCTGGTGTAAGCCGTTTTAATGACCAATTCGGGATTTAATTTGTGATTTATTTTACTTACGCCATTCAGCTTGTTTACGCTCAATGTCAATCTTGTTGTAATTCAAGAAATCTTTTAATATCCCAAATAGTTTATATCCTTCAAAATCAATAGGGGCAATTATATTTTGAAGATATAGTAAAGATGCCGTTTTGTTCATCTTAGGAAATTTACATCCATGAAACAGAATAAGATTCTTCATAGTAAAGAAGGCTCCGGCACCTTTATAAGCATCTTTAAACTTTTTAGATTGCGGAAAGTCATTGGAAATATATGTTTTTTTAACCTCATTGTAGAATTTGTCAACAGCATTGTATAACATGGATGCTGAATGCGCTTTTTGTATATGATTTAACGCTTTTTCTAATGGTGCATAAACTTTAACTTGCAAATCTTCTACAAATACATCACGTCTCTTGAGACGGACGTAGGGAACGCCTTTACATTTTCTAATACGCGTCTTTTTAAGCATTTCTTTGAGTTGGCCAATATAATGTTGAGCCATTTCTATAGCTACCTCCTTATTAAACCATCTGTTACGTTCAGTGAAATTTTCAGGGTCATTGGAAAATAGCTTGGACTGAACACGATATTCTTCTATAACCATATTCCATTGATATTTGTACCCTTTACGATTCAAAGCTTCTGTAAAACCAATTTTTCCATGTGTGTTGTAATCAGTCTGTGTCATCATGTGAAACACTTGTGCCATCACCCATCGTCTAAACAGCCGGCGGTTAGGCACTGTTCCACCATTAATAATATCTGCAAAAATTGGATCATTATCAGGAATGACTATAAATCTTCCCTCAACCAGTCGTCCTACAGCTTCATCACCATTTGAACTTTTAATTGAAAATAGATTTGATACATCTATTCCGATATTTCGGAGAGCGGCAATCTTATCATCAGCCGTCTTACATTTTACAACAACCTCTTTGATAGGACGCTTATTGTTCTTTGATGTTTTATTTCCTTTTTCTGCGATTGACATTTCTGTGCCACATACAGGGCGGTTTGTTTTAATTCTTGGCATAGTTGATATCTTTTAAGTTATTATTAATTTTCTTTCTTTGGTTCAACCCAATCTTTTAGCATGATAAGGTCTTTATGGTAAGGTGATTGCCAAAACCATTTATCCTTAGCAAAATCATCCCATTTTAAAGTGCCGGTCATAATTGCTAACAAGACATAAAGTTCAAGTTTAATTTGGGCAACTTCACGTGCCTCTCCATAAAGCATATCTTCATCAGATAGTTTTTGCTCTGGCAACGCTATAAAATAGTTTTTACGTTTACTGACGCTTCTTTCAGAAGGCACACTGTGATGGTATCGTACAAATAATTGAGTGATAATTTCCAGCGAATATCCATCTTGTTCTATATCACATTCACCTTCATATTTGCCATTTTTAATGACATATTTCCCGTCAATTTTTAAACTTCTTTGCTGAAAATTGACAGAAAATCTGGAGCCTTGCTCCACTTTCTTAATTGTTTCTTCGTAAATGTTGTGCATTGTTGATACTATATTAATTGAATCTCATCAGCTTGGTACATCCCTTTAATTTCTTGATTTAAGAGCTTTAGCGGTCAGGAGACAGAAATTCAGCTTCAGCCATGGTGGTGAACCTGGCTGAGGTGTCTTTCTGGATCCTGAGTTGGTAGAAGCTCATATAAATTTGCTGAACTTGATTACATATTCTGTACTGAATAATGGTTCTCAAAACAATGATGCGTCTCTTTATTAATATGATATATTCCAGATAGAAGTATAATACGACGCCGGATTGGGCCAGACAGGGCTTAAAGCCGGCGTCGTATATGCTTGTTAAATCTGGACTATTGAATTTTGTTTTCTTGAACCATGTCTAACGCATTTTAGTGTTATTATCTGTCATGTCTTTTGGTATGTTTCTTTAATCATGTCGATATGTTCCAGTATTGGAGTCAAATGGACCAGTGTAAGTCATCTCAGATATGAGATGACTGCAACCGGTCCTTGACTATTTATACTGGATGATTAAACGCAAGACCCTTCAGATAAAGCCGCATACTCGGTTTGTTATTAATGAATAGCCAAACAACATTGTGTGTTTCTTTACTATTTTGATATAAAATGATCTGTTATTCGTGGACACATGACGATAGTCTATGTCCTGAATATATGTTGATCGTTTATTAAAATATGTTATTGCGCTATCAATAGTTGCACACCCAACTTTAATTGATTAAGAACTGTCCATATTGTATAATTTAAATTGTATGATGTCAAACTATTAGTATGTCTCTTTAATCGTTTGATAGAAGCCGCCTATGAGTGCAATTTCCGTGTGATAACACGGGGATTGTGCGATTCAGCTTGCTGCTGCGGATTCTTAAATATTAGCTCATTCATCATACACCAGCATACTTGGTTTATTAAAGACTGGCAACAAGCGTTTTGTAAGCCGATTTACTTACTCTCATTGCATTTTGCATACACCCAATAGTAAAGTAACCAGGTATTATTCTTTCTGTTTTTAACCGATTAGCTTTTACATTTTTGCCTATGCCACGTTGTACGCAACCATTAGACTGAGTAGCTACATATCCAAGCCCACCAATTTTATGTTTGCCGGTAGCAACAGCTCTTAGGCAATCCATTATAAACATATTCAAAGTTTGAATGTCTTTTTGGACATTAACAACTGGAAGAATTTGTGTAGCCCAGCTATATTCTCCATTGCCACCATATAAATAACGATTTACGCCATTTATCGCTTTGGCCAATGATATATCTCTAAGTCTAATCGTTCGTGCCTCAATTTCTTTTTGAAAAGTTTTAATTCGTGTCGAACTTAATGATATGTCAGCTCCTTTAATGGAATATCCAAGAAATTTGAACCAACGTGTATGGGCAAGAAATTCTATCTTTTTAGGATTAAGTTTCATGTCATGCTTCATTACTTCTTCCTCCATAATTTCCATTGCCAGTTGATAATCAGGACCAACAAATAGTGCATCATCTGAATATCGAACATACATTCCGTTTAATGTGCTTAAACGCTTATCAAGGTTGAACATTACTACATTTGCGAGCCAAGAAGCTACTGAACATCCTTGTTTTAGCGACTGATAAGAATTTTGCAGTTTGCCATCAGTATCAAAATACCAATCTGAGTGATAATATTTGCGTAGAACATCTATAATTGCGGAATGTCCCCATTTATCTTCTACAGAGTCAAATGCTTCGTCAATAAATCGAAGCGGAACGGAGTCAAAATATTTACTAAAATCTGATTTCCATCCAATCACTTCGCCTTTGGTTTTGCAAATTTTACAAGATATGTCCTTGACTATTTTACCACAACCAATGCCTTTCTGGTATGATAAACAACTTGGATGAATCATTTCCGGCATCAGTTCAAATAACAAGTCATTAGCTATACTAAGAAACACTCTATCAATAGGTTCATTGATATACACTGTACGAAAATCACCATTATCTTTTGGTATTTTAGCCGTATGCGGAGGGGCAATCTCATATTTGCCTTGTTTGATCGCCTTGCACATTTCAACCCGGACTTCTGGTTTTGTAAGTTGATAGAGATGGGCTTTATTAATACTTTTATCCACACCTTTCTCAATTGCATAAACCCAGCGGTCGGTATTGAAAAACATCTTCAATATCTTATCTTCCATATCAATCACATAGTTTAATTTCGTCATTGTAATAATTCAATACCCATTCGAGTAATAACCTGCGGTTTTGGATATCAAGTTCTGTATAGAATTTGATGAGATATGTATGTGGATCTTTTGATTGTGTAGCCAACTGCCATTTATTGACCATGTGGCAGATAGGGCACATCCATTTGATTGCCGGTATAAATTCTGGAACATAAACTATTTCGTTATTATTATTCTTATTGGTATATGGAACAACGTCATAGTTCAGACTGAAATATACCCATTTGTTTATCGCTGCCATAGCGATTCGTGAATTCTCTGTCATAATTTTTAATGTTTAAGATGCCCGTTTTTGAGCGATTTTATGTTTGTTGGATTCTATCAATGTAATTATACGATCTTTAAATGGTGGTACAGAATTATGAACGCCACGACATTGAAGAATCTCCAGATTTTTAATATCCATTTCGATAGTTGCAATAGACACACCATTGACAATGGCGTGCAATATCAATGAATGTTCCTTTTGGTAATACTTGTTTACAAATACACAATGGTGCATTGTATGCCATTCATCAATAAATTCTTTTATACTGGTAAGAGGTTTAACAGTTATTTCTTGATCCTTAAACTCTAAATCAAAGTATCTGGATTTTGCTTTTTGATATTTTTGTTCATCCTTTAATACTTGCTTAGTGTTGGACAAATACTTGTTCTCGCCATCCATTTCACGTTGTCTCTGTTGTTGTCTGCGCACTCTTTCTTCTTTGGCTTGTCTTTTTTGTTGCCAATAGTCATGCGCCTTATTTAGATTGTCAGGACAAATGAATTTTGGATTTCTAATATCTTTTTCCATATAACTTAATGAACCTAACAAATCACACCACATGGACGCATCTTCAACCATATAATTGTTTCGTATTGCTATCTTAATGGATGGCCAATATCTATCAAGATAATAGGGTGAACTCATAAAATATCCTGCAAGCTGAAACTGACCAGCTTTCCATAATGTTTCTATTCTGTTGTTTGTTAGTAAGCTTTTTACAACATTAGATGGATTGTAATAGTGAAAATCGCCATTAAATCCATTCCTAACTAATTCAGGAATGGCATATATACGTCCGATAATTTTACTCGGACAGACTGAATGGGCATAATGTTCTGGGCGAACTTCTAAATCACTGGACCAATCCCAAGAATCCACATAATGGCATAACCAATTTCTTTTTCGACTGACAATAACTTCTCTGCCATCAGAAGTAATCCAACGCTGGAACGCTTCATCAGTCCACCAAGTTACTTTTTTACCTTTACGCAAGGTTGCAGACATAAAGAACATCCGTATTATTTGGAAACCTCCACACCTTGTAACTATCGCAAAATAATCTTTGTAAGCAATCTTGCGCTTCCGGTCTTTTTCAACTGTCAGTTTTGCGGAGCAATGCGGACAAGTAATGATATCGGCATTGTTTTTATCACCTTTCCATGATTTACCACAATCCATGCAGGTATATTCACATTTTGAATTGAGTTTTGCAATATGAGGGATGACATGCTTTTCAACTTGCTTTTTCTGATAATCACTAAGTGGAGGCAGTTTCTTTAAGTTTTCCACTACCATTCTTTGCAGTTTGTTCCTTGGCTTCATTTTAGACTTTATTTGTATTTGTTAGAAAAGCGGAATTTCCAGCACATCAGGCAAATCAGGATCTGTTTTTGTGGATTTTTCCTTTGGTTTTGCAACTGTTTTTTCAGGAACGGAAGCGTGTTGTATATCCTCTACTTTATTCTTTGGTCCATCAACAACAATATCATCCTCATCATAATAGTGTATAGCGAGACCGTAAACCTCCTCATCAGTACAAGCCACGCATCGCTCATTATTTTTTCGATTTTTCTCTACTTGCTGGAATATATATTTGCAGCACTCGGATATTGACTTGTTTGGCTTTGCATAGCTCTTTGCAAACATCTCATCTTCTTTTGCGAGATTGTCAAGAAAAGTCTTGATTGCCGTTTCAAACGATGTAAAATTCAAATCCATAATATTATAGTTTTATATTTTTGTTATAGAAAGAAGAAAAATGATTTGTGATTAAATTTTAGAGTGTCTTGATTCAACCCGATTCCAAACATAAAATTCTGTTTGGATATTTTGATGGTCTCAATATTTGTTGGCGTATCACCTTTAGTAAATTTTGCTAAACGAATTGATACATTGGGGTATGCAACATTGACTACATCATAAGCAAAAATTTGTCTCTTATGTTTGATTATGATAGCATCACCGCTCTTTATGCTGGAGGAATCATGGTATATTGACATTCCGTGCCGTTGCATAAAAGTGTGTAAAAGTTCCTGCTTAAATTGAAGAATCAAGTCAGATTTGTTTTTATCCAAATTTGATTTATTCCAGTGAAATGTGCTTGCAGTAATTCCTGGTAAAGACCCGCCATTTTTCATCAATGAAAGTGCTTGTTTCTCCATAAAATCAAGCACTTTCATTTTTGCTTCTGCTATAGCAATACTGTCTTTGTTTTCAATAATTTTTCTTATTTCATCCCATTCTATGTCCATTGTTCAATTAATTAACACCCCTTTATCTCTTAGCTCACTTCGTTCGCAGTCGCTTCGCTCTAAGGGTTGAAGAGATAAAGGGGTTAAGGGTTAATGAAATGCTGCCACGGCACGCACACAGTCGCTGAGCGACACCTTAGTGGGCCAGTTGAGGATGCCGTCGTTCAGGTACAAGTTCCAAGCGGTCGTCGCCGAGTTCTCAGTAGAACTCCAGTACCAGCCATCTTTTATGCGGCTTCCGCCGCTAAATTCGATGGCGGCATTGATGGAGCGTTTATTGAGATAAATAAGATACAATTCAGCAACAGAAGGAATCCATTCATCATCTTTCAGTTCTATATCAGTGCCTACCTGTTTGATATGTTCGGTATTTGATTTGCCATTCCAATCAGCAACCGCATCGTCATAATTGTCAATATAGCCGTCATAATTTCCATCGTCCTGTGTGTTGGTTAATGGCTGTTCTGGTAAATCCTCCAAATTAATGGCGATTGAGCGCATTCCCATTATAACTCCGATACGCTTTACCATTTTTTGCGGTTTGTTCTGTTTTGCAAAGTCAAACAATTCAGCAGAACCATCTGCATAAAGATAATAAATTCCATCGGAATGCAATGTTTCTGTTGTGTTTACAGGAAGTTGATTATCTAACTGATTATTAGCATTATGATTCAGCCAATCAAAAAGTTGTTTCGCCTCTTCACCAAAATCATTATAAAGAGCGAGTTTTAATTTTTGTTCTTGTGATAATGCGTTATACGCTTTTTCTACATACTTTTCTTCAATCATACTATATAAATTTAATAATTAATTATTTACCGTTACTAAGGCATACAGCCAACTTGTCAAGATCTGATGTTGCAAAATAGTTTTGCAACTCCTTCAGAACGGATATTTTTTGTGACTGAAGGAGTTTTTTGATTGTAGCCGGGCTACCGCCACGATATAATTCGAGGCAATTTTTTGCTTGTTGTGTCATTTGATTTATTTTATTAGGAATAGTATTAGTATCATCAAAAATTAGAATGAGAATGCTTTTATTATTCTAATTATTGTAATACCTGTCTCTTATACACATCTCCGAGCCCACGAGACTCCTGAG
>ENA-OYAL01000451-OYAL01000451.1-human-gut-metagenome-genome-assembly--contig:-NODE-451-length-20169-cov-6.775480_pt1 | contig 20169 bp, 24 predicted proteins | sample MGYA00244516_ERZ652817 | MGnify/ENA primary metagenome ERZ652817 (study PRJEB26926, sample SAMN06164692) | human gut metagenome | biome: ENVO:00009003; feature: ENVO:2100002; material: ENVO:00002003...
GGAGATGTGTATAAGAGACAGGCCCTACCCGTACGAACAGATACAAAAACAAGAAAGCCTCGACAATCATCAGATTATCAAGGCTTTTCGAAAAGTCGGGGTGACAAGATTCGAACTTGCGACCACGCGCCCCCCAGAATTAAATTTTACTTTTTCCAATAAATTTAACGAACTATATTCCAACGGATTTTCATCTCTTTCAACGAGTTGCGATTTACCATTATCGGGAGTTGTTGCGATTTCGCGTGTTCCACCTGTGTTCCACGCATCGTTCCCCACCCGATCAAAATTGAAAAGTGAATCCCCGGCATCCGAAAATGCCGGGGATTATTCATTCGGACAACCGACCCAAGATTCCTATTTCAGATCACGGGCCTTGATGCGCACGACCTTTCCGTCGCGCACGACGACCAGTTCGCCGTCCTCCTTCTTGGTCTTTTCAATCAGACGCTTACGGGCGAGCAAAATGCCTGCGTTGATTTTTTCCTGCATTTGTTTGATTTCAATCTCGCTCATAATTCGCAATCAGTTTATAGGATAACGCGTCTTCAATATGAATTGTTATGTTTTTCTCACCCGACGCAACTATTTTAATCTCTTCATCTGCCGAACTGTTGTCGTAGATTGTCCAAAAATCGCAAATCGGGGTATAGAGGGTCGTTAAATTCCTGATGCCGTTCGCATAACGCCGCCGAATCACATCCGACGGAATATTGTGCCCGCCCTCGCTTACTCGTGTTGCAACACGCTCGATGGCCTGTTCGGATGTCGGCAACCAAAAGTAGAGCAACGTCACAAAATAGCCTTTCGCCTGCGCCCGCTCCACGAATTTCACATAGGAGCGGGTCGCCAACGTCGTTTCAAACGCAAAATCCTCGCCTTCGGACAAAAGATCGTCCATTCGTTGCAACATCAGCCGTCCTGCCTCGATCGCCACGCTTTCGGGATTGAACGGCGACAACCCCTTTGCTATTTCGTCGGCATTGACGAACTCCCGGCATCCCAACATTTCGGGCAGCACGGTATAGGATGCAGTCGTTTTCCCTGCACCGTTACAACCCGCTATGATATAGAGTTTCGGCATACTTCGTAACAAAGGTAACTATTTCAGCCGATTTACGGCCAAATACCAATCTATAAAAATCACATTATACCGAGCAGCGACATTAAAAATCCGGATTTTTCCCATATAATTTATTTATCCACATGGCAAATAATCGGTCTGTTACGGAAAAGACCTTGTTAATCTCGGTGATAAGATCCTTTTCGAGCAATTTCTTTGCGGCCGACTGTACCGAACTGGCTGAAGTAAGACTGTGCCGTTTGATGAAATCGGCAGATGTAATACGCTCGGCTTCGCCCTCCCTGGCGATGGCATAAAGCAACTCCTTCTGCTTTTCGGGAACGTTCGACAGAATCTCCCGGAAAATCGTATCGTTCGAAGCAATCATATTATCGATGGCAGCCCGAATCGTCTCCAACGTACATTCATCGCCTTCGGGCGTATCGGCAAACGATTCGTTGAAGGTTTTTTGAATGTAATAGGTGTGCCCCTGAAAAAGCGCATAAACCTTTTCCGCATCGACGGCGGCGATCGAACGGTTGCGCCGCTCGAAATGCCCGACGATAAACGGAATGTAAATCTCCGCAGGAATGGCTTTCAGCTCCAACATGTCGGCACTGTGGTAGAACGGCCGGGCGGCTGATGCAAACATCTCCTGCATCATGTGGCGTTCGCTCCCGGCAAAGATAAAATGGCTGTTCTCCGACCTTTGGATGTGAGTCCGCAACAAAGCCTCTATATTTTTCTCCGGATATTTGGCAATTTGCTGGAACTCGTCGATCGCTACGACGCAAGGCTTGTCCGCATGAGCCAAATATTGGAAAATCTCATCGAGCGTATATTCGGGCCGCTCGATATCTCCTAACTCGACATTGAAAGCGGGAAGATTGGAGATGGGGTCGAACCCGAATTTCCCGCTGATGGACTTAATCGTCTGAATGAAAAGAGTCGCCATTTTACGACTGCGAGGCAGGAGTGTTTCGTAAATCTCCCGGCCGAGCAGATAGGTAAATTCGCGGAGGCTCGACGTATGCAGAATATCGATGAAAAAAGTATAGTACTCCTTACCGATTTCCGGCTTGTCGTAACAGAACTGAATCAGCCCTGTTTTACCCATACGGCGCGGTGAAATGACAACCAAATTATTGCCGTTGGTAACCGACTTGACAAGCCGGGCTGACTCGCTTACCCGATCGCAAAAATACTCCGGAGCAATCTTTCCGGTCACGATGAATGGATTTATAATCTTCGCCATAGGAATATCATTTTCACAAAAATAATTATTCTATTTAAATTATGCAAATCAAATAATTATTAAGCAAAGTAATTGCACCATTCCGCCGACACAAGACCGATGCCGAGAAAATTGAGCAGTGAATAAAATATCGAGATTTTTGCAAAATATCGATATTTTTATCTATACAAATGCGAATCCACTGTTTGTAACAACACAATGTACAGATTTATTAATAGGTCTACAATTAAAACCAAAAAATATTTGCAATCGCTTCATCGGCATATTATTTTTGTCCCGTCTACGACTAATGGGCAATTTAGTAATCGCATCATACTCTGCAATTCTCGGGTAGGCGGTTAGTGCTTCGGCCGGATCTATCGAATCCAGCTTTGACAGTATCTTCATTCGCTTGTCGTATGACATTTCGATAATTATCAGCGAATCAAGAAGAAAAACTGTGCAAAGCTATGGCTTATTCCATCCGGTTTCCCCGTCGTCACGACAAGGCCGACCGCAACGGCCGTTACGCCGTCAGGCTATGTATCACCAAGAACAAGCGGCGCAAATATATCGCGCTCGATCTCTACGCCGATCCCGCATATTGGGATGAGGCCGGTGAGCAATTCATCATCCTGCGCAACTTGAAAGGAGCCGAGCAGAAGGCCGAGAACAAACAACGCGAGGCCGACAATGCGCTGCTGGCGAAGTATAAGGTTCGCGCCCGCGAGATCGTCGAACGTTTCGAGATCGAAGGTATCGACTGGACGCTGAACCAGTTCGAGGACGCCTTTCTGAATACCTCCAAACAAGGCAAGTTCAACGCCTATTTCACCGACCGTATTGCGGAACTGCACGCGACGGGGCATATCGGGAACTCCCAGACTTACAAGCAGACGCAGGACATGTTGAGAAGCTATGACCGGAAGCTGGATCAACGGCTCTTTTCCGACATCGACCTGCGTTATGTCCGGGGATTCGATATGTTTCTTCAAAAGCGGGGCTGTTGCGGCAACACGCGTAAATTCTATTTCAAGGCATTACGGGCCATTCTGAACCGGGCCAATGCGGAGGGCGTCGGCTCGGTAGCAACCTATCCGTTCGGACGGGGCGGATTCGAGGTCTCCAAACTCGAAGAGGCGACTGCCAAACGCTACCTGCCTGCCGCCGAGTTATCGAAACTCAAAAGCACCACGGCCAGCAATCCGCAATGCGAATACGCCCGCAAGCTGTTTCTATTCTCCTATTATTGTTACGGCATTTCGTTCATCGACATGGCGATGCTCACGGCCGCCCATATCAAACAGATGAAGGACGGCGATTATATCGTCTACAAGCGGCAGAAGATCAAGCGGCAGAAAGGAGTCAAACCGATTTCGATCAAAATCACGCCCGCAATCCGGCAACTGATCGGGAGCCTACAAGCGGCCTCGCCGACCGTGGACGATTATCTGCTGCCGATCGTCACCCGCTCCGGCTATACGGGCGAACGGCTCTACATGCACATTCGGGCCCGTTACAGCAAGTATCAAAAGTACCTGCACCTGCTCGCCGAGGAACTCGGAATCGATTTCCACCTGACGAGCTACGTTTCGCGCCATACGGCGGCCATGACCTTGCAGCGCAACAACATTCCGCGCGAAGTGATTTCACAGATGCTCGGCCATACCGATTTGGAAACCACGAACATATACCTCGACAGCTTCGACAACGGAGTGATCAACGAGGCGGCGAAAGTTTTGTAGCAAGCCAACAATAGTTTAATATTTTTTGTATATTTGTACTATGAGTACGACACCGCAAACAAAAATAAACCAGCTATTACAGGCCCTCCCACCTGGAGCAGTCTATCTGTCGTCTTGGATGAAACTCAAAAACATCTCCAACGACTTACAGCACCGCTACATAAAATCCGCTTGGCTGACCCCCATAGGCACAGGTGTAATGATCCGCACGGGCGATACGCCGACCTTATACGGAGCCATGTACAGCCTCAACACACAGGCTGACAAACATCTGACAATCGGAGCCATGTCAGCATTGGAGATACACGGATATTCGCACTACCTCTCGATGGGCAGGCCGACCGTTTCGCTGTCTGCGCCACAAAAAGAGTATTTACCGCTTTGGTTCAGAAAATATGACTGGAGTGTGACGCTCCGGCTGTTTACCACCGAAATATTCAATTCCGACACCGGAATCACCACCACCCGACAAGGGGTTTTCGAGTTGCCGATCTCTACCCCGGAACGGGCATTTATGGAGTGTCTGCACCTCGCACCACAATATTACGACATTACCGACCTCTATTATGTAATGGAAATGTTGTCGATACTCCCGCCGAAGAATGTGCAACGACTGTTAGAGGAGTGCCGTTCCGTCAAAGTGAAGCGGCTGTTCCTCTTTATGGCCGAAAAGGCCCGTCATGCGTGGTTCGAGGCCCTCGACCTCGACAAGATAGACCTCGGCAGCGGCAAGCGGGTAATCGCCAAAGGGGGCGTTTACGATAAGAAGTACCAAATCACTATTCCGGCGGAACTGAAAAATGATTAGTCAAGAGTACAAAGAGCGCGTACGGTTGTTGCTCCGCATCATCCCGATTATTTCGGCGGAAGAATATTTTGCCGTTCACGGCGGCACAGCAATCAATCTGTTCGTACAAAATCTGCCGCGCTATTCGGTAGACATCGACCTGACCTATATTCCTGTCGAACCGCGGGAAGCAAGTCTCGCCCATATCAAAGAACGACTGAAAGCGGTTAAAGCCAAAATCGAGGCCACAATACCGGGCATTATGGTACGCGAAGTTCCCAACAAACTGATCTGCACCGATAACGGGCATTTCGTCAAAGTCGAGGTAAACGACGTGAAGCGCGGCATCATCGCGCCGCCCATCGAATTGCCCTTATGCGATCTCGCCCAAGAAGATTTCGGCGTATTCTGCAAAGCCCGCATCGTGCCGCTGTCACAACTCTATGGCGGCAAGATCACGGCGGCACTCGACCGCCAGCACCCGCGCGATCTGTTCGATGTAAGCCTGATGCTCGATTATATCAAAGACTTTGACCAGATCAAGCGCGGTTTCATCTTCTGCCTGCTGGGAAGCGACCGCCCGATCTTGGAGTCGCTTAACCCCAATTTCAACGACCAGCGCAACGCCCTGACCAACCAATTCGAAGGCATGTCCTCGACGCCGTTCACCTACGAGCAGTACGAAGTGACCCGCCGCCGACTGGTCGAGTATATCAACAGCCATTTGACTCCGACCGACAAGGAGTTTCTACTCGGATTCGAGGACGGGATGCCGGATTGGGACGCATCGGAATACCGGGATTTCCAGCATTATCCGTCGATTCAATGGAAGCTGCTTAATATACAGAAATTAAAGTTTCGCAATCAAAAGAAACACGAGGATGGATTGAGGAAATTGAAAACGTTCTTTTTCGGTTCATAAATCTACATTTGCCATGTATTCCCCGCCTATTAAATACGGTGATTTCCTACAAAAATTCCCGACGGAAGCAGATGCATTTCAATTTTATCAAACGCACTGTGGAATCTATTGTCCCTCATGTGGAGATAAACGGTTTTCTTATTCACGAGACGACAAGCCCTACATGGCCTACTGCAAAAAATGCCATAAGGAATTCTCGATATTGAAAGATACGATTTTCGTTCGAAAGGAGACAGACTTCAGATTTTGGCTCTACATCGGGTATCTGCATTACCGAATGCAAACAGATATGATAATCGATCGCCTCAACATAGCAGCCTTACAGCGGGACATGCAGGGAACCACCTACAAATCACTGTGTCGCATCAACCGCAAACTGGCATACTGGTTCGATGAGATGATGCTCCCGACAGAGACAATTTATTCGCATCACTTCACAGAATATTAAAATAGATCCGTTTTTTGTACTTATAGGGATATTTTTAATGACACTCCCCTGAAATCGTTTGGGTTCCGGTAAAATAAATAGTTTTCCGATAGAAAAAGCAATGTAAAAGATAATCAGAACATTATGCATTTTCTTTCTGGGAGGCTATTAAAAAAAACAGCAAATAAGGTAGTGATAAACGAGGTTTCGATTTTCAAATCGTTACCTCGTTTATTTTGCCTCGTTCTTCGTATAAAAGTGATTTACAATTTTTTTACGCTTTTATTCATCTTGTTCTCAGACTCTGCTAAGATTATATTTGCACTCCTTAAAACAGCAGAGTTTATGCGCAGCACATTCAAGGTTCTGTTCTACCTCAAAAGGAACAAAGAGAAGAAACAGGCGCCGGTTCCAGTCATGGGTCGGATTACGGTCAATGGAAGCATCGCGCAGTTCAGTGCGAAACTTTTCGTTCCGGAACATCTGTGGGAAGTCAGCGGCGGTCGTGCCAAAGGCCGGAGCGTCGAGGCCGACCGAATCAACCGTCATCTGGATAATATCTGTACCCAGATCGGCAAGCACTATCAGGCTATCTGCGACCGGGATTCGTTCGTCACGGCCGAGAAGGTCAAAAATGCCTACCTCGGTTTCGGCGAGAAATACCGCATGCTTCTCGAAGCGTTCGAGAAATTCACCGCCGATCTTCGGAAACGTGTCGGCATCGACCGCAATTACGGCACATGGAAACGCTACCGCAAATCCATCGACCATCTGCGTTCTTTCATGCGTAAAGAATACCGCGTGAGCGATATGCCTCTGGCCGAACTTGAACAGTCGTTCATCGAGCAGTACCATGTCTATCTGAAATCCGTTTTGGGTTTGAAGCCTACGACAGTCTGCGGCTATCTCACATGCCTTAAATACGTGGTCAAGATCGCCTTCAACAACGGCTGGATGCCCCGCAACCCTTTTGCCCTTTACCAGTATACGGCACCGAATCCGGAGCGTAGTTTCCTGACCGAGGATGAACTTCAGCGTATGATGACTACCCGCCTGCGCTACAAGCGTCAGGATTATAACCGCGACATGTTCCTGTTCTCCTGCTTCACGGGTATCTGCTATGCCGACATGTCCTCGCTGACCTACGATCAACTCGAACAGGATGCGAACGGGGATTGGTGGATCAGCGGCAACCGCCAGAAGACCGAGACGAAATATGTCGTCAAACTGCTTCCTTATCCGCTGTTCCTGCTGGATAAATACCGGGGTCTGGCCGGAAACCGTTACCTGTTCAAACTGTCTTCTCTGGATTCCATCGACGACAGCCTTAAAAACATAGCCCGGGAATGCGGCATCGACAAACAGCTCTCGTTCCACCTTGCAAGGCACACCTATGCTACCACGATCTGCCTGTCGAACGGCGTCTCACTGGAAACGCTTTCCAAGATGCTCGGGCATAAGAACATCACGACGACCCAAATCTACGCGAAGGTAACCCATCCGATGATCGACCGGGAAGTCGACATGCTCAAAGAAAAGCTCGCGGATAAATTCGCCGTCGTCTGAATCGTGCTGAACATCAGCCTTCCACAATAAATTTCATATCAGTAAGCAGATACTGATACGAATCCCGTGTGCTACCGTGCCATCTTTGCAGCGGAAACAATCGACCTAAGCGTTATGGAACACACGGAGGAGATACTCGAAATCGTGCGGGAGATCCGCGAGGATGTCTCCTATATGAAACGGCATCGCAACATGCTTTGCGGGATGCCTGTTCTGGAAGTCGACGAGGTCTGCGACCTGTTGAAGATGAGCGACCGTCAGCTGCGCCGTTATCGCACTGCGGGCCAGCTCGTCGGCTTCCGTTTCGGGCGCCGTCTGCTGTTTTCGTCTGCGGAGATCACCCGTTTCATCGAGCGTATCGAAGCGGACAGCCAACGAAAAAAATCGTTGAGAAACGCTATCCGCAACCTTTAATATATCCCGTTATGTCAGACGAAGTAACAGAAAGAACCTATTGCCTGATCGAATCCGGTCTTTTCGAGAAACTGCTCAAAACGCATTTCATGCTTGCGCACACCCTGCTGCTGTTCGAACACCTGTGCAGCCACAGCGACCGTCCGATGTTTCTTTCGGCGCGCAAGGTCTGCGAGGCTCTGGGTCTCGACCGCAACAAACTGGAGCAATACCGGCGTAAGCGCATTATCAAAGCCCGTGCTGTCAACGGACAGATGATGTACAGCGCTTACGACCTGATCGCCCTTATGGAACGTCTGCAGCGTCGTAAAATCCAGCGTATCCTTTCTGCGACCGCACGTTTCGTAATTCGCTGATGATGGCCCGTATCCTCGAATCGTAGCTTTATCTTTTCACAAGGCTGTCCGATGCGTTTCAGACAGCTTTTTTTGACATTCTGTCGGGAGGTGGAAAAATATTTCCCATGTGATCGCCGGCCCGGGGCAAGATAGTGTCAGGCGCTTACGCCCTTGTCGTAATTTTTCGCACGATCTCCACCCTTCGGGTCGTATCGCACGAAAAATTGCGCCTGCGGGCTGCACCTGCCACTGAGAATCCCGCCCCGAAGCCGGCGAACCCCTATTCAAAAACGGGTGTACCGGCGGTATGTCAAACCAAAACAGATTTCGAAGATGAAAACCACGAAATTCGAGATTGCGGTGGCGGGCTACGCCTACCGCTTCAAAACCTACGCCCGTGATGGTGTGGAGGCATCCGTAAAGGTTAAATGCTTCCTCGGACAACCCGATGCGGAGTGTACGATCCTGACCCCTGCGTTGAACGATTACCTGCGGGACACCGAATCCTGCCGCGGGCAGGTGGCCCAGCGATGAGAAAATGGATCGACCAGTCGACCTTCGACGAACTGCTGCTCGCCAATACCGAGGATAACATAGAGCGGGCCATTCAAGGAGCATCGGCCGTATTGGAAGCGGTGCAGGAGTTCGTTCCGGAAGCAGCCTTGTTCTACCGTGTTACACACGCTGCGGACAGCCTGAAAAACTATTTCGAAGAGGCGTGCGCCGGTTTCCGCAGAAACGGCATTCTGTTTCTCGTCCGCAAACACACCTATCCGAAACCCTATTACGACTTATGTGCGAAAAGATTTCTTTGGACTATCGCTGCCGCACGCTCGATGATTTCCTCGCGCTTTCCGACAACAAACTTATACTTAAACCCTGATCGACTACAGCTATGAGTACTGTAAGTATTCGAAAAAGTGCATTAATACAAGAAATAACTTCTTGAATAATTTGCATAGGAATAAAAAATGGCTAAATTTGTTATAGAAATATGCAACTGAATATTTACCATCAATATTAGTTGCGGCTGTTTGTCGGCTCAAAAAGGATCAGATAACTACAATAACAGACAAACAGTTGGGAAGCGTAGCAAAAATGCGCGATTCCTGACTGATTTGTATTATGTTATTACCGACTGATCCTCGGGTTGAGCCATAATTCAGCAGTTTGGTTTCGCGCACTTTTAGGATAATACAAAAAAAGTGCAGAAGAAATGAAAATAAGAAACCAAACCGATCATCAGGCCTTCATCTCTGGTGAACTTTATCTGTTCCATCCCACCGATCGGTCATGCTCGGCCAGGGGCAGTCTCTTCGGGATTTTCGACAAAATCGCTGATGACATTCTCTATTTGGAGTCGAGCAGTTCGGATTTAATTCATTTCCGTTTATGGCATCGTTTGCCTTCTGATTATCGTTATTGTCGCCATGCGAGTCGTACTGAATTGAGGGATTATATTTTCAATCTTGCCCTCTACGAGCGCCTTGAAATGCAACACGGCCGGTGTCAGCCGCCACACGCAATGCCACCTGAGATAGAATCCTGCACCCATTTATGAAGATTCCCCTACAGGGAAGAGTGACGCAACTCATTGCAGGAGGGGGGGCAGTAGCCCCCCCCCGATTTTGTTATTCTTTCAGATGCAGGAATTTACTAAAACAGGCATCTCATGTCTGCGGCAACCATTTGTGGGGCAGCAGTTCCTCCAGTCGTTTTACGGAGCAGTCCTGAATGCGGGAGAATACATCCGTAAGCCACCGAAAGGGATCGATCTCCCACAAGCGGCATGTTCCCAGCAACGAGTAGATGATGGCCATATGATATGCCGCCTCGTGGCTGCGACAAAAGAGATAGTTCTTGCGTCCGAGCGCCAGCGGGCGCACGGCATTCTCCGCCAAGTTGTTGTCGATGCGGTATCTGCCGTCCGTCACGTAGCGGGATAGACGAGGGTACAATGCATAGGCATAGCGTACGGCTTTGCCCAGGGCCGATTGTGGCGTTACGGAGTTTGCGCTTTGTTCGACCCAGCGTTCGAACTCCCGGATTAGCGGGTAAGCATCCTTCTCACGTATGGCTTTGATTTCATCCGGCGGCAGGCCTTCCTCTTTCACCCGCCGCTCTATGGCGTATAGCTGTCCGATAACTTTCAGGGCATATTCCGCCCGTTCGGGGTCGTCGGCCAAGGCATGCTCGAACTTGCGCCGGATATGCGCCCAGCACCCCAGCAGCAAGACGCCATGCTTGTTCTCGTAGATGTCGTAGGCTCCGTAGCCGTCGCTCTGCACGGCGCCCTGAAAATCCTTCAGCAGTTCTACGACGACATACTGCGCCCGGGAACCCTTGTCATAGTGGAAGAAAAGCGATTTCAACTCCGGCGAACGTACCACCCAGTGATATCCCTTGCGTGTGGCTCCCGGCTTATCCTTGTCCAGAACCGGGATGATGCTCTCGTCGACCTGAATATAATCGCATCCCAGCACCCTTTCCCGCAGTTTCTCGTATAACGGCTCCAGCAACTCGGCTGCTCCCTGTACCCAATCCGAAACGGTCGAAGCCTTGAGCTGTACGCCTGCCCGGACGAAGATCCCGATTTGACGGTGCAGCGGCAAATGATCCTGGTATTTGCCCACGAGCAACTGCGCCAGCAGCGACGGCCCGGCATTGGTGCGGGGCAGCGGCAGCGACGGCAGAGAGCCGATAACCACTCCTTCGCCATGCGGCAGGGCGTATTTGGGACGTATCAAGCGACGAATGTATAGTTCTCCGGGCTTATATTCCAGCAACTCGGTAACCTCCTCGCCGATGCGTTTGCCGCCGGCAGGAATCTGGGCGGGTTCGATGATTTCGTCCCGACGCTCCAGGTGCTCCGAGAAGATGCGACGCTGGCGATCCTCCATAGGTTTGGCCCTATGCGCTGCCGGTTCTTTGACTCGCGTCGGGGCTGCGGCCTGAGAGGCGGCATACTCCCGCTCCTCTTTGAGTTCCGCCTCGCCCTCGAAGTCCAGCTTCAGTTGTGACGGATCCGAAGGGATGAACCGCTCGGACTTACGGCCGAACAACATCCGACGAAGCTGCCGCAACTCACCCTGCATCTTCTCCACCACGCCTTGCAGTGTGTCGCGCTCCGAAGAGAGCCGCTCGGCCGTCGATCGGAGCGAATCCCGTTCGGCGGTCAGCGCCGAGAGGCGTTGCTCCAAAGAGACGATGTAAGAGGCTGGCAGAGCGGCGTTTTCCATACCTCAAAGATACGAAGAACAACCGGCTTTACCAAGAAATCCGGCGATTATTTATGCTGTTTTTCAACGGAATATCATAGCGTTTGCGTGGCCGGATGCGCTCCAGCGAAACTCCTTCCACCATCAGCATCAACTCCTGCCATGTGACCCGATAACCGCCCGTCTGCTCATCGAAACGAGGCAGCGTCAGAACACCTCGCTCGAAACGTTTGTGGTAAATCACGAAGCCTCCGCGCTCCCAATGAAGCAACTTCAGACGCGTCCGGCCCGTATTGTAGAAGATGAAAACCTCACCGCTTATAGGATCGCGGCCCATGCCCCGGCGAACCTCCCCGCACAGCGCATCGAAACCCTTGCGCATATCCGTCGACGTGCGGCTCAGGTAATAAACATCCGAATCCCCCAGGCTGAACATACCCCCCCCTGAAAAAACTAATAAAGCTTGACCAGGGTGGAAAACCGATCCGCACTGGTCGTTGCCGGAACACGCAATCTAACCCCGTTCGGATAGCACAACTCATAGACGGCTTCGATCGTTGCAGGCGAAGCCAATACCGACGGAACGTCGACTTGGATGAAACCTCCGCCACCAGGGGGCAGTTCGGCGGGCGAAGAGGACTTCGCTGGCGATTTGCGAGCGCTCGTACCGACCTGCTTGAGGGCAATGCCCAACTTCTTTGCTAGCGAAGGATGATCCCGAAGATATTTCTGACGCCATGTATAAAACTGGCTCTCACTCAAGCCTTCTCGCTTATAAAAAGTGCTCGGCAATTCGCCGCTCGCATAATACTTCTCTATCAACGGATAGACCAGACTCTTCGTCAGACGATCGTATTTCTTATTGTCCATACATTCACAATAACCGGTTTTATAGCATCCGATCGAAACACAAAGGTAAATACCTGCTTATCCTTTTGCAAGATGCATTAGAACGGATATTTACGGTATTTAAAAAGTTCAACAACTCGCGTTTTAGGATAGCCATTCTATCGAATTTTGCATTTTTGCTGCATCCAGAAATGCACTCTTTCAGAAATTCATATTTTGTGGATATTCTTTATTCTGAAAGAGGTAAAGAGCAATTTAACGAGGTTTTTATTGTTTTGCAGAAAAGATAATTTCCATATTTATAGTTGTTTATATTTCGATTCAGATTTCTGGAAATCTATATTTTTCTATTTCCGTACATCTCCGGATTTATCACTGAGGATAAAGTTGGAGAAGTTGTCATAGAGCTATAAATTCAAGTCTCCGAATAATGAAAAATTCCTTTCTGCAGCAATATACAACAGGGTAAAACGCTTCCGAACTAATGTCCGCTCACGACCGCTCCAGTCCGTTCGGCGGGCTTTTTTTCTGCGCCCGACGGTTGTAATATTGCAACCGGGAAAGGCCCGTCCTCGGACGCCGTAGCGGAGGTTTTTCAAAGTTTTCACAAAAAATTTCCGACGCGGACTTTTGTTTCTGCAAAGAAACAGCGAGCTGTACCTTTGTCCGACAAATTGGCATTTGTCCGACAAAGGTGCTCGCTCTGCGAGGCCGGGCGTTCTCCCGAGTCGAACGCCTTTTTAACCGATATTATGGATACCAACCGAAAACTGACAGACATAACCGACAGGAACCCCCGAACACCGAGTTATAAGTACTCTTTCCAGCTTAATGAAGAGCAAAATATCCGCTTCAACGAACTGCTCTGCAAAGCCGGATCGGAGCATAACCGTAGCCGTTTTATCGTCAAAAGAATCTTCGCCGAAGAGTTCGTAGTCGTCAGACGCGACCCTTCCAAAGGTCAGTTTGTTGCCCGGCTGAACGACTTTTACTTCCAGTTTCAGAAGTTGGGGAATAACTACAACCAGATTGTAAAGGTCATCAATGCACATTTCTCCAACGTCGCGATCCCGCATCAGATCGCCGTATTGGAACAGCGAACGGGAGAATTAAAGGCCCTGAGCATCGAGATTCTCAACTTCGCAAAACAAGCTAAGGAGTGGTTGCGAATATAAGATCGGGCTCCTCGCCCGGTGTGGCTTTGCGCTATAACAAGGAGAAAGTGGATAAGGATAAGGCCGAAGTGCTGCTTTGGCAGAAGATGCTCGAACCATACGATAAATGCGGACGCTTTGATATTGACGCCTGCATGGAGAGTTTCCGGCCGTACCTCGAAGCCAACCGTAGGACGACCAATACGGTCTTCCTTGCTTCGCTGAACCCTTCGCCGGAAGACAGGCCGACCAATGAACAACTCCGGGACATCGCCCGCGAGTATATGGAGTGCATGGGCTTCGGGAATCAGCCCTACTATGTATTCAAATACCGCGATACCGCCCGCGAACACATTCATATCGTATCGGTGCGCCTGTGCGACGACGGGGCGATAATTTCCGACAATTAGGACAGGCTCCGGTCGAAAGCGATTTTGCAGGACATCGAACGCAGGTTCATCGACCTTAGTGCAGGATGCTAATTATTAGACTGAATATAATAGCCCCTAAATATGCAAACTTTTTCATATTATCAATTTGAATTAGCAGGTTTACAATATCCGGAGCAGAAAGTTCTACTCCGGTATTATGTTAATCTTTACGTGAAAGAGGACAGTTATCTTGATTTAGGGGTTTCCCAAGAATAACATAGTTTTCACTTTCGACTAATGAATATTCATAAAGCCTCTCTTGATCTGCAATCCTTGACTTTACTCCGTCTTGAATTATGGTTTGTCCATTTTTATTATATAAATACATATACACATCAGAATTGTATGATATATTCCCCAATCGGTCAACGTAACCTTCCCATGAAAACAGCATTGATGTTTGATATCCGGCATTTTTTATTTCGCGTACAAGATGTGAAATACGTGTCTCCACTTTTCCGGTATAATATAGGAACCTATGTGTTTCTTTTTGGGCGATCTTAATAGGCAAATCAGGGGGCGCAATAGTAGGAATTTTAGCTTTGTTTCGGTAGAAATAAACATATATATTGCCATATCCTCTGATTTTGGAATAAACAGGTCTACCCGTCGGTATTGGTAGCTTCGGTTTATGTACCAACTCCACATATAGTGGTTCTTTCTTTACGTTAAATTTGAAATTAATACTTACAGGTGAATTGTCCTTAACGTGGTTGAATGTGCAGAATATCGGTGTGCCGGGAGCATCTTTGCTGAATATCCCTTTCTTGATGTGTTGAATAAAACCTGTAAGACCAGAGAATGATTCAACCGAGGTGCTTCCGTTGCCGCCGATCAGGTATACTTTGAAATCGCACCCATTCAAAAACGATTGTTCCTCTTTTGTAAAAGTCGAAGAACTGCTGTAAAAAATCGTTCTAAATATCTTCTCAATTTTATCCTTAGCTTCATACGCAGTTTCATTCGTTTCCAATGTCAGTATACCTAATCGACCATACGAGATAGAATTTATATATACCGCAGAGTCAATCATATTCGACGGAATGGTTGCGATCTGGTCTTGTGGGTAGTCCATGATTGCTTTAAAGCTGGTCTGGTAGAACTTTATATACAATCCTGTAGCCTTATTTATCAAATGATCCGAACTGGAAGAACTTGAAGATGAACCCCAGAAGATTCCGTTGGTATTGGCGTTACTGCCGAATGCGACTTTCAATTCATTGTAGGACGTAAATTGTTCCGTGGAGAAGCTAAATTCACCGTTTTGTGCAAATGTACCCTTCTGAGTTTGCTCTTGAATATAAGTCAGGTATTTACTGTATGAGGGGGTTTCGATCTGCTGTGGAGAAGTCCCCGGCAGCGTAAGTGATACGGTTATCGGCTTTCTGGGATAGATCAACGGTTTATAAACACAGTTCACAACAGAGCTTTTCGTCATAATGTTTCCTATCCAGATATGCGGTTGTAATTCGGGCAACACTACGGATTCAAAGCATTCCACTTCTCGAATCTCGGTAAAGGGATCATCGCCCATGGCTCTGGTCGCAGGCCCCAAGCCATTACCGGTCACAGCCCCAAGAATATTTCCCGCGCTCCGCGTCGTATTGATGTCAATAACATAATTCTTTTTTGAAGGGGTGTTCTGTCTAATGCCTTCGGGCAATACTTCTTCTTTGTTACATGATGCTATGAGTAAGGCGCATATCATAGCACCATGAATTATAATATTTTTCATGGTAGTCTTGTGTTTAAAGATGTTATTAGCTTATTCAGTGGCGAACGAAGTTCGGAAAACGGAATTATCTTCTGCATAATTTGTCGTGAAGAAAATCGGTACGCCCGGAACTTCTTTGGTAAATTCGCCCCCGTTTACAATGAACTCATTGAATTTATCATAGCCTTCGACAATTTGCGCAACATCCTGTCCAATACCACCTGACACGAATAACCGCATCGTCGATTCTTGCAGAATTTTTTTGTGTTGAGCAGAAATGCTTATTTCACCGCCAACTATCCCGGCTGTGAACGAAGCTTTGACTGCTGCTTTCAACTCATTGAAGCTATAATCACTTTCTATGGCGATAATTGCCATACGTCCAAATATGATAGAATTTATATATACTGGGGATTGCGACAAAACGCTGTTCAGATCATCGTTATTTAAAAAGATATTACCGTCATACGGATAGTCCATAATCATCGAAAAATTCTTTTGAACTACACGAGCAAACAATCCCGATTTACTTTTGATATTCGTATAGTTTACCGAGACATCCAGTTTAAAGAGACTTGCGACATTTACGTTTGCACCAAATGCTAATTTCAATTCGTTGTATTTAAAGAACTGCCGCATATCATATTCAAAGGCAAGAGATTGTTTCCCTGTGAATTGAGGTGATTCAATTGCTTTGTTCAAGGATCTATACATGCCCGATACCGACGGTCTCTGAATTTCGTCAAAGAAATACCGGGGAAAGGTATACGAAACATCAATAGGGTCAACAGGCTTTGAAATCCAATCATAACTCAAATCTTCAACTGATTTTGCCGTATACACAGCCCCCAAATATATATTGTTGGAAGTTACAGCCATTTGGTCGCTTTCGTTGTTGGCTCGGGTCTTGTCGTATGGATGATAGGATTCGTCCCACTCCAAATGATCCGTAGGCAGGACGATAGGAGCGGGAATATATTTGGAGGATTTCACTTGTTCCGGGGTGGTTTCCGGTTCCTCTTTCGTGCAAGAGTATGCACACACAAGGGTTGAAAGCACCAATACGATGCCACCAAACTTCGAAAAATTTGTTTTCATAATGTTAAAATTTAGTGGAACAATGTAGATAAGAGCGTCTACTGCAATGTAAATTCTATTGCTAAATTTCCAACCTGATTGTTTGATAGTTTATTTGTAGTAAAGCCTATGGGAGTGATATTCAGCGAGCCGATCTCACTAACAAACCGTCCGATCAGTTCGTCGCCGCCTTTTACCGTTTGCACGTTGTTACTGTTATCGAAATACATATAATAGGCGAGAAGATCATTCTTAACCAGAATATCATCCGCACTCAACTCTTCCTTTTTGATGATTTTATCAACAACGCTTATTGCCTTCGTATATTCCTGGTCTGTCTCAACAAAAAGCAAAGACATTCGGCCAAAGGTCATATGGGCAATATAGGACATATCAGGCAGTTGTTCCTCGCTAATCGTTTCGTTGATTAGTTTATCAGGATAATCCATCATAATCGTAAATAATTCCCATGAATAATTATAGAAAAACCCCGTTCTTTTCCCCATTTCTTTTTCAGTATAGGGTTCTCCACTTATCAGTTCATCGAGGTTGAGACCCAGATTGCCTATTCCCAGCAGATGCAGATGCCTGTGTGAGTAGTATTGCAACGGGCCGACGTAATAGAATTGCGGACTTTGCGTCGGCAATTCGGAAGTTATTTGCTGCACCATTTCATTCATACCGTCGAACGAGGGCAGCAATTCCTTTTCATAAAGCTTCCCATTGATAGAGGCACTGATGGCGATGGGGTTGTAAGTATATTGGTCGTAGACTGTCAATGTCCGGTTGTCGGTATGGCAGTTAATCAAATGCCCCGGATAAACCTGCGTTCTGAATGCAGGGTTTATGAATGACTGTTCGGCCAAAATCCGGTATTTGCGCGTAACATTGTCCGGCAGGAGGTCGTATTTGTTATCGTTGAATTTATTAACTGCGAACGTGTGCCACTGCAAAGGATCGAATTCCGGCTTTTTTTGCCCGGCTTGGGAAATGAACAGATCGGCGGTCGTCAATTTGTATCTGTCGTACGAGTACGAAAGTGTTATTTTGGCCTCGCGCTGATTTTCCGTATCGTTTGGCAATACTTGTACATCCAGATATTCCGCATTGTCCACAGCAACTTTTTCGATTATGCACCATTTCGGAGTAATCCCGATTGACCAATCGCAATTTGACGTAACTTCTATGCGCTTCTGAATACCCGAATAGTCGGTTACGACCTTGTTTTCATTAATTGTTATGTAATATGGCTGCTTCGGCATATCGTCGTGGCAGGCTACAAATGCAAGTGTTAAAAGAAATAGTCCTAAATGCTTCATAACCATAGCGCGTTATGGTGATACAATCCAAATAATAATTGCAGCTTTTTGTTTTACCGTTAGATGCAATAAATCCGTATACAACAAATGTACTAAATACTTACCGTAAAACCTATATAAATTCGAATTGGCCGACATAGTTTGCCCCGTTTTCATATTCGACGGTAATCAGGTAAACCCCGCAGTCGAGATCCGACACGTCGAGCGTCGCAGTCTGATCGGTGAAAATCACCATTTCCGTAAGATAGGTTCCATTGCCGGAGATCGTAACGAATGCCCGGTCGCAATTCTCCGGAGAGTGGAGCGTAATGGTGTTGCCATCCGGAGAAAGCACCGCATTAATCGGCGGCATGACGCTGCGCGGACCTTTGACCGTCATTTTCTTTTCCAGATAAACGGACGTGGTTTTCGGTCGTTTCCGATTTGCATACGCTTCAAAGCAAATTCCAGCTCCGATACAGTACAGCACAAGTAATAAAAGTAATTTTTTCATGTGATAAGATATGTGGGTTAGACAATAGCAAAGTTAGGCTTTCGGTTTCTTCCGATAGCAAAATCAGCGCCGATAAAATCTATCACATGAAGTCGATAAATGGTTGATATACATAGAAATAGAAGTTGCGAGAATTGCATAAATCTCGCAGGTTTTATAATACACACAATAATCACCTGAAAGCCAGATTGTTATGTGTTATATTTTGAAGGTTTATTCAGCAGAGGAGGGATTTGTCTGATAATCAGAATGTTATTGCATTTTCTGGATAAAAAAGTCCTTTTCGGCCGAATCCGATGCCGCAATTCGGGCTTTCAATCTTGATTTGCGGTTGTAGACATTCGATACCGAATCGCCGATTATAACGCTGATGATTTGCGCCGAGAATCCGGCGTAGATGTAACATAGCAAATCTATATCCGCAGGTTTGAATTTCGGGAACTGCTTCCGCAGTTTCACGATGATATTGTCATTTACCGTGTTTACGATCTCCTCCAATTCTTTTTTTGTCGCGGGATTGGATGCAAGGTTCGTAAAGAAGTTTTTCACCTGTTTGTAAATAACCTCCTGCTGCGCTTTTGTATTGTTCCGTTCATAGAGCGCCCGGCCGAGTTGGTCGAGGAACTCGAAGCGGGACAACACCAATTCTTTAAGTTGCACTTCCTGTCCCTCCTTGACGGCAAGATGTTCGAGGATGCGGTTTTTTGATGCCCGGATGCTGTCAACGGCCAACATGTAGCGTTCAACCTGCTGCTGTTTTCGTTTCATGCGTTCCTGATAATAGTAGATCAGGAAAATTGCGACGGTGCAGATCAGCAGTCCGACAATATATTCAAAGTAAGTTCGTACTTTCAGGCGGTAACTCGCAAAAGCAGTTTGCTCTTTATAATATTTTCCCTCGGCGGCGGTTGCTGATTGAGATACCACCATGCGGGATACGGAATCGCTCAACCAGATATATTCATTGATCGAATTGGCTGCTTCCTCTGGATTTCCGGATGCCAATTCAATTTGAATAGATAGATATGCCAGTTGTGCATCGTCCCGAACATCCTCCGCCAACTCCGAAGCGATATTGAAATAATAGCGTGCGCTGTCTATCTTGTGTTGCAGATAATAGACTTTGGCCAATACTCTATATTGATAAATTGACAGACCATCTGGAGCGGTCCGCTCAATTTCCTTTACGGCCTGCAAGGCTTTTGGGTAATCGCCCTCATTTACATAAATATCCCCCAAATTGCTTAAACAAGCAATAACCATATCGTTATCTTCCTGCTGTACGGCTGCTTGCAGAGCTTGCGAATAGTATTTTACGGCATTGGTGTTATCGCCCAAACTGGAATAGGCATTAGCGATATTAAGAAGCTGTTTTGATTTCATTCGATAAATCTGTTAAGCATGATTTGGATGAATGC
>ENA-OYAL01000462-OYAL01000462.1-human-gut-metagenome-genome-assembly--contig:-NODE-462-length-19707-cov-5.099888_pt1 | contig 19707 bp, 19 predicted proteins | sample MGYA00244516_ERZ652817 | MGnify/ENA primary metagenome ERZ652817 (study PRJEB26926, sample SAMN06164692) | human gut metagenome | biome: ENVO:00009003; feature: ENVO:2100002; material: ENVO:00002003...
TGGGCTCGGAGATGTGTATAAGAGACAGCCGAATCTCACCATCGTAACCGATCACTTTCGCCACGAGTTCGGTCAGCTCTTTGATCGAAAGCTCCTTACCCGTTCCGGCATTGACCGTTTCGTTGCCGCTGTAATTGTTCATCAGGAACACGCACAGGTTGGCGAGGTCATCCACATAGAGGAACTCGCGCAACGGACTTCCGTCGCCCCAGCAGGTCACGAAAGGCAGATGCTCTTCTTTTGCTTCGTGAAAGCGACGGATCAGCGCAGGCAGCACATGGCTGTGCGTCGGATGGTAGTTGTCGTTCGGCCCATAAAGATTGGTCGGCATCACACTGATATAATCCGTACCATACTGGCGGTTGAGATACTCGCAGTACTTCAGTCCCGAAATCTTTGCCAGCGCATACGCCTCATTCGTTTTTTCGAGCTCCGAGGTCAGCAGGCACGACTCTTTCATCGGCTGGGGCGCCATGCGCGGATAGATGCACGACGAACCGAGGAATTCCAATTTCTTACAGCCGTTCCGCCACGCCGCATGGATGACATTCATTTCAAGAATCATGTTCTCGTACATGAAGTCCGCCAAGGCACTCTGGTTAGCTTCGATACCACCGACTTTCGCCGCCGCCAGAAAGACATACTCCGGCTTCTCTTCGGCGAAAAATCGTTCGACAGCTTCCTGACGCGTAAGATCCAGCTCCCGATGCGTACGGGTAACGATATTCGTATATCCCTGCCGCTGCAACTCACGCACGATCGCCGATCCGACCATCCCCCGGTGTCCGGCGACGTATATTTTAGCACTTTTTTCCATATTCCGCTATTTTACAATGCCCTTTTCGAGATACTCCGCAAGGTTCGTCCGGATCTCCTCACCGGCTCGTTCCACAGCTACCTTCGCCATATCGGCATCGACCATGATTCGAACCAGTTGTTCAAAACTTGTCCGGGTCGGGTTCCAGCCCAGCTCGGCCTTCGCTTTGGTCGGGTCTCCCCAGAGATTCACTACATCCGTCGGCCGATAGAAGTCCGGTGAAACCTCGACCAGCACCTTGCCCGTAGCTTTGTCGATTCCCTTTTCATCTTCGCCCTCGCCGACAAACTCCAATTCGATGCCGGCGTATTTGAATGCAAGATAACAAAATTCCCGCACGGAATGCTGCTCACCCGTGGCGATGACGAAATCTTCCGGCGTCTTGTTCTGGAGAATCAGCCACATACATTCTACATAGTCTTTGGCATAGCCCCAATCGCGGAGTGACGACAAGTTGCCCAAATACAATTTATCTTGCTTTCCTTGAGCGATGCGTGCAGCGGCGAGGGTGATCTTGCGGGTCACGAACGTCTCACCCCGGCGTTCCGACTCGTGGTTGAACAGGATGCCCGAGCAGCAAAACATGTTGTAGGCTTCGCGGTACTCCTTGACGATCCAGTAGCCGTAGAGTTTGGCCACTGCATAGGGACTGTAGGGATGGAACGGTGTATTCTCGTTCTGTGGCACTTCCTCAACTTTTCCATAAAGCTCCGAAGTCGAAGCCTGATAAATGCGGCACGTATCCGCTAGGCCGCATTGACGCACTGCTTCCAAAATGCGCAGTACACCCGTGGCATCGACATCAGCGGTAAATTCCGGTGAGTCGAACGATACCTGCACGTGACTCTGAGCCGCCAAATTATAAATCTCATCCGGACGGACTTTGCCGATGACCTGCAGCAAGCTCATCGAGTCACCCAGATCGGCATAATGGAGATGGAAATACGGCAGTCCTTCCAGATGTGCAATTCGCTCCCGATAATCCACAGACGACCGACGAATAGTACCGTGAACTTCATAACCTTTATCCAATAAAAATTCCGCTAGAAATGACCCGTCCTGGCCTGTGATTCCCGTAATTAATGCAGTTCTCATTCTAATCTTATTTGGGTTGTTATTACATTTATCAATTTGGGTAGTAATCTTTTGGCTGGGTATAAACAAGAGATGTGATATCCGTTTTTGCGGAAGGCTCTTAAAATGTTTTTATTTCCTTTGATTATATTCTTAATTGAACCAGTGCTTGCTCCGCCTTGACGCATCTTGACAAAACATCGGTTAATATAATAATTGCTACAACCATTTTTTTCGATGAACCGAAGCATCAATTCGAAATCAGCCGATATTTCAAATGAGAGGTCAAAGTCACCGTATTGCTCAAAACATGTACGCCGTGCGTAAAAAGTCGGATGAGCTGGATGCCAGCCTTTAAGGAAAGCACCCGGCGTATGTTGTGATCCGGTCCATCTCCGAACAATTTTATCCGGCTTGGCAGAATCCACGAACACCAGATTTCCGTATACACAATCTGTCTTTTTACAACCAAATGCATTTACAATATCCGCAAGAACATTTTCATCATTATAAAAATCATCAGAATTGAGAATCCCTATGATATCACCCGTGGCCATCCGAATCCCCTTGTTCATGGCGTCGTAAATACCGTTGTCCGGCTCACTTATCCATTTCATTCGACCATCGAAATACGGCTCGAATTCTCTGACGATTTCAAGCGTATTATCTCTGGAATTCCCATCTATGATGATATATTCAATCTCTCGGTACGTCTGCGTCAAAACGGTTTGGATTGTGTCACGAAGAGTCGCACCACTGTTGAATGTCGCGGTGATAATTGATATTTTCATTGAATATTTAAGAGAGGAGGGGAAGGGTTAACTTATTACGATAACTTTGGATTTATCCTTTATATATTGTTCCTGAATCATGGCTATCGTAATAATTTCAGTTTTCGATAATTTAACAAACGGACTGGCACTCCCCAAAACAGCTGAAATAAATTCTTTTATTTCGTAGCGCAGACCTTCGCCATCATATGGGTAGAAGAATTTTCGGTTTCGGTTCTGATCTTCATATCGGACCTCAAAATAATCAGTCTTCCACCAAGGTGCCGGAACATATACATAACCTTTTGTTCCCGACACAACCATATTGCCTTCTGATTTCACCCCAAGTCCAACTTGAAAAGCAGCTATGGAGTTGGGATACTGAACAATGCCCTTGGTATAGACATCGACGCCATTCTTCATTTTAGAATAAAACGTGATATTTAAATAGCCCGTACCGAGTAACCTAATAATCGGCAACAACGGAAAACATGAGTTTTCATTCATGCTGCCACCACCTTGTTGCGGATCTAACTTTTGAGAATCTTCCTCCAACAGTGTTGTGACCGAAGCATTGATATCCACGATATCTCCAATAACTCCGGATTTCAGTAATGTTATTAAATGATTGAATGCAGGACAATAGGCCGTTTTTAAAGCGACCATCAATATTAGATTATTCCTTTGAGCCAACTCATACAATTCCTCAGCCTCTTGTTTTGAAAAAACAAAAGGTGTTTCGCAGATAACATGCTTGCCAGCTTTTAATAACTCTTTTGTATAGTCATAATGTGTCAGATGCGGAGATGCGACATAAGCCGCATCTATATTTTTAATAAACTCCGACCAGCTATTACAAGGATAATCCACATTCATCGCACTGCAAAACGCCCGACAAGCCTCAATATCCGGATTGAATGCTGTTGTAATAATCGTACTATTAACAAAGTGCGATTCCTCAACGAATCGACGGGCAATACTTCCGGTTCCTATCACTCCGATTCTTATTGTTTTCCGGGTTTCTTCCCGAAGCATTGTTGATGATATCCCCTCTGTTCTCGGCAAATAAACAACTTTGCAAAACTCTCTGAGATAGTCAAATTTACCGTCCCAGTCTGAGCCGATGGCAAAGATATCAACTCCGAATTTCTGGATATCATCAATTTTTTGACCTATATACTCCTCTATGATAATCTGATCAGCCAATCCGGTTGCCCGCACAGCCTCAATTCGTTCCATCACATTGTTACAGACATTCAATTTACCTCGCTCCAGATCAAAATTGTCGGTCGTAACCCCCACAATCAAATAATCGCCCAGCGCTTTTGCGCGTTTCAGCAAATTGAAATGTCCCTGATGAAATAGATCATATGTTCCATAGGTAATAACTTTCCTCATCGTTGTTCAATTTCATGAATTCTCATTCCCAATTCATCCAGATCCTTCTCATATTGCAATCCCATATGCGAAACCCGGAAAAATCCGTCTATAGATCCCGGCATAATAAAAATGTCAAACTCATCAATTAACGATCGGAATATTTTGTCTTTGTTTCTGTTAACGAAGAACCCAGTAATAGCATTCGATGGTATTTCCGCAGGAATATTCCAGTTGTATTTTCTACATATTTCCCGAAAATATGAGGCCCTATTATGTACCGCCTTCATATTTTCAGCAACACCGCATGATGCTAATTGTTTCAACCGGGCATGTAGCTGTAAATAGATTGTTGTAGCCGGACTGAATGGAGTTTGCCCTCGCCGCAGATTTTTAAGATTTTCCTGGAAATCGAAATAATAACTGTTTCTGTTAAATTTATAATCGATCAGCTGTGCAGAAAAAAATAAAATGGACAAGCCCGGAGGAACATTCAGCCCTTTCTGAGTACTTGTTATACAAATATCAATACCTAATTCGTCCATATTCAACTCATCCGCAAGGAACGAACTGATGACATCCACAATTAAAGAGACCCCATATTTTTTACATATTGTGGAGATTTCATGGAGATTAAATAGCTGCCCTGTAGATGTTTCATGGTGCTGGCATAGCAAAACGTCAGGTTGTTGTTCACAAACGCATTTTTCCAAATCGTCATAATCTATATCCTTTGCAAATGGGACGATATAGTCATAATGTGAGCAGCCATAATAATCACAGAGTGAAACCCATCTTCGCCCGAAAGAACCACCGTCAATAACAAACGCTTTTTTTCGAGTTGTGACGTAATTAGACACAACAGCATCCATTGCACCTGTTCCGGAACCGGTATAGATAATTGTCCGTCCATCTTTACACCCGATCAGATCGAGTAATATCCGTTCCGACTCCAAATTGACCTGAGAAAACTCAGATGTTCTCATATATGGAATCTGCTCGGCGCCAATAGACAATATCGATTCCTCGATATTACCTGGGAAAACATATGATTTCATTGCTAATGCTTATTTTGTCGATGATAGTATTTTTCGATTTTCTCAGAACATTTTATCTCTTGGTTATGTTCCGATCTGTCAGCGAGGAAAAAATATATTTTATCAGGTAGCAGGTCCTTGAGTTTTTCCTTCAACTCAAGCAATTTGGTTTTCCATCGCGGCATTTTATAGTTATTCCAGATGACTGGTGTTTGCCAATTTATTCCATACTCACATTCCAGAAAGCCAATATAATCTTTGGGAACCCGAAATTTTGCATTTTTAAACTCCAACTCAGATGTCTCGAGGATAAATTTCTCCGGGACTAACCAGCCTCCACATGTCCTGATGCCATCACTATATTTTCTGAACAAATAAAGATCGATATATTCGCTATTCCGCATAATGGAAACCAGGCCTCGTCGATCATATCTGGCAATATTGAATCCGGCATCGATTATTTGCTGCAAACAGTCAAATAGTTGTTGCCTATACTCCTCAGGCAATGCAATATCGATATCTTCATCGTGATCGATGAAATCATTTTCACGGACGACTCCCAACAGCGTTCCAGCAATAAGCACATAAGCAATCTGGTTACGCTCAAGGATATCCTTGAGCAACAACAGATTTTCTGTCGCCAATTTTTTGTCAATTCGCTTTATTCCGGGATATATTGGGTGCGTCGTATACCGAATATACCCGTTGGTTGTTTTAATTCGAGGCATAACTATTTCAATTCAAATAGCAATTTATCTGTTCCTGTTCCATTTTCTCGAAATCCAATCTTGAGATCGCGAAACGCATTTCATTATACCGGCACAGATCTCTTATTTCCATCAATTTTTCCTCAAAATCCTTATTATTTAAGGAGAAGACGACTCCGGTATCATTATTAACAAGATCTTTGGCACATCCGACGCGATCGCTAACCATAACAGGCGTACCATTGTTGAGAGCTTCCTCTACAACAACACCCCAAGTTTCACTTAAAGATGGCAATATGAAGACATCAGCTCTTTGATAATATTCAGGTAAATTTTCGTTATCGACAGCTCCGATGAAATGAATATTCTCTTTTGCTATCAATTTGAGTTCGTTCTCTAATTTACCAAATCCAATAAGGGTTAATTGTAATTCAGGATGATTATTGAACTGTCGGATCAACCAGTTCAGATTTTTTTCCGCAATAAATCGACCGACAAAAAGAAAATTAACAACATGACTTCTTGGCTGATATTGCGGTTGAGAAATGCGATTAAAAAGTCCGACCCCCTTAGTAAGGACATTGCGGCCTTTAAATCCCAAAGCTTTTGTCAATTCAGCATGTGCCTGTCCACATACATAAGCGGTTGTAAATCGCGTTAGAAAAAGCCGCTTAAGCCAAGCTTTCGGCCCCTTTGTCCTGGATTCAACAATGGTCGATTCGATTGTTACAGAATTTTTTCTTTTCGGTGAGATAAATGAAGCAGCCCAATCGAAACAATTAACCCATCCGCCGAGTATCAATTCGTCATAATCACAATGCTTGATGTAATGATATATTTGATATATCTTTTTCAATTTATTCCCAGTCAAAAAAATGTGGGGATAATTCATACAGCCTTTCGAAAAATCAGCATTTCGACCTTCACATTGGTAACCTGTGTATATTACCAGAATATCTGCACGTTCACTGATTCTGTTATACAGTTTTTTTTTGTAAAAGGCCGTAGTATCATTTATAAACAACTTCATTCTTGCTATTTGATAAGTTATATAGAATCGGCATCAATGATTTTCCAGAATTGTTTGATACGGTACATACGTACTCGATGAAAGACCGTGCGCATTGGTCGTTATGCTAAGATAGATGAAAAACAGGGCCACTAACAAGCATGTCAGAATAGGGCGCAATAGCTTCTCTGATTTATAGATTTTTAAGGCTGGATACAAAACGACAATGAGAAGGATCGAAAAATAGGACACGATTCTCGTAATGACATCAGACAATCCTATATTATATATCAGAATATTCATCGTGAAAGCTATGATTACAATACCGATTGATTGTGAATACCTTACGGACATTTCCTTACCTCGATAGTATGTCATTAATAAGAATATGACTAACATACCTAACAATACCGACAGTTTTGAGCCGAAGCCGTCTGACATATTGAGATATTCTCCGTACATATTCAGCTCAGGAATATCTATGATTCCGATGATCAAATCCAGGCTTTTCAAACAGAGAGTCAATCCCAAAATCGACAAAATAATCGTTATGCTATTCATTCGGCGTTGAAAAATGCAAACAGGAAAATACAGTAATACAATGACAGATGAAGGATGAATGTAATAATTTACGATGAGCAACAAAATCGCAGGAATAATCTTCCGGTTTTGTATGAGAACAACTATCAATAACGCAATGGATATGGCTAAATTTTGTCGGATGGTGCTGAATGTGGATAGATAGAAAAACGGCCAAAAACAATAGACCAGAAGCGCATCTGATATCTGAAGCTTATTTTTTTCGAAATATATTCGTAAAGCGACATATAAGATAAGATAAGTAAATACTGCAGGAATTGCAATGCCTAAATGAGGAGTTTCTTGTGTATAGGCAAAATTAAACAAGGCATTCCAAACAAAGGAATAGCGATCCTCCGCCATCCCCAATTGAACACTGTCTCGACATATTTCATAATAGCTTATATAATCCCATCCTACATCGTAACGAAGGACAGAAAACGCAATCATGACGATTAAAATCCCCGCTGGTTTCTTGAAACAATAGAGGAGTAAAACTAATAAAGCAAATAAGATATATGGGAACACGAATTAAAAGGTTACAATTTATATAATCGTGCCAATTGTTTCCTGAAAAGCCTGAAGAGAATTGTCGATACAATATTTACGGGCGGCCCCTTGGCCATTCCAGTTTTCTATTCTTTGGTACAGGTTTGTCAAATTTAGGGAGGTGCAGTCTGTAGTTAAGCCCAAATGGTATTTTCTCACTAATTTACCCAGCAATCCATATTTGGATGCTATAACGGGTCTCTCAAATTGCGCGGCATAACCTATTATGCCGCTACTTTGTGCCGTTTCGAAATATGGAATCAAAATGCAATCACATGCGTTGCATAATGATGAAAAATATTCATATGAACAAAATTCATCTTTAACAATAATATTGCAGCCGGTTTGCAACAACAATCGGACTCTTTCATAAAATTCATCGTAAACATCAGGCAATACCTTTCCGGCAAATAAAAATACATATTTGGACTTTTCCTCATTCGTTAGATATTTGAGAGAGTCCAAAATCGCGATGGTTCCCTTTCGAACCGACATCGCTCCGATGTGAATAAATAATCGATGGCCTTCGGAAAGATTGTATTCTGCCCGAATGTCCGTCAATTTATCTGAAGACATCGGAATGTACGGATCTGGCAAAAACTGGAATTTAGATGTTCTATAGAGCCTATTGAGAGTTCCGACACTGGCTGAATCGTTAAGGATATAGATTTTTTTGAATATTCTGGAATAACTCAAGAATACATATTGTATGACATACTCAATCTTTTTTACAGCTGAGGTCGACTTCCACAGATGGAGATATATCTTATAAATAATTCCATTTATCGTTACTCCGGATCGGATTATAAAAGGTGCAAACGGCAAGAGTGTCATCAAAGTAATTGCAAAAACTCGATTTGCATCATACTTTCTGATCCGATGATTCAGAATTTTGCATAAATGAAATGATTGTAAAAGCACGCTGGAATTTGCATAGGTTGCTTTTTCCGTTTCACTTATAAAATCAAACGTAACATTATCAGCAGCCGGCCACACCATCTTTGATTTAATATCCTCAAATTCGATCGGCACCACAAATACATATTTTTGCGAAAGTTTGAATCTGCAGATGTCATAAATATGGTGCAGATATTCCATATTGTGCCCTGCGATGGAGTGCGTGAAGATAATCGATGTCATTATAAACGACGAATAAATTTTGCAGGGTTGCCAGCCCAAATTTCATTATCTGGAATATTTCTGGTTACAACAGAACCGGCTCCTACTATTGCATTCCGACCAATCGTCACTCCTTTGCAAATAATACAACTGGTCCCTATGAATGCATTATCTTCAATGAAAATCGGAGCTGTTTGTGCGTTTATGCTATCGGTCGTGATATTTGCCCGCAATTGGGGATCTAAAGAATGGGCATCTGTGTCAGTAATTATACACAATGCTCCTATCTTCACGTTATTTCCGATAGAGATAGAATTCGCACACCACAATGTTGCGGAGGATATACCCACATTATCTCCTATTTTCAGCACTGCATCTGGAGCGACCTTAAAATACGCTCTGACATTCCGAGCCATGGCATTGCTCATATCCCCGCTTGTACAGCGAAAATTATCCCCTATTATCAGATTGCCCTCTACATACAATCCCACAAATCCTTGTACCCTCAACTTTTTGCCGGTTTTTATTCCTGCAAACCTGAATTTTAAAATATTAATTGCGATATGAACTTTTGTCCCCCAATTTAATCTCATCATTGCAAGTGTTGTTTTAAGAAATCTATCCCGACATTTCGCCACAAGGCGAATAAAGTATTCGCTTTGCCCCAATCCACATCAGAACGAATAATCGATTCGATTGAATCGGCCTCATGAACAATTCGATTCTTGAGCTCCACAATCGACAGAATAGATTCAATCCGGACGTTCATCTGACTATTTTTGCCGATTCTCTCGAAAATATAAAATTCCTTATTAAAAATCAGCGAAAACATAGTTCCATGAAATGAATTAGTTATCACCAAATCACAATGCGACATTGCGGAAATCCATTCCGGTATAGTTAAATTTGAATTTTGATATTCGTTAGTCAGATTATCAGCACAAACGATAAGCTCGGCGTCGCCAAAACTTTTGGCATAACTCATTATGCGCTCGTCACGATCATGTCCAATGATATATACGAATATTTTGGTTCTATTTGTAATGAATGGAGAATTTGAAGATTGTATCGCACTCCATTCTTCCTTTGTCAGAAGTATGGTTGGATCCGGAACCCAAGATGCCGAAGGGTAATTCAACGTTTCCATAATCTGTAATGCAGACTCCTCCCGAACCCCCACTGCAGTGTATCTCCCAAGCAATGGCGTCAATCTGATGATTTCATCCTGCGATAAGTGTGAACGCCCGAAGCTCGGAGCATACGCGATTCTCCTAACGCCTACAGGGCCAAAATCAAGAAAAAAAGGTTCTATCCGAGAAATATGCCTCCCCCATATTTGATCGCTTCCGGTCATATATACATCATATATTGGAGGATCTTTCCGAAGTTCATAAATGGTATTGAATTTTTTCTTATCGATCTTCAAATGACATTTTTTAAATTCGAGAAATTTTTTCCGGTCTTTTATTCTTAAATAGAATGGATCGTATATAAATGATTTTTTAATCCAGAACTTGATGATGTTTACTATCGAAGTTTTCCGTTCTGATTCAACACATGCCCTGTCGACATCAAATTTGTATTCAATGAGTCGGGCATTATGACCTATCAGATTCAAATAATGTGTCAAAGCATAAGCTTGCAATATTTGGCCATAGTTGTACAACCCTCTAAAGGCCGTGAAAATCGCAATTTGTTTCATTTGAAGATAAGATGCTTGATTTTTACCAAAAATCTGACAAATATATTTTTAAGCCTTTGCATACACGATTCTTCAGAGCATTTCATGATCCATGGAATTATCTCTTCTTCATCCAGCCTGCTGAAAAACAAGTCCCTCTTTTTACCAATTTTTGGAGATTCGACCAACCATTTACTCAATGCTTTCAACGATAGGTAATTCACTCTCTCCAAGCGAACCCCTTCTGATAATAGGTATTGCTTTTCCGGAGAGTTTAAAAGCACCAAACTCGTTCCCTTATCGTCATCCAAGGCTTGACAATACGACTCTATTTTCCAAAAATCGGCAAGCGTTATATCACTGTTGCTTTTTTGACATTTGGCCGGGCATTCGTAACATGACGGTCTCAAATAAATATCACGCAAGAATCCCTTCCGAAAAGGATTTTCATCCAAGCACTCCTTTATTTCGACCGTTCTCGATGTCGTATCCTTACAAATTGCATGGAAATTATAATTCCGCCATCCGCCATCCTTATTTCTCATGTTGATATGTAGGAACGACTCCTTGTCCAGTGCTTTTAGATATAGTTTCCACACCAAAGGGCTGGGAACACCATGACACACAACATCTACTGTCGTAAGATTTGGATAATCCGCACGTAGGTAATGTTTCAAACCGGCAATTTGACAGGGCGTACCTGAAAACAGGACCTGTCGTCCCTGTTTCAAAAACGCTTCTGCCTTCTTATAGTTATCTCCTATACGGCTTTGGACGTATTTTGACCCTCTGAATGCCGCTAAGCCTGTTATATTTTCGGTATAATCATGTACAACCATCCATGTTTCATCGAAACGCACACCGAAAACTACCCCCTTTTTTCTAATCACCGCTTCTGCCAATTCTGTAAATATACCTCCGGACGAGCTGTGAAGCCTGATATCCTCATCTTCATTGATAGCCGCAAAAACAGCATCTGGGTTTCGAAATGGCATAGGATGAAAAACTTGACAAACTTTCTCGCACAAGCCACAATTGATGCACATAGATTTATCGACCTGAGGATAGAGAAACCCCTCAGAATCGCTCTGCATCGAAATACACAATTTAGGACATATCTGCACACAAGCAGCACAACCACAACAGTCCGCTTTCCGGTCAATTTGGATCATATTCTGGAAATTCGGTGGTACAAATTCACCAAAGGTTGCCGGAACAAATTCCGCTCATAGGAAGATATCCCAAACGGCCACAATAACAGAACATATAATATAGAAAAAGCACCGGCAACTACCCCTAATTTATAAATGTTGCCGACATCAATATATGGCAAAATATAACAACCAACCATCGTAAGAATAATTGGGACAAAAGACATATTTCCGATTTCCCGCCAGAAACGACGAATATCCAAATGCTGTACACGTTGATAATAAAAGTTCATCACAATACCTTGTCCCAAAAATAGAGCACCCGCAATGGCTATTGCACATCCGATCCCACCGAACAGCCTGGACAAAACAATTTGCATTATTAGGCTAACGACAGCTATGACAAGATACAACAGAGTCCTGAACTTCATTTGATTACGAGCCTGAAGAATAGTAACACCCACATTTTGAATCGCCGGAATCGTCAGGGATACAAAGAAAAACAACGTCATAATATACGCATCCTCATATCCCTCTCCGGCCCATATTGTAATAAATGCTTTGCCAAAAACAATAAACCCGGAAAGAATATATGCCATGACTATATATTGGATGCGTCCTGTACGGATAAAAAGATCTGAGATTTCCTTGTTCGAAACATTTTTTGTAACCATTGCCGAGACCTTAGGCAAAAACACACCGGATATTGCAGTAGAAAAAGATATGTACATATAGCCCAGTTGTATGACCACCGCAAAAACGGCAACCGCAACAGTGCCTTTTACTGCCCCGAGTACAAATTGCCCGGTACTCCAATAAACTCGATCAATAATTGCACTCAGAAATATCCAAAATGAATAAACGGCTACTTCCCGTAGAAATTCCCATCGAAATTTTCTGAAAATAAACTGGATATGAATTTTATATTTACAATAAAACAAGTTAAGCAACAATGTCGTTAAATTGAAAACCGTTTGTACAACAACCATTGCTATTGCCTTATACCCCATCTCCAACAAACAAATCATAACAACGGTGTTGAAGATGATACGAGCGATATTGACCACTTTTTGAAATACAAAATCCTCATAAGCCGTTATAATGGAGTTGTAAATACTAAATGGGAATGTTACGGCAAGATTGAATGATAGGATCAAGATCATGATTCGAACTCTAGACAGTTCCTCTGGAGTCATTGTGCTGATGAACAAGCTATCAATATTTAAATACAAAGCTATTCCTATCAGAAATGCGACAATACCTATTATCGAATAAAGAATGAAAAACATTCCAAACATTGCATGTTGCTCTTGAAACTTTCCCTCTGCACGGAATTTGGCTGTGTAACGAATAATAGCGTTCCCAAAGCCACAATCCATAATCGTTAAATAAGCAATAACAGACGCTGCGAGCGAATATATTCCATATTCGCTTTGTCCCATCATTCGTAACATGTAAGGAGTATAAAGCAGCCCTATCAGACTGTTTAATCCTAATACGACATAATTTAATAACGCCCCAACTTTTAACTGATTCATAGGCTGTGATTGCTCAAAATTTCTTCCCGAAAACAATCGAGCAGAAAGTGTTGGCCAGAATCCGAAAGTCCAGCCACCATGAACGATGCCCCAAATAGTAAAGATCGTATTCCAGACGCCGTAACATCTTCTCCATCGTATCCGTATATCCGTTGTATAGCGTCGCATAAGAGGTTACACCCGGACGGATTTGATACAGGTATGTATAGCGTATATCATGTTCGAGAATTTGGTCGATGTAAAATTTACGCTCCGGACGCGGACCGATAAAGGCCATATCGCCGCAGAACACATTCCATAACTGCGGCAGTTCGTCCAGATGATGGGCGCGCAGGAAACGCCCCACTTTCGTCAGACGCGGATCGTCGTCGCCGCCGCTATGGCTCAACTGGGGGCCGAACTTCTCGGCGTCGAGCCGCATCGAACGGAATTTGTAAATATTGAACGGACGCCCGAACCGACCGATCCGCTCCTGCTTGAAGATGGCAGATCCACCGTCCTCTCGTTTGACCGCAATGTAGCAAAACAGGAAAAGCGGAGAAAACAGTACGAGCGCGACAAATGCCAGAATACAGTCACCGATACGTTTTACCTGACGTGAAAATGAAGACATTCCATCCGGAATAAACCGGTCTCTGGGGACATACTTGCTGATAGGCGTAACAACAATTATATCGTCATCCTGATTCGGCAGTTGTCCCTTCAGTTTATTGGTCCATTTCGTGTAGGCGTTTATGTCCGCAGCATCCTGCATGCGAATCTGCAGATATGAATCGTTCATTTGCTGCAATACGGTTGCATGCTGTAGCAAACAGGGAATCGCATCTTCTCCTACTATTGTGCACGGCATCTGTAGTTCTTTTGAAAATTCCCGAAGATTATTACAACCATTGGATTTTCCGAACAATCGTAACCTATAAGCAGAAAGACCATATGCCGCCCAAACATTCATAGGTTTATTAAAATAGAGATGCAAAAAAGTCCCGTCGTTTTTGCATTCATTGAGTGTTACTATATCGGCATTCATTATCAAAGGAAATATATTAAGATGTTGAATTTGAGGCGGGCTGGATCCAGAGACAACCAACTGAAGCTGTTCTTGCTCCACTAAAACATATTCCTCGGAATAAATCAAAAATCCGGATTAAGGATGTAACTTTTTTCAAAGAAACTTTTATAAAAACTCTTTCACCGCATGTTCATGCCATGCGCGGTATTCCGAGACGGAAAGTTCCGCGACCAGCAGTTTTTTGTAATCGGGCTTGTCGCATACCGGGATATGCTGCCGGATGTAAGTCCGTAATTCGCTGTCGGGGATGCTGACCATAACCACTGGAAAGGGGTAGTCCTTATGCCTGAAAAGTGCCGTTTCACATTCCGTGAATATCCGGCTTAACTGACAGGCCGACTCTTCGAAGGCGTGCCAATATTCTCCGGCGCCGTATAAGCGGATATACTTTCGGTTGCCCTGTTCCTTGCGGAGTATCTCGACCATGCGGGTTTCGATCAGACGTTTCAGCGACATCCAAGGTGGCTCGACATTCGGTTTGCCGTTCATAGTTTTCCAATTCGGTTGTATCTGCTTTGCTCGATGGATGAACTACAATCAGGAAATAACTTCAACCAAGTCGGGATGCACCTCCGCAGCTACGGCCATGATACCTTCCAGCAGGACGACGACCCGGCGGTTTCTCTTGCCCTGCACCTGCATGAATATGCCCGTTACTCCATTGAGCTTTCCACCATGGATACGCACCCGGCGCCCTTTTCGAAGGTCGAGCTCATCCGGATTGTAGTAGGAGATATTTTCCTCGTATTGGGATGAAACCCTGATAAAACTCTCCATCTGGTCATCCGGAACAACGAGATATTCCAAGCCCGTACTTTTCTCCCACATCACGAATTGCAGGAAATTATAGCGTTTCTTAAATTCCGTAATCTGTATGCGACTGGCATGTACGAATACGAGATTCGGAATGACTGGAACGAGGCGTTTCGATTTCACTCCGTGATAGACTCTTACAGCATAATATTTCGGAATAAAATATTCCAAGCCCTCTTTACCTTTGAGTTTTTCCTCCGCTCTCTTTTCGCTTTTGTAAGCCCGCATGACGAACCAGCGGGCGGTCGTGAGTTCTTCTGTATTGGGCGAGGCGATGTCCATACATTACTTATGTTTGTCCTTTCTGTAAAGGCACATGCCTTTAGTTCATGCCAATCTGTATATTGGCATGTATTACAGTCGTTTATGTTTATTTCCGCCGGAATACCAATCATCTATTCCGCAAATCCGTAAAAAGATATTCTGCTCGTTTTACGCTCTTTCTCTCCGCAAGAGAAATATTGACGAACGCAAAGTTATGCAATTTAATGGAAATAACGACCAAAACCGGATGAAATTTTCGTCTGCCGAATTCGCCAAAAGATTTTTGGCCGACAAATGTTGTGCAAGCAAACAGTTTTCCGAGTGCAAATTTTGCATGGTTTTCAGATAGTTATAACCAATTATATCCATTGCTCTTTCTCTTGCGGAGAGAAGTAGTCTATCACACAACACCTTATCTTTCTTCCCACCCTCCCGGTCAGTCGGAATTGTCCGTCGGAAATGCCTCTGCACCTCATTCTTACCGGTCGCAGGCTGTTTGTGATTTCCTTTGGCGGATTCCCTCTGCCGATACATCTCTTTCCGAGAGAAATAGCGAAATGATTGGCGTTTATTATCAGCGCCTTACACACGAAAGCCTCAGGATTGGTTCAACAAATTCTATTAATGGCTCAACATTCCGAACTGAAATGACCGGGATAATTTTATTTTTCACCGGATTTCGTTGTCGTATTTCATATTTTTCATAACTTTGCGGCAGTATGATATTTCTCTCGGAAAGAGAAGTTGTATCTATCTGTCAGTCCGTTAAATGCTATTTCGGGAACTTAACCGTCGTTTATTTCTTTAATTATCGCTACCGACCCACCTATTCCTTCCGGAGAGAGCGATTTTCCGGTGGATTGATCCGCCGGAAAAAATATCTCTTTCAAGAATAAATCTTAAAAGAGATTTCCGAATGAAATCCGGTTGGATGAAGACAGACTTTTATGCAGCTACAATGCTTTCAGGATTTGGCTGTTCGCCTTGTCTACGGAAGATGTGTCCAAAGAGGCGAGATAAATTCGCGTGGTCTTTTCAGAATCGTGCCCCATTGCTTCGCTGATGGTCGCAAGCGGGATGTTCCTGCTCCTGGCGATGGAGGCCCACCCGTGGCGGGCAACGTAGCTCGTCAAGGGTATGTCCAGTCCCAATCGCACGCCCAACTTTTTCAATTTGTCATTTACCAGATGCGCCGCATTCTTGTACTGCCGGCGGGCGTCGGCATTCATGTCTTTAATCACCGGCAGCAGATAGGGAGTGCTGACCGTATCGTATTTGTCGACAATTTCCTGCATGGGTTTTTCCCATTTGACGAACAATTGCTGTCCCGTTTTCTGCCTGCGATAAGAGAGTATGCCGTTTTGCAGGTCTTTCTTCTTCAGATAAGCCATGTCGATGAACGACATTCCCCGGGTGTAGAATGAGAACATGAAAATGTCGCGGGCGAAATCCATCGCCGGGAACAGCGCCAAGTCCATATCCCGGATTCGGCGGATGACTTTCAAAGGTACCGCCCGCTTGACCGTTTTGCCGATGCCCGTGTAAACGTACTTGAACGGATCGCGCTGTACCGTCATTCCCTTTTCGACAGCACGGTTGTAAATGGCACGCAGCCCCCGCATATAGTAGGAAGAGGTATTCGGGCATACGCCCCTCGATTTGAGATAAGTTTCGTATTCGATCATCAGGTCGGAATCCACCTCATCCCACGGCACCTCGACATCTCTGCGGAAACGCCCGAAGCTGTTCAAGACGGTCGTGTAGCGTTCGCTCGTGCGGATTTTCCCGATCTGTCTCAACTGCCCGGCAAGGCTCCGTGCGAAAGAGAGAAAGCCGCCGGCATCCGGAGGCGTAAGATAGCGTGCCGCCACATCCCCGGCAGTATAGCTTTCGCCCGTATGCTCCAACCGGGAGATAATGCGTTCCAGACGGGCTTTGTCGTCCGCTATCCGGCTCTTCAATGCGACAAGGTAAGCGTGCCGGGGGCCTTCGCAGTTCGGCGGGAGTATGTTCCGCTGCAGAACTTCCCATTCCGACGGAAACAGCTTATGACCGCTGCTGATCTGCCGGGTTACACGGTTATGGATTATCTGATAGAACAGTCGGCCTTCCCGATCCGCAACGGACGAGGCCCGGAATTTTACTTTTACGCTTGCCATACGTTTGTTGTTGTTAAAGTTGCCGGGCCAAGGTAACAAGCATGCGTGCAATTCTATATTTGATTCCGATAACGCTACCGGCCGGGCGACAATTCAACTCTTATATTCGCAACCACTCCTTAGCTTGTTTTGCGAGGTTCAGAATCTCGATACTGAGGGCCTTCAGCTCGCGGGTTCGCTGCTCCAGAGCGGCGATTTGCTGTGTGATCGTGACGCTTGAGAAGTGCGCATTGACGGCTTTTACAACCTGATTGTAGTTGTTACCCAGCTTTTGAAATTGAAAATAAAAGTCATTCAGCCGTGCGATGAACTGCACCTTCGAGGGATCGCGTCTGAGAACCTCGAAGCGCTCCGAGAAGATACGCTTGACGATAAATCGGCTGCGATTATGTTCCAATCCAGCTTTGCAAAGCAGTTCGTTGAAGCGAATGTTCTGCTCTTCATTAAGCCGGAAAGAGTACTTATGACTCGGCGTTGGGGGCTTCTTTTCGGTCTTGTCGGTCAGTTTTCGGTTTGTATCCATAATATCGGTAACAAAAGGGTCGCGACTTGGGAGCGACCCCGACCTCGCAGAGCGAGCACCTTTGTCGGACAAAACGTAGTTTGTCGGACAAAGGTACAGCTCGCTGTTTCTTTGCAGAAACAAAAGTCCCGAGTCGAAGCGAAATAGATTTGAGTATTGATTATTGAGTTAATTTTATAAAAGTCATTATGGGGTGAACAGAACAGCTCGCAAGGATATCGGTCCTGTCGGTAGCATTTGTCCTCATCAATGACTTTCGGTTGCCGGGGATCTGTTAGGGTGATAGACTCTTAGGTCTGAAAACAGCTTCAGTCGAGAGCAACGTATTATTAACTAAAATTTTATGTGTCATGCAAATTGAGCTTTATGTGGGCGTCGATGTTTCGAAACCGACATTGGACGTTTTTATTCATGACTTGCGGGTACATCGTCAATTTAAAAACAATCAGAGCGGGTATGTTTCTATTCTCGACTGGGTCGGAACTTGTACAAAGCAATCTCTCGATCGTGTTTTGATTTGCTTCGAACATACCGGAATCTATTCTATGCCGTTCGCCGTGTTTCTTGAAATGCACCGTATTGCATTCGCAATGGTATCGCCATTGGAAATAAAACGCTCCATGGGTATTGTCCGAGGCAAAAACGATCTGGTTGATGCCAAACGAATTGCCGAGTATGCTTATCGGTTTCGTGATAAAATCATATTGACGAAACTTCCCGCAAAGGACATTACCAAATTGCACTTTCTGCTTACTCTTAGAGACAAGACGGCTCGGAATCTGGCCGGATACACAACTGCAAAGAATGAAATATGCCGAGCTGTAAATGCGGATGAGATGCCGGAATTATTCTCTTCCTACGACACCATGATAACAATGCTCAAAGCAGAAATCAAACGTCTCGAAACAGCCATCAAACAAATTATCAATGACAATTCGGAATTGAATGCGACCTTCAAACTCATCACATCGCTCAAAGGTGTCAGTTTGATCGTTGGAGCTTATCTGATCGTATATACTTGCAATTTTAGTAAATTCGATGACTGGCGAAAATTCGCATGCTATTGCGGTATCGCTCCTTTCGAATGTCGCTCCGGCATCAGTGTGAGAGGAAGGACGCAGGTCAGCCCGATCGCGAACAAGCAAATGAAGAAACTCTTGCATCTCGCAGCGGTCAATGCCTCCTATTATGATCCTGAACTACACGAATATTACTGTCGTCGATTGTCGGAAGGCAAATCGGGTATGACCGTATTGAATATTATTCGAAATAAATTGGTAGCAAGAGTATTCGCTATTGTCAAACGGGCGTCCCCGTATGTGAATATCAAACAATACAAGGCATAGAATTAGGGCGGACGACGCAACGTTGCGCAGGTCTAGCTGGTGAAGACCTGCCAGGAGTGCTATGTATTTATAGGTTTTCATTAACTACATTATTTTTTTCTTTTTTCTTGCTTTTTAACTTAGGA
>ENA-OYAL01000493-OYAL01000493.1-human-gut-metagenome-genome-assembly--contig:-NODE-493-length-18887-cov-10.691854_pt1 | contig 18887 bp, 22 predicted proteins | sample MGYA00244516_ERZ652817 | MGnify/ENA primary metagenome ERZ652817 (study PRJEB26926, sample SAMN06164692) | human gut metagenome | biome: ENVO:00009003; feature: ENVO:2100002; material: ENVO:00002003...
TTTCCAAAGGCGAATACACGTTCAAGGGTTCGGAGATAGACCGCAGTTTCAGTTTCTCCAAGCTGGATAAATGTTTCGGGGATGCGGGGTTGAACACTACCGAAAGCAACCGACAGACGGTTTCCGCACCTGTTCAGGAGCCAGCGCAGACACCGGGCAAAGCCGACAGTCCGTTACTGGCAGGCTTGGGCGGTCTGTTCTCCGCCCCGTCCTCTCCGGCTGATGAAACGCCCGACAATCCCGGTGAAAGAAAAAAGAAGAAAAAGAAACGACACTTAAAATTATAGGGACATGGAAAATAACTTAATTTTGGAGGGGCTTCTCTCCATGGTTACGGAACTGAAAGAACGGCAGGAGAAGCAGGTAACGCCAGCCAGCCGGGAGGAAACGATTAACCGACTGGACGTTATCGAACAGCGCATTTCGGAAATGCAAGGTAAATCCGGCATTACTGAAAACACGGTACGGGAGATTCTAAACCAAATCGGCAGTATCGGAAAAGGGCAGTCCGGGAACCAAAAACAAGACCTTGAAGATATAAAGGGGCTTATCGTGACCTCGCACCGATATTTCAAGGAGCGGTTAAGGGTGTTGTTCCCGGCTGATGATACACCAGCCGGAGAAATAACGCCCGTTTCATGGTACAGCAAACTGACATACTGGGTAACTCTTTATCTGAAACCCAAGTTCTTTCTTTTTTCAGCAGGGATAATCATTTGTCTTGTGTCGCTTGTGTTGAATGTACGTTTTATACAAAGAATGCAGCGGTTACAGGACAATGATATAAAATACCGCTATATCCTGATGAAAGGAAAGGCAGACGGCAGCAGCCTTGATTTGCTGGAAACGAAGTTCAGCCGGGAACGGGACAACGCTTTCATCCGAAGCCTGACCGATTCGGTGAAAGGCTTTGAATACCGCAGCAGGAAGCAGGCGGAAGCGTTGGAACGGGCAAGGCTGTTGAACGAACAAGCCGAGCAGCTAAGGGAGGAAGCCGACAAGCTGGGCAAGCCATAAACCAAAAGCAAAGCCGGAGCAGAACCGCCCCGGCTTTTTAATTCACTTCTTTTTCTTCGTGCAGTGTTCTTTCTCGAATCGGCGCAGCGTGGTAACGCTGAACCGTTCCTTGATGAACTCCCGGACATCGGAAGCCTTGTAGTACACTTTTCCGCTGATTGTGAAATACGGCAGCGCACCGATAGCCCGGTAGCGTTGCAGGGTCTTGATACTCACCTTGAAGAGCAGGCACAAGTCCTGATTGTCCAGCAGGTTGTCGTCTTCGGGCAGCACCCTGTCGGCATTGCGCAGTACCCGTACATCCTTGCAGAGTTCTTCCAGTTTGGCGTACAGCTTCTGCATCCATACGCTGAAATCGTCATTGTCTATATACATGATTGCTTCATTTTTCTGATTATACATTATGGTCTGTCAATCGATTGATGAAGCAAAGTTCAGAAAACAGGTGCAAAGAAATTATAGGGGAACTAATGGAATCCCCTATAAATAAATCATAAGTAACTGATTATCTATATCCTTTCTTGTCATGTTCCTTTTTGATAAGTTCTGCCAGTCCATTAAGAAACCCGGTCAGTTTGCCCGGCTTTCGTTTTATCACGTCCTCATGTTTTTGGTAACAGTCGCCTATCCTGATGTTGAACAGCCATTCAAAGGCTTTCGCCAAGTCCACCAAGTAGGCGGGCTTGCCGTTCTGATACACGATGTTTTTGGAGAGGAACAGACCGCTTACCATTTCCATGATGTTGATAAGGGTTGTCTTATCTGCGAGATAGAGAGGGGAAAGGGGCTGTGTATTAGAATGTGTCCTGAACTGTTCGGGATATTTAATTCGTAACCTTATAATATAAATTTCTGTATTTATTATTCCTATTGCTTCATCAATAAATTGCGTAAAGGGTATTTTCCTTTTGCCCAAATTGCATACGATACAATTTGAGCTTGTTTAATCCCATTGAATAAAAACGTAATAGGACTGCATAATCCTGTTCTACTGTACTTATTTCTACTAAATAAGCAGTCAATTCATTGATAGCATCTGTCAACTCTGCAACAGATGCTTTGTGTTGAGTATATTCAGACAATAACTGAAATATGCTCAATTCAAGGATTCTTTTCATTTTCTTTAATTTAAAGTGTCGTTAAACATGATTTTATGTACTCGTCAGTCGATATAATAGTGGCATAAAATGGTGTTAATGCAGCTAAAAAAACAGTTTGCACTTTTTCTGCTTCTACCTTAAAACCTTGAAATTCTAAATCTTTAGTAGCGCAAGCGTCCTGTATTATAGTGCATTTATATCCCAAGTCTTTAGCAGCTCTTACAGTAGCATCCACGCACATGTGTGTCATCATACCACAAATAACTACATCTGTGATATTTTTAGATTGTAACAAATTATTTAATTCTGTCTGATAAAAACTGTTCGGAGAATGTTTAATAATTATATCTTCGTTTTTTATCGGAACAACACTGCTATGTATTTCTGCTCCTATAGTATCAGGTAGAAAAAAAGTTGCATCCTGTCTAGATGAAATATGCCGTATATATATAACTGGTAGGGAATTTAACCTAAAATAATGTATAAGTTTTTGCGCTTTTAATACAGCATCCAAACTGCCTACCAGTGGATATAATCCACCTTCAAAATAATCATTTTGAAGGTCTATAAGAATTAATGCTTTCTGTTTTTTCATTTTTATGCTTTTAATATTTCCCACAAAGTTAAATGTTTACTATCTTTGTATCAAGTATGTACAATTTAGTATGATACAGACTAAAAGGTATCGAATATTGATTATCAAATTAATGTGCTCAAATAAAAATGAATAAGAACATTAAAAAAGATATTTGTGTGCTTGATTTTGCTTTCCAACGGATAGGAGGGAAATATAAAGGACGTATTCTTTGGGCTCTGTCAAAACATACGGTTATGCGATATGGTGAACTGAGCCGTGAAATATCCGACATAAGTACAAAGATGCTCACACAAACCTTGAGAGAGTTGGAAATGGATAATTTGATTCATCGTGAAATGTATCCCCAAGTTCCCCCAAAAGTCGAATACTCTTTAACCGAGACAGGCAAGGAGCTTATTCCATTCATTAAATATTTGGTTAATTGGGGATATAAAAAAATGGCTGAAGAAAACGAGAATTGATTAATTTTCATAATAACTAATTTTGTACCATCGTCATAAAAACTTATGCTGAATACAGAAACCATACAATCACTCATTGACAGTGGAGAGGGCTACAATGTGGAGTTTAAAGTTCGTGTTCCTTCAAAGGTTCGTGAACTGACAGAGGAAATATGTGCTTTCGCCAATGCAGACGGAGGATATTTGCTTATTGGAGTAGATGATAACGGGCAAGTGGTAGATACTAACTTAGAAAACGATAAGCGTTCTGCCATTCAAGGTTCTATCAGCGAAATATCTCCTGCACTTCACTGTGAATTGTATTCCGTAAATCTTGTGAATAAAACTGTTTGGGTGATTGATGTTCCGTCCGGCAAGGATAAACCTTATATATTTTCCGGTTCTATCTATGTCCGTGAGGGGGCAAACTCACAGAAACTTCACACAGCCGAAGAAATGCGCAGCTTCTTTCAGGAGTGTAACAAAATCTTTTTCGACCATATACCCTGCCATTGGTTCAATATCTACATGGATGCAGACGAACAAATGATTAAGGATTTCCGAACAGAAGCCAAACTAAGTCCGTCCACACCCGACAAACAAATATTTGAGAACTTGGAACTGTTTACCGAGAATGGAACGGCAAAGAACGGTGCGGCGATGTTCTTTGGAAAACAACCTGAACGAAAGTTTCCACACGCTATTACAAGGTGTGTTCTTTTCAAGGGAACAAACAAAGTCTATATTATAGATGATAAAACTTTCGGAGGTTCACTGTACCAGCAATATCTACAGGCTATGTCTTGGCTGGAAAGCAAACTGCAAGTAGCCTATAAAATAGAGGGAGCAGGACCAAGAGAGGAAATTTGGGAAATACCTTTGACCGTATTTAAAGAAGCAATTATAAACGCCCTGTCGCACCGTGATTACTACGAACAAGGTGCAAGCATTATGATAGAAATGTTTGACGACCGGGTAGAGATTTCCAATCCCGGAGGACTTCTGCCTGTTGTGGCTAAAGATTTCGGGCATAAAAGCATGACACGTAATCCGCTAATCTTCGGTTTATTTACCCGTATGCACTTAGTAGAAAGAGTTGCATCCGGTATTCCTCGTATGCAGGAAGCCATGAGGGAAGCAAATCTGCCCGAACCGGAATTCCATACAGACGGGATGTTTACAGTAGTGTTTAAACGACAAAATACTAACTCTGCCAGCCATGACACAGTAAATGGCATAGTAAATGACATAGTAAATGAGAATGAACAAGCCATTATCAATTTTTTGGCGGTAACTCCCGGCTCAAATGCGTCTGAAATCAGTAAACATTTAAATAAGAGTTTGAGGACAACAATGCGATATATCAAGACTTTACAAGATAAAGACTTAATAGAGTTTAGAGGTGCCCCGAAAAACGGAGGATATTTTCTAAAAATAAAGCAGAAATAAAGCTTTATCTTTCATTCAAAACACAAATGGTGCTGAAAGGGCAAAGCTATGAATATTGTATTCCAAGAAGCATAATCCTAAACCCAAGATACACAGATTGTGGTAATCATTTTTCAAGAACAGATGACTTCTCTTATAAAAAACGAAATAGAAAAACAATGTTTTATTAATCAGTTATACAATCCACTTAAAAAATTCAATCATAATCTATTTCTATAAAATGGTGTAGGTATGGATAAAATATTATGAACTGTTTTTAAAAGAAAAGTAGTTGATACAGAAGACTATTTCGATAACTCCAATAAATACAAACATAAGAAACCTGTTACGAAACGTTAAAGTATAAAATTTCAGCCATTATATTAACTACTGGTTAAAATAAAACAGTATATTTGCACCATCGTTCTTTGAAATATGTCTGAAACAACCTGAATAACCAATGCTTGAAGTGTATTAAGTTACACAACCGAAAGGTTTAATTGGGGACTAGATACGTTCTGTGGCGTAACGTCATAGCGCATACGCTCATGATGCATTACCATAGGATAAGTATTACTTTATCTATTATAAGGCTTTATACCTTTTATAGATAATCATACCAATTCCTTTTATAGGAATATAGTCTAACAATAATTGCTGTATTTTTCTACGGCAGGAATACGAGGGGATAACAAGTGAACAACGAATATGGTTATTACAGGATTATTTAATACGGCAGGAGATATTTCCTTAGTATTAACTAAAAAGAAGATTTTATGAAAAAGAAATTCTTTAAAAAAGACATTGATAGTCTTATTCAAGGAGTAAGTACTATCCTTTCAAAAAACCGTTGTTCACTGACAGATGAAGAGATTGCTCTTTTACAAGATTGTATGAAGCAATTAAAATTGCAAAAGAAACAACCTCAAATAGATTGGGATGTTGTACTAAAAATTATTGCAATGCTATGCCGTTTATTTATTATCTTTAAAGATGTTCAATTCTAATCTGTCCCCCTCTCATTTTCATAAACAATGGATATAGGAAAAGTCATAAAAGAAGCAAGAAAGAGTAAAGGATTAAAACAACAATCCTTTGCTGAAATGTGTGGGATAACTCAAACGTATTTATCTCAAATAGAGAATAATGTGAAAGAACCGACCATTTCCTTGTTAAAAAGAATCGCAGAGAAGCTACACTTACCATTACCTATTTTGTGTTTTTTATCTTTAGAAAAAGATGATATAGAGGAAAGAAAACGAGATGCCTATGAACTTTTAATGCCTTCAATAAAATCTCTTGTAAATCAATTCTTTTCAGAAAACTTAAAAGACAAATGATACATAGTCTTAACCATTTAGCACATACTCTTAAAATTGCAAAAGATGAACTTTTATCTCTTGTAAATAACGATAATATATCAAAATATTATCAAGAGTATGAAATACTCAAATTTCACAGTGATGGGCAACCTAAAATAGACAAAAATGGCAGACAAAAAAGACGTATCATAAATCCAAGTACATTAAAGCTCAAAGAAATTCAAAAGAGGATAAATAAATCCATTTTGAATAAGATATCTGTTCCTAAATATATTTTTGGAGGAACAAAAGGAAAAGACAATGTGCTTAATGCAAAACAACATCAAGGCAAGAAGTTCAAATTTATAACAGATTTAACTAATTTCTTTCCAAGCATTACTAATAAAATGGTATATGATATGTTTATAGCATATCATTTTTCTCCAGATGTAGCAAGTCTGCTAACTAAACTAACGACCTACAAGGGGCATGTTCCGCAAGGTGCTCCTACATCTACTTACATAGCAAACTTAGTTTTCACAAAAACGGGAAATGAATTAGCACAATTAGCAAAGGAATACAATATAACATTCACGTCATTTGTTGATGATTTAACATTTTCATCTTGCTGTGATTTTCATTTCTTAGTACCTACAATAATTGATATTATAACGAGAAATGGTTTTATTATTAGCCATCAAAAAACATTTTACCAAAGTCATTGCCCATCAATTACAGGTGTTATTTGTTATAACAATAGGTTAAGTGTACCTATCTATTTTATGAAAGAGTTGGAAGACGCACAATCTTTATCTCCGAAACAATATCAGGGGAAGATTAGATATAAAGAAAAAGTGGATAGAATATCTGCTGCAAAAGCAAAGAACTTGTTATAATAAAGCAACAACAAAAGAATAGAAATCAATAGAAAAACATGGTATAAAGTTTTAATGAAATGGAAATGTAAAACCGTGCTACTTGGTTTAGCGATATATAAATGCATCATAACAGGCAAGCATAAAAAACAAGCATAAAAAACATAAAGCTAATAAAAACGATGTAAATCTGAAACTAATTTCTATCTTTGCATTCAGAAATCGTACCCAAGATACAAACTTGTGTTGAACGGTGCAAAGCTGTGAATACCTTATTCAAGGGATTAACATCGTAGCAAAGATATAACTTATTGAAAAAAAGCGCTATACAAACTGACTTTCAGTCACTGGTGGCACCACTTAGAAGAAAAGCAAAAGACAGTAAAATCCTGATTTCCAAACGAAATCGGGATTTTTTGTTTTCTGGCGGAACGCAAAAAACGGCAGAATATTACAGTTGCTGGTGTTCCAAAAGGTGGAGCAAAAGAGGTGGAGCGCAAATCTCCACCGAACAAGTTTACTTCTCTCTGATTTGCAATGTTTTGCGTATCACGAAAGCGTGCATGGTTTCCTACTTTTGTCCAACGAAAAAACTGTAGGAACATGAAACGAAACTCATTCAATGTGCTTTTCTTTATCAAGAAAGCCAAGTTGCTGAAAAACGGGGAAGCCTCCGTATGTATGCGTATCACCGTGAACGGTGCGCGAGTGGAAAACAACATCCGCAAGAGCATAGAGCCATCCTTGTGGAATCAGGCGAAGGAGTGCGCCAAAGGGAAAAGCCGCAAATCCTGCGACTTGAACGCCTATATTGAGGACGCAAGAATCAAGCTCTACCAGACTTTTAATGAACTAGAGGAACAAGGACGGTTCATTACCGCCCGCCTGTTGCAGGAAAAGTTCTTCGGGCAAGACCAAGTGCCTGAGGTTGTCCGCACTCTCATTCAAACCATCCAAGAACATAACGACCAATGCCGTAAACTTGTCGGGAAGGACTATGCCTTAATTACCGTCCGCCGTTATGAGAGTTGCAAGCGTTATCTTGCAGAACTTATCAAACTGAAATACGGCAAGGAGGATTTACCATTATTGGAAGTCAATGGCGAACTGGTGCGTGCCTTTGAATTCTATCTCAAAACGGAGAAGGAGTGCCAGCAAAATACGGTTATCCGCTATATGAAGTGCTTGAAGAAGATAACCAATCTTGCGCTTGCCAATGAATGGATAACCAAAGACCCATTCATTGGCATCAAGTTTCATGAGAAAGAAGTTATCCGCGAGTTCTTGACAATGGATGAACTGCTCACCATTTATCACAAGGAGTTCCCGTTAGAGCGTATTACCATTGTCCGTGATGTCTTTATTTTTGCTGCCTTTACAGGATTGGCATTCATTGATGTGCAACAACTGGCGCCGGAACATATCGTGGAAGATTCCAATGGCAACCTATGGATTCGTAAGCCTCGCCAAAAGACGAAGAACATGTGCAACATTCCCTTGCTTGATATTCCGTTGGAGATTCTCCGCAAATACGCAAAGCATCCGGCTTGCCAAAAGAAAAACAGATTGCTGCCAGTTCCCTGCAATCAGAAAATGAACAGCTATCTGAAAGAAATCGCAGACTTATGTCTGATAAACAAGACCTTGACCACACACGTAGCTCGCCACTCGTATGCGACCTCTGTATGTCTCGCCAACGGTGTGAGTATTGAGAATGTAGCGAAAATGCTCGGCCATTCCAATATAAAAATGACGCAACACTATGCACGTGTGTTGGATTCCTCTATTCTGCGCGATATGAATAATGTAAAGAACGTGATGTCTAAAGTAATGCGATAGATATGGATAGAGGAATAATAACAATCAATGAAACAGGCGTAGTCACCATACCGACTGCACCTATATGGATGACCAAGTTCGAGATAGCCGACCTGTTCGGGGTGTTCTCATGCAATGTCCGCAAGGCAATTCATTCCATTTACAAGAACAAGGAACTGAACGAACTTGACACGATGAAGTATCTCAAGCAACCGGATGGCATCAGTTACGATGTCTATAACATTGAAGTGATTATCGCCGTTGCATTCAGGATATGCAGTAAAGAGAGTGTTTTGTTCAGACGGTTTATAATAAATGAAATTAGCACCATTAAGAAAGCTACACCGATTACACTGTTTGTTGCCAGCGTCAGAGGTAATAACCGATGGTATAGTTGAGGTTCATTCCGTCAGCCACTCGTTCCCCATGCACGGATGCAAAGGTAGCGTATGGCTTAATGGCAGCGGCAAGGTCGGGTGGCAAGCCATTTCGGGCAGAATCTTCCTCAAACGAGTTTGAGCGTATTCAACCCGAAAACCTTGTCACTGCCTGCCACTCGCTTGAAGAGCATCCGGCAACGGAAACAAGCGACTGACGGGAAATCAGAAGAAAAAAGAGAGGAGCGACTTACAGACGAAGCGGAATTTTGACGCACCGTCTGTAAGCCGCTCCTTTCTCTTTTTGCCGAAAGTCCATTGCTGACGCAATCACAGGGCAGACGGCAAACTGCGCTCCTTCAAGAAAATCAGGTTGCCGTCTGTCGGTAAGCGGAGCGGTAGCTGTCAGCAAGCATCCTTTCGATGTCGGATTCACGGTAGAGGATTTTGCCACCCAACTGGATATAGGCGATACGCCCTTCATTGCGGTAGTCCTGAAGTGTCCGGCGGCTCACCTTCAGCCGTGCCGACACTTCCTTGTCGGTGAAGAAACGCTCTCCATTCAGTGTCGGGCGGTAATTGGCGGTCAGATGCTCTACATTGTCCAACAGTCGGTCAAGACTGCCCATGAAGTGGATTATCCACTCGCTGTCCTTGTTTATCAGTTCATTCATGTTACTTTGGATTTAGTGGGTATTGTTAGTTTACTTCGTTCATTTCATCAAGTTTATATAGTTCTTCCTTTGAACTTCGCCTCTTTCCGCCTGTCCTCCACAACGGAAACAATGCGCTGTACGTCATCGGGACGGTAGTACGTCTTGTGGTTTATCTGCGAGTAAGCCAGCGTCCCATTGTCCCGCAGAGTCTGCAATGTGCGGGGACTGATGTTGAGCATCCGGCAAACGTCCTGATTGTCCATCCACTCGCCCATCTTCTTCTCTCCGTGCCGCCGACAGATGGCATCCATGCGACTGACGAAACGGTCGAACTTGGCGACCATCGCCTCAAAGGTCTTTCTTTCAATAGATACGATTTCCATATACATACTTTTTTATTGTTACTGTTTCTTTTGCCACAAAGAAATACATAATCTACTGCCTTACAATGCATTTCCAGAAAGTGGCAGCGTGTTGCGCCGATACGGTAATCATTGTCCGGTATGCCGTCAGTCGATTATCTGCGACTGAAATTTCCATACTCTCTTTCTTTTCGTTACGTATTCCTTTTGCCGCAAAGAAAAACATAATCTGTTATCCGGCAATGGATTTCCAGGAAGTGGAAGCATGTGGTACAGGTTGGTAGAGGTTGGCACAGATTGGGACTATATTCTTAATTCCGGAAATCAGGAATATGGCAAGAGAGAAAACAAGGGCTTAATTCAAACCTGACTGTAATCGCACCTTTGTTCTTCCGGCTATTCAGATCCGGCAAATCTGTGAAGTCCTCACCGATATCTCTATCACCATAAAGCAAAGTCTCACAATATTGCCTAATCGAATCCAAGTTGTTGACTGACTGTACTAAAACGTCTTACTTTGCTTGCAACAATCGGTCAAGGTACTGACCAAGACCACAGTAATAACTTAATCAACCTGTTTTATGACAATGAAAAGAGAACCAAGTATCAGTGAGCAGCAGGCTCGTGAAATCGTGGAAAGAATGGGACGCAAGGAATCCCGCAGTGAGAAGTCTATGGACGACTTCTACAGGAACATCGGTCTGGATCCGGAACAACTGGCACAACCCGGCAAGACCGTCACGAAAAAAGCGGAAACTGTTACAGCGGATGAACCGTCAGGCGGAACGCCCGAAGATATGGCAATGCCACAGAAGCGTGTCAGCAGCAAACAACGTAAGCTGTCGCTGAACGAGTACCGTACCACTTACCTGCGAATACCCAAAATAGCCGACCGAAAGCCCGTGTTCGTCAGCGGTGAGGTGCGTGACCGGCTGGATGGGATTGTCCGCCGTCTTGGCGGACGTGGCATGAGTGCGTCGGGACTTATCGAGAATCTCGCCCGCCTGCACCTTGAAACCTACCGGGAGGACATCGAGCAGTGGCGCAAACTCTGAGTGGATTACGGTAGAACCGGTCAAACCGGTGGATACACTCCATCGGCTTGACTGATATTCCAAATGAGTTATTATACTCACAGACCAATCCGACAGACGGAGGATTCTTGTGTCTTCAAAGACACAGCAAGGTATATTTTCAGTTACCCGAATGTTTCCGAGTAACTGAAAATCCCGGTACTGCCGTGGGCAGAATTATCCTCCTCAGTCGGATAATTTCAAGGATTTTTAATCGGAGATTAGATAATGGATATTGACATTAAACCAAAAGAATAAGCAGAATGAAAAAGAAGAGCAAGTACGGGAGAAATCCCAAATTGAACCCAAAGACGCACTGCGTGATGGTGCGCTTCGACGATGTGGAATGGAACAGGTTCCTGACGATGTACGAGGAATCGAACGTGTATGCGAAAGCCGTTTTTCTCAAGGCGCATTTCTTCGGACAGAAGTTCAAGGTGCTGAAAGTGGACAAGACGCTGGTGGACTACTACACCAAACTGTCGGACTTCCACGCCCAGTTCCGTGCCATCGGTACGAACTACAATCAGGTCGTTAAAGAGTTGCGCATCCATTTTTCGGAGAAGAAGGCGATGGCGTTGCTCTACAAGTTGGAGAAACATACCATCGATTTTGTGAAACTGAGCCGGGAGATCGTGGAGCTTTCAAGGGAGATGTATGCCAAGTGGGAACAACGGAAAGAATAATTCTGTTACATACCCAAGATACACATTACAGATACGTAATTCGGTAAATGAACGCATTTTTACTGACAATTTCATTGTCAATCATGTTGTAATCGTGCATTCGGAACTTTAGGACAAAGATAAGTCTCACTTGACAAACTTGAAAACTAAATTCTTATAATTGAAACGACTGTATCATTTATAATGGTGCAGTCGTTTTATATTCAAGAGGATAAATAGTTGCAACTGTTCACTTAGCTATCAATATGAAATTACTATCTTTGTAAAATGATTCAAGAGAAGTTCAAATTTTACAAGCCATGTAAGTTGCTGCAACCTTATATAAGATATTATTGGGTATTCAAAAGTAACCAGTTTTTGAATACCCTGACTTTTCCTATCGGTTGCTCTCAAATCATTTTCCATAAACAAGCACCGTTATATATCCCTGAACTGAATGTTACACAAGACAAACTGACTGTGAGCGGACAAGTTAATTTCTCGTCACACCTATATGCAGACGGAAATATAGAAATGATAGTGGTCGTATTCCACCCTCACGCCATGAGTATGTTTCTGAACATGCCGACATCGCTCTTTTACAATCAAGAAGTGTCCGGTTACAGCCTTGAAAACAAAAGTTTGAATGAACTGGCTACACGAATATTCGACTGTGAGAATAATTCTATTTGCATAAGCTATATAGAAAAATGGCTGGTGTCACAAATTGCCGATAATTTAGCTGATACCACATACAGAATTAAAAGAATAGATGCCGCCATACAGCAAATACATATCACTCCGCAAATCTCTGTAAACGAATTATCTTCCATCGCCTGCCTGAGCAAAAAGCAGTTCGAGCGGTTGTTCCGTTCATTTGTAGGCATCAATCCCAAAGAATATACCCGTATCGTCCGCTTCCAAAAGGCTTTGGCGCAGATGCAGCATCAAGCGGGCAAAGAACTCAACCAGGCACAAATAGCATACGCCAGCGGCTATGCCGACCAGTCGCACTTTATCCGGGAGTTCAAGAAACTCTGCGGATATACGCCCGTGTCTTTGCTGAAAGTATCAAATCCGTATTCCGATTTGTTCACCAATCCCGTGTAAATGTCCCGTTTGTTCTATCCGGGGTCAAACGCTTCTCCTACTTTTGCCGCCTGATTCATTGAATGAAAAATAGCATTAAGTATGAAAGAAGTAAATCCCCAAGAAACCAGCCGGGCATACGCCTTTGAAATGTGGATGAACGCACCCATGCCAATGGTGACGTTCTTTAAGACACTCAACGTGTCACGCCTTGTGAAAATCAGCCGGAAATCGGGCATGAAGTTTAATATGTTGATGTGCTGGTGCATCGGCAAAGCCGCAAGGGACGTGAAAGAATTTTATCTGCTGCCCGTTGGCGGTAAACTGATGCAGTACGATACCATTGCAGTAAACACCATTGTCGCCAACAGAAAGGGCGAGGTAAGTTCGTGTGATATTCCTTTCTGCGATGATTTATCTTTGTTTAACCAACACTATCTGCGACTTACCAAACAAGTGGCTGAAAGTTGCGTCAATCACGACTTGACGGAAAGCATGGTTATCGGAACTTCCGCATTGGCACAATATGAAATAGACGGTGCTGTCGGGATGTATAGCGGCATTTTTAATAATCCGTTCCTCATTTGGGGCAAATACAAGCGCCGCCTGCTGAAAACGACACTTACCGTTTCTTTCCAGTTCCACCACACGCAAATGGACGGGGCGCACGCTTCCCGATTTTTAGACGGGGTTCAGAAAGAAATTGATAAATTGAGAATATAAGTTCAGGGAAAAACGCTATCTTTGCAGAACTAACAGAAAAAGAAATAGTTGTTCAACAATATGAAATGGCAGTTGTGCATATAGCTACGCTCAACGAATAGCACATCCAATTATTGCTATTCAGCAATAGGCAGGCTTATGTTTTAAGTTTGCCTGTCATTGTTTTGTCATTATCCCTTATTATAAATCTATAAGATTGTCGTGCTGCTTAAAGCGGCAGGATGTATCGTATCATATTGGTTTGAACAAATGAATTATACCTATAAAAAAATCTGGCTCATCGCTTTTCCTGTAATGATGAGCATCCTTATCGAACAACTGATAAATATTACCGATGCTTTGTTTTTAGGGCATGTGGGTGATGTGGAACTGGGCGCATCTGCCATTGCCGGAATATGGTTCTTGGCAATTTATATGCTCGGCTTCGGGTTCAGTTTGGGGTTGCAAGTGGTAATTGCCCGCCGTAACGGAGAACAGCGGTATGCAGAAACGGGAAAAACGTTCTTTCAGGGATTGTTTTTCTTGCTAATACTGGCGGTACTCCTCTGTCTGCTATCCAAGATATTTTCTCCCGTTCTGTTGAAGCATCTGATAACTTCGGATGATGTTTATAATGCGGTTATCCGCTATTTGGATTGGCGTATTTGGGGATTGTTGTTCTCTTTCCCGTTCCTTGCCTTACGCTCGTTTTTGGTAGGCATTACACAGACAAAAGCTCTGAACATGGCAGCTTTCACTGCCGTACTGGTAAACATTCCGATGAACTGGCTCCTGATATTCGGCTTAGACATGGGCATATCGGGAGCGGCTATCGCATCTTCATTTGCCGAAATGTGTTCTCTGGCTGTATTGGCTGCATATATGTTTCGGCACATTGATAAAAAAGCATATGGCTTATATTGGCATATTGATATAACTATATTGAAAGAGGTATTTTCTATCTCGGTATGGAGTATGCTCCAGTTCTTTACAAGTGTAGCCATTTGGTTTCTGTTCTTCGTGGCTATCGAACGTTTGGGAGAAACGGAATTGGCTGTATCGAACATTGTAAGAAGTGTTTCCGCCCTATTTTCCGTTATCGTCAATGCGTTGGCAGGTGTCACCGGTTCTTTGGTGAGTAACCTGATTGGAGCAGGTGAAAAGAAACAAGTTTTTCCGCTTTGCCATAAGATTATCCGTTTAGGATATGCGACAGGCATTCCATTGATTGCTTTTGCGTTGTTCTTTCACCAGCACATTATAGGGGCTTATACGGAAAATCCCGCTATCATACAGCTTGCATGGCCGCCTTTTCTTGTCATGCTATTGAATTACTTCTTTGCACTACCCGGTTACGTCTATCTGAATGCTACAACAGGAACGGGAGCGACTCGGACGGTATTCATTTTTCAGGTGATAACTACTATTGCTTATCTGTTCTGCTTATGGGGATTAGATTTTTGTGATGCTCCATTAGCGGCATATTGGGCAGTGGAATACTTATACGTAATGCTGCTTGGTACACAATCCGTCATTTATCTTAAATATAAACAATACTAAGAACTGAAAGTTATGATGAACAAGATATATCCCCGTAAAGGTGACACGCAAACCGTTTATTTGAATGCTGTCGTAAAAGACCCGTCTATCGAAATAGGCGACTATACCATTTACAATGACTTTGTTTCAGACCCTCGTCAGTTTGAGCAAAACAACGTATTGTATCATTATCCCATTAACCATGAACGGCTGATAATTGGAAAGTTCTGTTCTATTGCTTGCGGAGCAAAATTTCTGTTCAACTGCGCCAATCATACCCTGAAATCACTATCGACTTACACGTTCCCGCTGTTTTATGAAGATTGGGAATTGGATAAGGCAAATGTGGCTTCCGCTTGGGACAACAAAGGCGACATCGTAATAGGCAATGATGTATGGATAGGCTATGAAGCCGTAATTATGGCTGGTGTCCATATCGGTGACGGGGCTATTATTGGAACAAGGGCGGTTGTGACGAAAGATGTGCCGCCCTATACCATTGTGGGTGGTGTCCCTGCCAAAGAGATACGAAAGCGGTTCAGTCTTAATATAATAGAACAGATGCAGGATTTGAAATGGTGGGACTGGTCGGTAGATAAGATACGGGAGTTTTTGCCTTATCTGAAAGATGGACGTTGGGATAAATTATAGGCAGTATGAAATCAATCAAGAATCTAATTTCACTCGGCTATTTGCTGATGGCATTATTGGTTATCGGCATAATGTATATTTGGTATAAAGAATGGTGCGATTTAGAGAAATTGGAAGTTCAAAATCGTCATATAGATACTTTTCGCCAAGAATCGCACAAAATATTTATTTTTCTTATTGAGCTATCTTTATCGGGCGAGACAGTATTGGAGTGGAAAGATGCAGATTTGGAACATTACCATACCCGGCGTATAGCAATCGACAGTATGCTCTGTCGTTTCAAAGTTACCTATCCGGCAGAGCGCATAGACAGTGTACGCCATCTTCTCGAAGATAAGGAACGACAAATGCGTCAAATCGTGCAAGTACTTGAACAGCAACAAGCCATCAACGATAAGATCACTCGTCAAGTACCCGTAATCGTACAGAAAAGTGTGCAGGAACAGCCGCAAAAACCGAAGCGGAAAGGATTTCTCGGCATATTCGGCAAGAAAGAAAAGCCAAAGCTAACCGTGACCACAACAATGCTCCGTTCCCTTGACCGGGACATGATAGCCGAGCAACGGGCGCAAAGCCGCCGTCTGTCGGAACACACCGACAGCCTTGCGGCACGAAACGCGGAACTTAACCGGCAATGGCACGGATTTATACGCCAGATGGATAAAAAGGTGCAAGCCGAGCTACAAAAACGGGAAGCCGAGATAACCGCCATGAGGGAACAGTCGTTTATGCAGATAGGTAGCCTGACTGGATTCGTCCTCCTTCTGCTGGTAATCTCATATATCATCATACACCGTAATGCCAACCGAATCAAACAGTACAAACAGAAAACGACTGATTTAATAGGACAGTTGCAACAGTCGGTAGAGCAAAACGAGGCTCTGATAGCCTCTCGCAAGAAAGCGGTGCATACCATCACCCATGAACTGCGCACACCTTTAACGGCAATAATCGGTTATACCGCGTTGATGGAAAAAGGGAATGATGCGGATAAAAAAGAGCAATATGTCCGTAATATCCGGCAATCTTCCGACCGGATGCGAGAAATGCTCAACACCCTGCTGAGTTTCTTCCGTCTGGATAACGGCAAGGAACAGCCGAACATTTCTCCTTGCCGGATTTCGGCAATCACGCACATTCTTGAAACGGAGTTTACACCCATCGCCATGAACAAGGGGCTGGCTCTTACCATAATCAATCAGACGGATACTATTGTCTTGACCGATAAGGAACGTATCCTGCAAATCGGCAACAACCTGTTGTCAAACGCCATCAAGTTCACGGAGAACGGTGGCGTTTCTATGACAACGGACTACAATCACGGTGTCCTGAAACTTATCGTCGAAGATACGGGCACAGGAATGACCGAAGAGGAACAGCAACGGGTATTCGGTGCGTTTGAGCGTCTGGCAAACGCTGCCGCAAAAGACGGCTTCGGACTGGGACTTTCCATTGTTCAGCGTATCGTGTCAATGCTCGGCGGCACGATACGGCTGGAGAGCGAGAAAGGCAAAGGCAGCTGTTTCACGGTGGGAATACCCATGCAGACAGCCGGGGAACTACCAGAAAGGATAAATCAGACACGGATTCATCATAACCATAGATTCCACGATGTGATAGCCATCGACAATGACGAGGTATTGCTCCTTATGTTGAAAGAAATGTATGCCCAAGAAGGAGTACACTGTGACATCTGCACCGATGCTGCGGAACTGATGGAACTGATACGAAAAAAGGAATACAGCCTGCTTCTGACGGATCTGAACATGCCGGAAATCAACGGTTTCGAGCTGTTGGAACTGCTACGCACCTCCAACGTTGGCAATTCAAAGACTATCCCGGTAGTCGTGACAACCGCTTCGGGCAGTTGCAGCAAGGAGGAACTTATGGAACGTGGTTTCTCCGGTTGCCTGCTCAAACCGTTCTCCATATCGGAACTGATGGAGGTTTCAGACAAATGCGCCATGAAAGGCAACCGGAATGAAAAGCCGGATTTCACCTCCCTGCTGTCCTACGGCAATGAAGCTGTCATGCTGGAGAAACTGATAACGGAAACCGAAAAGGAAATGCAGGCAATCAGGGAAGTGGGTCTAAAGAAAGATCTTCAGGAACTGGACGCACTTACACACCACCTGCGCAGCTCATGGGAGATACTCCGTGCCGACCAACCGTTAAGGGAACTATACAAATTGCTTCATTGCGAAGGTACATCAAATAACGAGGCTATCCATAATGCTGTGACTGCCGTACTGGATAAGGGGTCTGAGATAATCCGGCTGGCAAAAGAAGAAAGGAGAAAATACGAAAATGGATAAGACAAAAATCATCGTGGTGGAGGACAACATCGTGTATTGCGAGTTCGTCTGCAATCTGCTGGCACGTGAGGGATTCCGCACCGTGCAGGCTTTCCACCTCTCGACTGCGAAGAAATATCTGCAACAGGCCGCAGACGGTGACATAGTGGTTTCCGACCTGCGCCTGCCAGACGGCAACGGTATCGACCTGTTGCGCTGGATGCGCAAGGAGGGCAGGATGCAGCCCTTTGTCATCATGACCGACTATGCCGAAGTGCATACGGCTGTTGAAAGCATGAAACTCGGCTCGCTGGACTACATACCCAAGCAGCTTGTGGAAGACAAGCTCGTCCCTTTGCTACGGAACATATTGAAGGAACGGCACACCGGACGAAGCCGTATGCCCCTGTTCTCGCGTGACGGCTCGGCGTTCCAAACCATCATGAAGCGGATAAGGCTGGTAGCCCCCACCGACATGAGCGTGCTGATATTCGGGGAGAACGGCACGGGCAAGGAGCATATCGCCCACCAGTTGCACGATAAGAGCAAGCGGGCAGGAAAGCCGTTTGTGGCTGTGGACTGCGGTTCGCTCACCAAAGAGCTTGCTCCGTCGGCATTCTTCGGACACGTAAAAGGGGCGTTCACGGGTGCGGACAGCAGTAAGAAAGGCTATTTTCACGAGGCAGAAGGCGGTACACTGTTCTTGGATGAGGTTGGCAACCTCGCACCGGAAACCCAGCAGATGCTTCTGCGTGCCATACAGGAACGTCGGTTCCGTCCGGTAGGCGACAAGTCTGACCGGAGTTTCAACGTCCGCATCATCGCCGCCACCAATGAGAATCTGGAAAAGGCGGTCTGTGAAAAGCGTTTCCGGCAGGATCTATTATACCTGTCTCTTATAC
>ENA-OYAL01000502-OYAL01000502.1-human-gut-metagenome-genome-assembly--contig:-NODE-502-length-18701-cov-7.535879_pt1 | contig 18701 bp, 14 predicted proteins | sample MGYA00244516_ERZ652817 | MGnify/ENA primary metagenome ERZ652817 (study PRJEB26926, sample SAMN06164692) | human gut metagenome | biome: ENVO:00009003; feature: ENVO:2100002; material: ENVO:00002003...
AAGAAAGTTTTTGGCAAAACGATGACGGAATGAATGAGGATAAACTACCTCCTTGTTCATTCCATATTTTTCAGCAAAATGCTTGAGTTGAGAAGCGATTCCACGAGTAGTAATACGCTGTCCGAAACGGTTCAGGAAGATATAGCCCGATGTCAAGCCTTGACTTTTCAACCACTTTTCTGCTTCTGTCCGTAAATTCTTGGGGATGTATAGCCGTCGAATCTTTCCACCTTTACTATACAAATCAAGATAGCCCACTTTGATGTGTTCCGTTTTGATGTGGAGTAATTCACTAACACGTGCTCCGGTGGCAGCCATAAACCACACAATAAAATACCACTCCTCATAACCATCAGCTTTAAGCCGTGCTTTGAGAAATTTGTAATCGGCATCGCTGATTACATTTTCCAAAAAGTTCTTTTGTTGCACCTTTACGAACTTCACTTTTAGTTTTTCTTGTTTCGTAAACTCCAAGAACTTATTGATACCTTGCAATCTCAGGTTCACAGTCTGCGGCTTGAAGTTCTCTACCAAATACCCCTTGTATGCCAAAAGGTTCTTCTTGTTTACTTCTCCATAATGGTTGAGGAAATACTGCACCGTCCACACATAAGAGGTGACGGTGTTCTTGGCAAGATTAGTTTTTGCCAAATAATTTTTGAATTTTGTTACCATATTACATTGATTTATAATGAATACAGTAACAATATAAGAGAATATATCGAACATGATAAGAAGTTGCCTGAAGGATGGGCTATGTGCAGGCTTGAATAAGTTGTAGATTATGAACAACCTACTGCTTATATTATAAATTCAACGGCTTATGATGATTCCTACTCAATACCAGTCTTAACAGCAGGTAAGTCTTTTATAATTGGTTACACCAATGAAGCGACAGGGATATGCTCAAATCTTCCTTGTATAATCTTTGATGATTTTACAACAGATTCAAAACTAGTTGTTTTTCCTTTCAAGGTAAAATCATCAGTAATGAAGATTCTAAAAATACACAGTGATATTGAGATTGATTATGTGGCAATGTTTATGAGTGTAACCAGATTGATAGGTGACACTCATAAACGATATTGGATTTCTGAATACTCAAAATAAGAGATACCTATACCACCGAAGGCAGAACAAAAACGGATTGTTTATACAGCCCGTAATATTTCATTCATCGTATCAAGCACCATATCTATTTTAGCCACAATTCGTTCTTGCTCTTTATATGGCGGTATGGGTATTAAAACATTACCAATAGATGTTTTTGTTAAACTGGGCATAGCCGTACTTTTATCTAATTTGCTAAAATCAAATGATAAGCAGAAATAATACAGATATTTATCAAGTATAGCATCATTAGCCTTCAAGCCAAAAGCTGTATCAACGTTCCAAAAATGTTCCTCTACGAATATAGGATTATTAATTGTACCTTTTCTTCCAATTATTGTAGAACCTGCGATGCAAAGATACTGATTAGCTCTGCCTATAACACCGCCACTACCATAAATTGGATATATACCGTTAAGTGTTTCAACATTTTTTTGAGACTTCCCATTCGTTATACTTGTAATCTGTTTCATTTTACAAATAGCCCATCCTTCAGGCAACTGTGTATAATGCCCGTTATCACAAGGTGTGAAGTCGGGATTTATGCGCTTCAATAGTTCAATGGCTGGTTCGTCATTCGGATCTTGCGGTACTAGTTTACCGTGAATGGCAAGATCAAGGATTTTGGATTTGGTATAGGCTATAAGATTTTGAATGTCAGTAATATTTTGTTTGAGCGAATCAATCAAAATATCATACTTAGACACCTCTTCAATTATCCTTCTAACTTCATTTAAAGGCGGTATTGGTATTCGCATATTTTGAGATTGTGTCAGTGATATATTAACCTGTCCGGCAGAACCTCGTGTGGCAATAGAATTTATTTCTGACATTTCCTCTAAGTAGACTTTTAGATATGATACCAACACCTCTTTAAATTTGTAAGGGCGTATTAGTACAGCGGCCTGATTAAAATTTGCTTGTGGCAATGTTGTAGGAATAATTGCAAGTTTACCAAGAGGTGGTCCAACAATATTCATAATAAGGTCTCCTACTTCTGTGCGCGAACGCTGGAGCTTTCCATTATGCACTTCTTCTGTAATATATTGTGGATGATAGGCAAAATCTATTTTTTGATTCCTGAGATTGTACATCTTAATGTAAGGAACACCATTCTCTACAAAGCATGTTTTATCTGGTGTACTTCCAGATGCAACATAAGCTATATCTTCCAATCTACACCACACCCACGAACTCGGCACTTCAAACGGCACGTTCTCATAATGGGGCGTATCGGAAGGAAAAAAGGAGAGGAAAATCCTCTCCTTAATCTAAACCATGTATTAGACATTTAAGTTTTTCATCGGCAATCCATAATTGTTTTGGTTGAAAATTTATATGCAGCATATTCACATTCATACTAATCAGCCTTCTTCATTCTAATGGTACAAGTAACATTTGATAAATAGAATAAGAAACAAAGCACTTATTCTTCATTTATCCGATAAATAACCATCGGAAACAATGCTGTCATTGCAGCAGGTTTGATCGTGACAAGAGAGGTTCCGGCAAATACGGTTGTGGGCGGTGTTCCTGTCAGACATATCCGTAATATCAAGGAATAAAGAAGGAGATAACAATAGAAAGTTATAAGTAAATATGCCCTCATGCTCTCATTATGTATATAATCCATTGATAATGAGTATTAAATGAATGATGGTAGCATATTTTTGAAGAAACAATTTGCCCTCATGCTCTCACTGTTTAATTATACTGATTATTATCTAATATTCTTATATTCAATGTGATATAGCTGAATTCGTTTCAAAATCACTCAGATGAGAAAAGAGTCTATTTTGCCGTTTTAGGTGAAGAAAAATGGCATAATGCCTACAAGATCCCTTTTATATACACGAATCTTATCATATTTTGCTAGGAGAAACAACGGTAACTACTGCATTTTAGGGAGTTCTTGATAGTTTATATAGAGATCATTATATGATAATCGGTCATTCATATTGCAGTTCTTTACTATGGGAAATTGCTTAATCACGTTTGTGGTTAGACTTAATCACACTTGTGATTAATTTTAGTCACGTTTGTGATTAGAGTTAGTCACATTAGTGAGTAAGCAATTGCGAATAATAGAAAGAACAAATAGGAAAGTACGATGAGTAGAACTTGTCAGCATGAAAATGTAATCGGATGTTTGTAAAATAGAGTATACTGTGATGAAAAAGCTCAAAATGCGATGGTTGACAAACTTTTGAATTAAGACTTTGTATGTGCTCATGTTGTTGGTTATCAGATAGATATACTCTTTTTATTTGTTCTGTAGAATGAGGGCATGAGGGCAAAGATACTTTTTGAAATATGCTATCATCATTCATTCAGTATTCATTATCAATATGTTAACTTCTTAGTGAGGGCATGAGGGCATAATTGCTTATAACTTTCTATTGATATTGGTGTTATGTTGAGTCGATTTATTGTGAAATACAGAAGTGTTTTTAATGCTTGTTGTAGCAATTATTAAAAATAATCGCTAAGAAACGTTTTTCCTATTTAAGAAATTATTATATTTGTACCGACTATTATACTATGGCGTAGTAGAAAGTTACATATTTTAAGAAGCGTTATTGAAATTATCTTCTATCGTCAAACTTCGCAACTTTGATAAAGGTCTGAAGATGATAACAACAACGCTCATGTCTGTGTTATATACCTGCCATTACTATGGCATCTATATACCTAATGGCGTGAGTGGCTGTTGTTTATCTAGACCAAGGCAATGCGAAGGCCCGACGATAGGATAAACAAGATACAGCCCTCACGCTTTTTTATTGTTAATCGCCGAACAGAGGAGGGGGAGTTAGGCAAAGTCTTTTGACAAGATAGACTGATCTAACATTTACAGACGTATGAAAACAACACTGCAAGCGGGAATGCGAATCCTTATTTCCCGTTATCTGTCAAGTCGAGGTTGCGGAGACACAGTATATGTCACCGGACCGCCAGGAGTCTTCTGCCCACAGACGGCAATTATAGCATCTTTCTATAAAAAATATTCTATGGTATAATTGGGGCGTATAATGTCTGAACAGAATCATTGAAAAATTATAATCTAAATTTATTGTATGGAAATTATGGAAACAAACAATATGGAAATGTATGAGGCTCCTAAAGTGGAGGTTATCGAAGTAGAAGTGGAAAAAGGATTTGCAGTAAGTGGTGGAACAGAAGACTATAACCCGCAGCCTTGGTAATTGAAATAAATAATTTAAAAACATACACGTATGAAAAAGATATTGTTCACATCTTTAGCTGTTCTTGGATTAGGAATAACCGGTTGTTCCAATGAAGATTTGGGCGTGGCGAAAAGTGGTGTTGATGAAGTATGTGCCACTATGGGAGATGCTGAATCGCGTACTGCTATGAATGGCAATTCTGTCGTTTGGAGTATAGGTGACGAGATTGGCATTTTTGTAACGAATGGAAGCTCTTCTACTTACACTAACATTAACTATTCATTATCCAGTGGAGCCGGAACCAAGAACGCAGGGTTCTCAGGGTTACTGGAAGGTGAGAATCCTGTAAAGAAAGCTGCTTTTTATCCTTATGGCAGCGATGCTTCTTATGATGGAAGTAAAATATCATTAACGTTGAAGGATACCTATAATTATAAGGAAGGAGAAAACAGCAGTGCTCTTATGGCTTGCCAAATAAATGAGAGCGCACAGAATGTCCTGGCATTTAAAAATGCAGGTGCCCTGATGAGCATAACTGTCAATAATATCCCGAAGGACTATACTTGGGCGAAATTGACTTCTATGACCGCTCAAGGAAAAACTACTGTTCCAGCCATTGCTGGAAATGCACAAATAACATTCTCCAAAGGTATACCTACATTGACAACCACAGAAACGTCAAATTCCTCTTCCATAACTATAAACTTTGCTGCCAGCAGTGACGTCGTGACCAGTAAAACATTCTATTTCCCGTTGCCTGTAGCCGAGTATCCTGCCTTGGAACTTTCCATTGGTAATGGCGCTACAAGCCAGGTTTTAAAGACAAAAGCTTTAGATGCTAAACGTAACGAACGTTATACCACAACTATAACGTTGGACGAAGTATCCGGAAGTGTACCGACAACAGTTGAAAGTGTATCAGAGGTAGCCGATGCTTTAAAAGAAACCAATTCTGTTTCTGTGGCTGATGTGGCTTCAACTGAAACCAGTCCTACGGTTTCAATACCGAAAAAAAGTACACCGGCAGAAAATGTCAGCATATCCTTTGAAAATATTTCTACAACAAATGCTGTTGCCATTAAAGAAGAGAGCACTGGTACTGGTGGTACAGCTGCACCTGAAAACGTGTTGGTATCTGTACCGCAATTAGATACTGCGCCTAAATTTGAGATAGATCTGCCTTCTTCTACCGTAACTTTGGCTGCCAATGGCGAAACAGCTACTTATGATGAAGTAACGGCAACTACTGCTGCAAACACATTGGTTCTTGGTAAAGGAGTTACTGTTAATACATTGAAGGTAAAAGCCGGTAATGTAAGAGTGAAGAGTGGTGCCAAAGTAACAGCCATCAGTCGTGAAAGCGGTAACACTTCAACTGTCATTATTTATAAAGAAGAGGGTGCTGAATTACCCAATCTGTCCGGTAATGATGCATTTGAAGTAGTTGATGCTGCCGTAGCCGACTTGCAAAATGTCGCAAAAAATGGTGGAACTTATACTCTTGCCACAGACTTGACGGGAGATTTTACTATTTCCGCAACGAATGAAGTTATCATCAATTTGAACGGTCATAAAATCACCAACAAATCTGGCGATACATTTACCGTAAACAAGGATAGTAAACTGACCATTAACGGAAATGGTACAGTGGATAATGTAAGTCACGGGAAAGCTTGTATCTATAATAACGGTACAGTAATTCTTAATGGCGGAACCTATATTAGAAGTAAGGAAAACGGTCAGAACTCAGAAAGTTCAGGTGGTAACAGCTATTATAATATTCTGAATCATGGCGAGATGACGATTAATCCAAATGTGGAGATATCGCAAAACGGGCATTATTCTTCGATGATAGCCAATGGGTATTATGATTATACCAATAAGAATCCGCGAAATGGATATGTAAGCGGTACTAATCATCAGAATCCTTCACTTATCATAAACGGTGGTACATTTGCCGGAGGTCTTAATACCATTAAAAATGATGATGGAGCCCAGCTTGTCATCAACGACGGTACGTTCACCAATATGTCTCAGGCAACCGTACAGAATCATCATGTGGCTGAAATCAAAGGAGGTACATTCAATACGACTGGTTCCGCTCAGTATGTGGTGGATAATGAAGGCCATAATGGTGCAGCCAATGACTTGGGACAGATGACTATCAGTGGTGGAACACTGAATGGCAAGATCTATGTGGTTGGTGCAGGTGCATCGCTGGCTGTTACCGGTGGTACTTTTTCCGATCCGTCCGCACTTTTATACTTAAGCGGTAATGCTAACGTGAAGATACGTTTGAATGGAGACGCTACTTGTAATGGCTTTAAAACGCAAAGTGGACAATCTGTAGAATTGGACTTGAACAACCATGTGCTTACACTTGCTAAACCGACCGTTGGTTCGGCTGGCACAGAAACGAACAGTTGTCAATTGTTGAAAGGTTCTACCGTTACTATGAAAAACGGAACACTGGCAAGTGATAATGATAAAATTATGATTCAGAACTACTGTAATTTGACGTTGGATGCTATGACAGTGAGTGGGCTAAATGCCTTATATGTATTGAGCAACAATTGTGGTAATATTTTGATTAACAATACTACGATTAATGCCAGAACTGGTGCATATGCATTTGATGTTTGCGGCTTTTCAACCTACACTGACGGAGTTAAAGTAACTGTTAAAGGTACTAGTATTATTAATGGTAACGTGGAATTATCAAAAAGTACCGAAAACACCGAACCTATGGAATTAAATATTGAGGGTGGTACTTTTAACGGCAATTTGGTTGTTGATTCATCGATAACAGATGTTTCCTCTATCATTAACGTGACAGGTACTCCTTCTTTTATAGGAACCGGTTGGGATAGTTATAAAAAATAAGAGAATTATTTGCTATCATGTTATTAGTCATGGCAGAAAGTGATTTGTAATAAAAGAAGGTCGTCCTGTCTCAAAAGGTCGGGCGGCTTTCTTTTTTTAAGATTAGAAGATTATGAAACTTAATCCCCATTTCAAACTCCGCTCCATAGCCGGAGAAACAATAATTGTGAACCAAGGTGTTCCCGATACTGATTTGACCCGTATTATTTCCTTTAATTTTTCCGCTTGCTTACTTTGGAAACGACTTTCGGGAAAGGATTTCACTTTACAAGAGGCAGCCTTGGTGTTGGTGGAATCTTATCATATTTCTCAAGAGCAGGCCGAAAGAGATGTGGTGATTTGGGCAGATGCACTAAAAAAATGTTCAGCCTTACTTGATTGATATAACAATGGATATAATACTCGATAAACCGGAGCAAATGCTATTTGCCTTGCTCCGATCCGCGTTGAACAGCACAAAGCCGGTTAGTGAAATCCTTTTTACCGATATATCTCCTGCCCTTTGGCAGGCGTGTTACAGACTAGCTTGCACTCAGGGAGTGATGGCCTTGGCATGGGACGGAATACAAACCCTGCCGGTCTGTTTGCAACCTCCGAAAGCTTTGAAGTTAAACTGGGCGATGGCGGTAGAGAACTATGAAAAACGCTACCTGCGGTACTGCCATACCATAGCCGAACTTTCAGCTTTTTATAAAACGCATGGCATTACCACGGTCCAGTTGAAAGGAGTGGGCCTCTCCACCTATTATCCCATTCCTTCGCACAGGGAAGGGGGAGATATAGACATCTTCACTTATTCGGCAGACCATTCCCGGAAAAGTGATGCCGAGGCCAACCGGCTGGCAGACCGGTTAATGGAAGAAAAAGGAATAGAGGTAGACTTTGAACACTCCGAAAAGCATAGTATGTTTTACTATAAAGGTATTCCGATAGAGAATCATAAAACCTTCATTAATTCGGAAACATACCGTATAGCAGTGAAGATGGATAAGCTCCTTCAAAAACTGCTACAACCCGTATCGGCGGAATTGGACGGAAAATGCTCCATTTTAATCCCATCTTCCACCTTTAATACCGTATTTCTCGCTTTTCATGCCGCCCAGCATTATGCACGCGGCCTGGCACTTCATCATCTTTGCGACTGGGCTTGCCTGCTGAATAGATACGGCCTGCATATTCCTGAGGAAGTGACGGATATTCGTTTTAGAAATATGATATTGGCAATGACCCGCCTCTGTAATGATTATTTGGGAACTTCCGTTCCTGTATATGGAGGAGAAGAGTTGGCGGAGGAAATCTTGCGGGAAATCATCCGGCCACCCTATACGATGTCAGTTCCGGCGAAGAATAAATGGGGCATTCTGGTTTATAAAACCAAACGTATGCTGCATACTCATCGTGCGTGCAACAGCGTGTTGCGCATTTCACTGTGCAAATGGGTTGGAAATTCTATTCTGTTGCATCTGCGCTCTCCCCATACCATCTTCCAGACGGAACGAAAATAAGCGGTTTATGTTGAAAAGAATCTGCCGTTTGTTGTTGCCTGATGAAAGGAAAATGGGGATAAGGGTGGTTTGTGCCGTATTTCTTTGCGCATTACTTGACTTTGCCGGACTCGCTGCCCTGTTGCCTGTCTTGTTTTTTCTGTTGGATGACGGGAGGGATAAAGATGCCGCCCTGTTATTTTGTCTGGTGGCAATAGTCTTTATTTTGGTGAAAAACGCTTTGGCAGCGGGGCTTTCACGTTTTCAAAACCATTTTCTGATGTCTCTTTACCGTCGGCTCAGCTTTTCTCTCTTTACTTCTTACTATCAACGGGGATTATTGTTTATACGCAGCAGGGGGAGTATCCGGCTGGGATATGAGGTGAACTATATCTGTTATGCTTTTTCTTTAAACCTTCTTTCCCCCTTGCTTCGCATGACAGGAGAACTGCTGCTTGTTTTTTGGGTGACGGCAGCTTTGTTGGTTTACGCTCCGTTGACGGTACTGATGCTGTATATTGCCTTTCTGCCTTTCATGCTGATTTACGGATGGGGGATCAGGAAACCGATGCGCCGTTATGGTGAGCAGGAGCAGCAGGCTCGTCGTGAGCAATCCCGGCTGGTCACGGAAACGATGAAAGGGTATGCCGAATTGGAACTGAATGCGGCGTTTCCTTTTCTTCAGCAGGCATTCGCCCAGAGGGTAAGGAAAATCAGTGAGAGCCGTTTGAAACTGGAAACGATACAGCATCTTCCTCTTTGCCTTTCCGAAATGGCGGTCATATCGGGGCTGACCTTGCTCACTGTTTTCGGAACAGGGGATATCAAAGCGCTGGTAGGTGTCTTTGCTGTGGCGGCTTTCCGGCTGTTACCCGCTTTGCGCGGCATCTTAGGTGGTTGGACACAAGTACAGAATGCGGTCTATTCTCTGCGGATTATAGAGGAAGGGTTGGGGGATAAGGGGATGAAAGCAGTTTCTCCATCATGGGGGCAGGAAGCGTTTTCTTTTCAAAAAGAGATACGGATAGAACACCTCACCTATGCTTATCCTGAAAGTAAAGAGGTTCTAAAGGACTTTTGTTGTACTATTCGTAAGGGGGAATATGTAGGTATCTGTGGTGAGAGTGGCGTGGGTAAATCTACCTTGTTTAATCTGCTTTTGGGATTTATCACTCCGGATAAAGGCGCTATTCGGATAGATGGCAGGCCGCTTGCCGATGTGCCGAGGCAGGAATGGCATCGCAAGGTGGGATATGTGCAACAGGAAGTGTTTGTGCTGGATGGGACCTTGGCGGAAAACATTGCTTTGGGATGTCGGTCTATAGATAAGGAACGGGTAGCGGAGATAGTGAGGCTGGTGAGATTGGATGCTTGGGTGGATGAATTGCCGCAAGGAATGGATACTCCTTTGGGTGAAGGGGGAGGAAGGCTTTCGGGAGGTCAGAAACAACGGGTAGGCATAGCCCGTGCTTTGTATAAGAAAGCGGAGGTGCTTCTACTGGATGAGGCTACTTCTGCATTGGATAATGAGACTGAACGGGCTGTCAATGAAATGCTTCTCGGTCTGATGAAGGAGTGTAGGGGGCTGACTGTTCTTACGATAGCCCATCGGGAAAGCTCGTTGGCATATTGTCATCGTGTAATCAGATTAAATGGAAAAGACAATGGATCGAATTTATAAAATAGGTGGCCACTGCTTCGCATTGCCGGACGAAAGGTTGATGGAGGCGGTGGATGGTATCAGCGGTTTCAAGCCTTTTGTTTGGCAACCGGATCTGGTTTCGGCAAAAGATGTATATGAGGGTGCTTGGTTGCCGGATTTTACTGTTTGGGAGGGAAACGGTTGGGATTTTCCGGCTTTTACGAGAAAGTCCTATGGGTTCGGATATGAAGATGTAACCGGTACTTTCGGTGTGAGTGGGGATAGCTTTTTGTTGGAACTGGCTCCGCAGGGAGAACCGTCGCTTTATCTCCGGACGATGGGTGGAACCGGGAGAGGTATCTGTTTATATGGTCATTATTCTCCCCGTCTTTTAAGGTTTGCCTTATGGATGGGGTATGGCCTGATGACGGTACGGAAAGATACGGTTGCCTTGCATGGCAGTTGTGTTGTTTATAAGGGGAAAGCGGCTCTTTTTTTAGGTGAAAGCGGAACCGGCAAAAGTACCCATACCCGTTTGTGGAGGGAAAATATAGCAGGAAGTAAGTTGCTGAATGATGACAGTCCCATTGTGCGTTATGAAGAGAGGGGCGTGTGGGTATATGGCAGCCCGTGGAGTGGGAAGACTCCTTGTTATAAGGCGGAGCGTTATCCGTTGGCCGGATGTGTACGTTTGTCACAAGCACCGTATAACAAGATACGGAGATTGAACACTTTGCAGGCTTATGCAGCTTTGCATCCGTCTGCTCCTCCTGCATTTGCATACGAGGAGGAATTATACTGTGGGGTTTGTAGTCTGTTGGAAAAGATGGTTTCATCCATTCCTGTTTATCATCTGGAGTGTTTGCCCGATGCGGAGGCGGTGAAATTAGTATGTCGTACTTTATATGGAGATGGGTATGAAGCGGATAGCGAATGAATGTTTCTTTGCGTGGGTGGAGTCGGAAATCAAAAGTGGCAGGAGTGTGAAGTTCCGGGTGAAAGGCAATTCCATGATGCCTTTACTGAGAAATGGGAAGGATGAAGTGGTGGTGGGGCCGTATGATAAGGAGGAGTTGAAACTTTTTGATGTCATTCTGTTCCGGCAGACAGACCGGTATGTATTGCATCGGATTATTCAAAAAAGAGGCAGTCGTTATCTGATGCAGGGGGATGGCGTCTGCCGTTTTTATGAGGAATGTGAGGACACGGATATCATCGGGGTGGTGAGAAAGGTATGCAGGCCTTCCGGAAAGAAGATTGAAACGGATTCCATGTGTTGGCGGTTGGAAAGCCGTTTGTGGTTGGGGCTTGGTGGATGCAGAGGAATGGTGCTGCGTGTCCTGAATAGATTGGGTTGTTGTCTCCTTTTTTGACGAAAGCTGTCAGCTTGGAAGGAAATATTATTCATAAAGCAGGTATTTCTCTCTCATCTTTTTGTAGGCTTCCAGTTCGTTCTGCCATCCTGCACGGATTTCTTCTTCACTGGCTCCTTTCATGATTTGTTCCCTTACGGTACGGTTCCCTATCAGCAGGTCGAACCATTGCGGGCGGGTAAAGAACTTGTCCGCTTTCCCAAGGTCTTGATAAGCTTGATAATAGGTGATGATGTATTTTAAAGAGAATCCTTTCGGGGCGGTGATATGGCGGAGATTATTGCCATAGCAGTATTGGTTTTTATACATCGGATTCTTGTCAAAGCCTTCCAAGGCTTCCGGTCTGAAAGAAAAGGAGGAGATGCGGATATCCGGTGAACCGATTACTTGAAAAGGATAAAGAGTACCTCTGCCCACACTGATGGCTGTACCTTCAAACGGGCAGAGTGAAGGATATAAGGCAATTGCCTGGTCGTTGGGCAGGTTGGGAGAGGGTTTTACCGGAAGCGAATAGGGTTGTCCGTGTTTCCAGCCTTCCACGGGGATGACGGTCAACGCGCATTTTTTGCCGTTGGGCAGCCAGCCTTCGCCATTGATCATTTGAGCCAGCTCGCCTACAGTGCAACCGTGTAAAATGGGGATGGCGTGCATACCCACAAAACTTTTCTGGTTTTTCTGTCGCACAGGGCCGTCCACGTAATCACAAGGATTGGGCCGGTCTGTGATGACCAGTTGTTTCCGGTTCTCGGCACAAGCTTCCATTACATACTGCATGGTGCTGATATAGGTATAGAAACGGGCGCCTACATCCTGAATGTCGAACACAATCAGGTCTATGTCCTGTAGCTGTGTGGCTGTAGGTTTCTTATTTTTACCGTAAAGGGACAGGATGGGTATTCCCGTGCGGGTATCTTTTCCGTTCCTGATGGTTTCTCCGGCATCGGCATCACCCCGGAAGCCGTGTTCGGGAGCGAATACCTTTTTTATTTGTATATGCGCTGCAAGCAGGGTGTCCAACAGATGGGTTTCTCCTACTTTGGAGGTTTGGTTTACAACCAATGCCACACGCTTCCCTTTTAATATAGGTAAGAGACGGTCCATCTGTTCGGCTCCGGTGATAACCTTTTGCGCGGTCACGGCGTTGCAGATAAACAAGAGGCAGTATAGGAAAATGTATTTTGTTTTCATGATATGTGGCGATTATTTTGTAATATTGCACAAAAATAAGAATTTAATTGAGAATGGACGCACTTGCTATCATTAATAAATATTATCCTGAAGATAATGAACTGAAACATATCCTGCTGGCGCATAGCCGTTCGGTGGCCGATAAGGCGTTATGGATTGCCGGAAAGCATCCGGAATTGAATCTGGACAAGCAATTTCTGGAAGAGGCGGCGATGCTGCACGATATTGGTATTTTTATGACGGATGCTGAGGGCATTTGTTGTTTCGGATCTTATCCTTATATTTGTCATGGATATTTGGGGGCTGATCTGATGCGGAAAGAAGGATTTCCGCGTCATGCATTGGTCTGTGAAAGACATACGGGAGCGGGTATGTCTTTGCAAAGTATTATTGACCAGCAGTTGCCTGTTCCTCATCGGAATATGATTCCGGTTTCGCTGGAAGAACAGGTTATTTGCTTTGCCGACAAGTTTTTCTCAAAGACGCATCTGGACAGGGAAAAGAGCGTGGAGAAGGCGTTAAAGAGTATTTCACGTTATGGGGAAGATGGGATAATCCGTTTTAACCATTGGTGCGAATGTTTCTTGTAAGCCTTAAAAATAAATTAAATATCCGCTAAATAGTTCATTATTGGCGGATAATGCTTAATTTTGCCCCTCAAAAGCGTAAATGATTTGTGAATGACGCCACTAAAACGACATAGATTTATAACATTCCTACTACTATTTGCATGCCTGTCACTTTCTTTAAGTACAGGTGCTCAACGCAGAAAGCGGAATTCTGCATCCGGTAATGATTCCCTGAAAGTAGATAGTGCTTTGGTAGATACGTTGTCTATCGATACGGTTGCACCTAAAAAGAAACAGCCGTTGGATGCGCCTGTTATTTATGAAGCAAATGACTCTATCGTATTCACTGAGGGCGGATATGCCCATCTGTATGGTGACGGTAAGGTGAACTATGAGAAAATAGAGTTGACCTCTGCCGTGATTACAATGAACATGGATAGCAGTACGGTGTATGCCCGTGGTGTTCCCGACTCGGTTGGCGTGGAAAAAGGTACTCCTGTCTTTAAGGATGGCGAGACTCCGTATGAGTCAAAAATCATGCGTTATAACTTCAAGTCGAAGAAGGGGTTCATTAATAATATCGTTACTCAGCAGGGGGAAGGATACGTTACCAGTGAGGAGTCGAAGAAAGGTGCTAATGATGAACTTTATTTGCGTCACGGACGATATACTACGTGTGATAATCACGAACATCCTCACTTCTATCTGAAACTTTCCATGGCGAAAGTGCGTCCTAAGAAAAATGTGGTTTTCGGTCCTGCCCAGCTGGTGGTGGAGGATGTGCCGTTGCCTATCGCTATTCCTTTCGGATTTTTTCCGTTTAACAGCAGTTATTCGTCAGGATTCATTATGCCTACATACGGTGATGAAATGAATCGTGGTTTTTATTTGCGTGATGGGGGATATTATTTCGCCATCAGTGACCGTATGGATTTGAAAGTGTTGGGTGAGATCTTTACGAAAGGTTCATGGGGACTGTCCGTGCAGTCTAATTATAACAAGAGATATAAATATAGCGGTAATTTCAATGCCAGTTATCTGGTAACGAAAACCGGTGAGAAGAATATGCCGGACTATATGGTTACAAAAGATTTCAGAATTGCATGGAGTCACAGACAGGATGCCAAGGCTAACCCTAACAGCTCTTTTTCGGCGAATGTGAACTTTGCGACCAGTAGTTATGACCAGCGTAACCTGAGTAGTTTGTACAACCCGCAGCAGTATTCAAATAACACCAAGACGTCTAGTGTGAGTTATTCGCGCAATTTCCCCGAAATAGGATTGAATCTGTCCAGTACATTCAATATCTCTCAGAATACGCGTGACTCTTCTATCAGTGTGACGTTGCCGGATTTGAATATTTCATTGAACCGTATTTATCCGTTCAAGCGTAAGAAAGCGGTAGGTGATGAACGTTGGTATGAGAAAATCTCACTCCAATATACCGGCCAGATGACGAACTCGATTAATACCAAGGATAATCTGATTCTGAAGCAGGGTTTGAATAAATGGACTAATGGTATGCAGCATAAGATTCCTATCAGCGCTACATTCACTTTGTTTAAATATATCAACGTTGTGCCTTCTTTCAACTATACCGAGCGCTGGTATATGCGCAAGGTGGAGCAGAGTTATGATCCGTCGGCACCTAATAATGTGCGGAGAGATACAATCAACGGTTTCAACCGTGTGTATAACTATGATTTGAGCTTGCAGGTGAATACCAAGATGTATGGTTTCTACAAACCGTGGAAGAAATTGTTTGGCGACAAGATTGAAATGATCCGTCACGTCTTTACTCCTTCGGTGAGCATGAGTTATGCGCCGGACTTCAGTACGTCCAGGTATGGATATGTGGGAACGTATACTTATACTGATACGGATGGAGAAGTACGTACTCAGACTTATAATCCATATGAAGGTTTGCCTTACTCTTTCTCGCCCAGTGGTAAATCCGAGAATTTCACTTTCTCTATAGATAATAATGTGGAAATGAAAGTGAAATCCGATGCGGATACTACCGGAGTGAAGAAAATCAGCTTGATTGACCAGTTGGGAGCCAGTATTTCCTATAATGCGGCGGCTAAAGAGAAACCTTGGGGAAATTTGAGTATGAATCTGCGCTTGAAACTGACCAAGAGTTATACTTTTAATATGAACGCCCAGTTTGCTACGTATGCTTATGAGTTTGATAAAGACGGCAAGGTAGTGGAAGGTAACCGTACAGAATGGTCATACGGACGTTTTGGTCGTTTTCAGGGGTATAGCGGTTCTTTCTCGTATACATTGAATAATGATTCGTGGAAAAAGTGGTTTGGGCCGAAAGATGAAAAGGACAGTAAGGGGGATAAAGACAAGAAGAATGAAAATCTGGATGAGTACAGTGATGATGGCAATGAAAACACGGAGGAAGAAGATAACTCCGGTTTGAGAAAGACAGAGAAGGCGGCTATAGATCCGGATGGCTATATGGCTTTCAAGATGCCATGGTCATTGAGCTTGAGTTATAGTTATAGTATTCGTGAGGACAGAAGCAAGCAGATTAATATCAAGACGATGAGATATCCTTATTCGGTGACTCATTCATTGAATGTTTCCGGTAATGTGAAGTTGGGTAGCCGCTGGAATGTGAATTATTCTTCGGGGTATGATTTTAATACGAAAGAGATGTCAATGACAACGGTCAATATCAGCCGTGACCTGCACTGTTTCAATATGAGCTGTGGCTTGGTATTCGGTCCCTTTACTTCCTATAACTTCAGTATTCGTGCTAACTCCAGTATGCTGACCGATGCTTTGAAATGGGATCAGCGAAGCAATACGGGTAGTGCGGTGAATTGGTACTAGGAAGAAGTTGGGAATAAAAAAATGAGAAATGGTTTCGATAACAACACGCAACCATTTCTCATTTTTTTATTCTGTTTTTTATTTATGTCTACCACTCAATCGGTGTTTGCCCGTGCGCTTGCAAGTATTCGTTGGTACGGCTGAAGTGCTTGTTGCCAAAGAAACCGTTATAGGCTGACAGGGGGGACGGATGTGCGGAAGCCAGTACCAAGTGCTTGTTGCGGTCTATGAAGGCACCTTTTTTCTGTGCATAAGATCCCCATAAGATGAATACAATATTTTCACGTTGTTCTGCCAGTACACGGATGGCGGCATCTGTAAATTCCTCCCAGCCCCGTCGTTGATGAGAGCCTGCCTGATGGGCACGGACCGTCAGTGTGGCATTGAGTAATAAAACTCCTTGATTCGCCCAGCGGGTCAGGTTGCCTGAAGTAGGGATGGGAGCACCCAAATCGCTTTGTATTTCTTTGAAAATATTTTGTAGGGAAGGAGGAAAAGGTACTCCGTCATTAACAGAGAAGCAGAGTCCGTGCGCCTGGCCGGGACCATGGTAGGGATCTTGGCCGATAATGACGACTTTCACTTTGTCAAACGGGCACAGATTGAAGGCGTTGAATATAAATCTGCCCGGTGGGTAAATAGTGGCAGTCTGGTATTCGCTTCTTACAAACTCAGTGAGTCTGATAAAGTAATCTTTTTCAAATTCGGGTGCCAGATGTTGTTTCCAGCTTTCTTCTATTTGTACGTTCATGGCATTTCTTTTATTATAAAATGTGCGTTAAAGATAGGGGTAATTTGTAAAAATGACAAATAAAAAGAGGATGACTTTTTATAATCATCCTCTTCTTTCATTGCTGATAGATTATAATCAAATAAGTTGCATACCCAGTTGAGCGCATTCTTTTCTCATATCTTCGGGCCATATACTGGCTTGGATTTCACCTATGTGGGCTTTCTGTAAATAAAGCATACAGAGTCGTGACTGTCCTATACCACCGCCGATACACAAAGGAAGAGTTTCATTTAGCAGGCGTTTGTGGAAATACAGTTCTTTACGTTTTTCCTGTCCGCTGAGTGTCAGTTGGCGGAGCAGCGCTTCTTTGTCTACACGGATACCCATAGAGGAAAGTTCGACGGAACGGTCCAGTACCTTATCCCATACCAGCAAGTCACCGTTCAGACCGGGAAGTCCGGTTTCCGGGTTGATTGTGGTATAGTCGTCATAGTCAGGTGCGCGCAAGTCATGTTCTTTACCGTCACTCAGTTTGCAGCCTATACCTATAATAAATACCGCACCGTATTTTTGTGAGATGGCATGTTCACGTTCTTTCGGACTTTTGTCGGGATACATCTGGCAAAGCTCTTCCGAGTGGATGAAATGAATGTCATGTGGCAGGAAGGGTTTGATCTGCGGGTACATTTCACATACCATATATTCTGTGCGGCGCATGGCTGCATAAATACGGGTTACTATTTGTTTCAGGAAATCAACCGTGCGTTGTTCTTTGGTAATTACACGCTCCCAGTCCCACTGGTCTACATATAGCGAGTGGAGATTACCTAATTCCTCGTCAGCCCGGATGGCGTTCATGTCTGTATAGATACCATAACCCGGCTCTATATTGTAATCGGCCAAAGTCAGCCTTTTCCATTTTGCCAGTGAATGGACAACTTCGGCCTGTGCGTCTCCCAAGTCTTTAATAGGGAAAGATACCGCCCGTTCGGTTCCGCTCAAGTCATCATTGATACCCATTCCCTTCAATACAAATAGCGGGGCGGTGACACGGCGCAGACGTAATTCTGACGACAGGTTCTGTTGAAAGAACTCTTTTATTTGCTTAATGCCTAACTCTGTTTGTTTTAAATCAAGCAAGGCTTTATAGTTAGCTGGTTTAATTAGGTAACTCATTGTAAAATAGATCTAGTTGTTTTAATTGCTTGCAAATATAGAAATTATTTGTGATATTGTTATATGTTTAGCCGAAAATATAATCAAATTGATTGTTTTATACTTAAATTAATGAGCAAAATATTATTTTGATAGATAAATATCCCAAATTATTAGGATAAAGACAATATATTTTGTACTTTTGCACGTCCAAGTTTCAGACGCACCCGTAGTTCAATGGATAGAATACCGGATTCCGGTTCCGACGATATGAGTTCGATTCTCATCGGGTGTACAATTCAGTAACCTCTTTGCAAAGAATTGCAAGGAGGTTTTTTCTTGTTATATCTTCTCCGTATGAACCTTTTTTCCTTTTTTGAGTTATTCCCTTATGTAACTTTTTAAAATATGCCTTAATATTTAGTTTATTCTAAAAAACAAAGACTAATAAAGAATATAGTTCCTTTTGTTTCTTGTATATACTAAATCTGTCTCTTATACACATCTGACGCTGCCGACGACTTAATAG
>ENA-OYAL01000510-OYAL01000510.1-human-gut-metagenome-genome-assembly--contig:-NODE-510-length-18499-cov-4.776838_pt1 | contig 18499 bp, 12 predicted proteins | sample MGYA00244516_ERZ652817 | MGnify/ENA primary metagenome ERZ652817 (study PRJEB26926, sample SAMN06164692) | human gut metagenome | biome: ENVO:00009003; feature: ENVO:2100002; material: ENVO:00002003...
TACGAGATGCTCAGGAGTCTCGTGGGCTCGGAGATGTGTATAAGAGACAGCCCTTGTGCAATATTACAACCGTCGGAAGCCGAGAAAAAGCCTAGTGAACGGACTGGAGCGGTCGTGAGCGGACATCGGAATCGAGGTATTTCAGTTGGTTATATCTTACAACATGAAAGGTAGGTTTTCTTGTTCCGTTCATTATTCCAATATAAACCGCATGAAACAGAAAACGGTATTTTGAATGGTTTAAAACATAAAACCAAACATACATGCTTTATGACTGCAAAACGAACAATCAATCTCAAAAACGTTACACTATGGATTCATTAAAAGAAAAAGACAACCCCGCAACAAAACCTCCGAAACGGCCCCGTATCGAAGTCAACGAAGAATTGATGCGTCAGATGATCGCCAGACAAGCCCCTTTGGATTCGCCAGTCGTCCGCCGGATTCCCGACCCGGAAGAGGAAAATACGGCCTCCCACGAGGGAAAGACATCCGCAACTACATCCGCAGCATCGGTTCCGGCTGCTGAAAGAACAGACGTCGACACTCAAACAAGAGGCGTAAAGGAGCCTTCCAGGTTTCGTCGTAAAAAGCTCACGCTGCCGGATTTCGAACACACGTTCTTCGCGCCGGTGGATTGCCGTAACCGCTCTGCGATCTATGTCAGCGCCCAAACCAAGCACAAAGTATCGGAAATACTCCACCTGCTGGGAGATGAGAATACAAGGCTTACGGCATTGGCCGACAATATGCTGCGCTTTGTAATCGGAATTTACAGCGACGAACTGAATTATCTCCACGAAAAGAAGAACAACCGACGTCCGTTTTGAAAAAGCGGAGGTATTTCGATAGCAGGACGGGGGTAAAATCCTGTCGAATGGGCAGGCTGATTGCGGCTGAACATCAGAACCGGATCGTCAGGAGCCGCAGAAGGCCGCCTTTTCCTATGGTAGCGACCAGCAAAATGCCGGGGATGAAAATACGCAAGGCCATGTGAATCGCCCGAAGGGCGAGCCTTGCGTATTTTCATCCCCGGTATTTAATTTCCTGCCGGCGGAAAATTACATAAATTTAACTACCGGGTTACTGTGCGACCTTGAAGATGCTGTTGAGTTTCTCGCTCAATGCCGCTATATCTCGTCCGATCTTGTCATTGGTGATTTTGGCATAAATCTGTGTCGTGGTGATGCGTTTATGTCCCAGCATCTTGCTGACCGTTTCCAGAGGTACGCCCTGCGTGAGCGTAACCGTCGTGGCGAAGGTATGCCGCGCCATGTGCATCGTCGGGTTGAACGACAGACCGGCATGTTTGGCAACATGACGTAACGACATGTTCAGCGTCTTGTAGTTACCTTTGAGCGGAAAGACCCGGTTTCCTACAAGGTGCATGTCCTTATAACGGTCGTAGAGCATTTCAGCGACGGGAAGAAGTTTGACCCGGAACTGCGTACCCGTCTTTTGCCGTTTGTCGATGATCCACCGATCCCCGTTGTCGTCTGTATGGATGTCCGCATGGGTAAGTTTCACCACGTCCGCATGGCTCAGGCCCGTGAAGGCACAGAAGACGAAGGCATCCCGGTTGATACCTGTCCGGTAATTGGGCAGTTGGACGTCCATGACGGCCTGCAATTCCGAGGCAGAAAGGTAACGACGTTCGGCGTATGTCGGTTTGACACGGAAGCCCGCGAAAGGGTCGACGGGAATCCACCCGTTCTTATACGCCGTATAGGTCATCAGACGCAGTTTCTTGACTCCGGCGCTGATCGTTCCGGAAGCAAGACCTTTTACCGTGGAGAGGTAAACGACGAATTTTTCGATGAAATCCCGTTTCAGCTCTTTAAACGCAATGTCCTTGACATGGTATTCGTATTCGAGGAAAGCGGCAAGACGCCTGCGTCGCAGGCAGTAATCCTCATAGGTGGAATAAGCGCGATCCTTACCGACACGTTTGAGGAATCCCGCAAGGTATTCGTCGAAGGTCTGCAACAGCAGGCGGCAGTCATCGCCCATTCCCAGAAAGGCGTTGCGAACCTTTTCGGCCGTAACGTATGAGTCCCGGTCGCAGAGACGCTGGTACTGTTTGCCGATATTGGTCTTGATATTTTCCAGTTTTTCATTGAGACGCTGAGCTTCGAGGCTCTTACCGGAAGCCTTGTTCGCCTTGGCATCCCAAAGGGTAGAACGGACGGTGAGTTTGCAGCTGAACTGCGACATCGTACCGTTGATCGTGATGCGGCCCATGATGGGAACCTGACCCGATTTCTCGGACTGCCTTTTCACGAAGAAAAGGACTTTGAAAGTGCTGCGTTGCATGATAACTTGAACTTTGTGGATTTGTTAAACGTTAAGTCAAGTTATTTGTTATGCGGAAATTCAATGCAATAGCCTGAAAACAAATGATTTAATGCAAACCAAAGCATTTCGGGCAGGTAACGGATAAGTAACTCAACTCACCGTCAAACCTGCCCGAATTTGCAATTTTATCACTCGGTGCACTTGCAGAAGAGAGAATTAAATACTTGTAAACAAGATATTTACTCTTTTCTACTCTTTCTATTACCTACAACACCCCGGCCTTTTCAGGCCGGGTTTTTCCGTTCGTTCGTTTACCGCCGATCCTTGTCGTACACATAGGCCGCGATACGGTGGCTGCGCCTGCCAATCGGTACGCCGATGCCCAGTGTGACGTTCATGATGCTCTGCTTGATGGGGATGAACTGGGGCGTATGCTTGGCCGTGACGATGTCCGTGGCAAGGTAGAAATTGATCCAGCTGGGGTTCAGGTTCAGCGCCAGCCCCACGGCGCCGCCGCGGTTGTCGATCACCGAATAGCTGCCCGTGACGGTGAACCAGCGGATCGGGTGGAAATTGACCGACCCGGTGATGTTGTGCAGGGTCTTGTACTCCCACACGCGGGCCGTATACAACAGGCCGATGCCGATCTTATGGCGCCATACTTCGTATTCGAGGCCTGCGTTGATCGAGGCGCGCAGCATACGCGATACGCTCTTGGCCGCGCCCTTGTGGAACTCCAGTACGTCGATGTCGAAGTCGGGCGACTCGGTGCCGTCCTCGGTGACCGTCACGCCCGTGAAGGAGAGCTCCTTCGCCGAATAACCCGTTACGTTCTTGTTCTTGCTCCAGCTGATGAAGCCCAGGTCGTTCACCGCCAGCGATGCCTGCAGGTTGGGCAGGATGTCGTACGTAGCCCCGAGGTCGATCGCGAAGCCGTAACCGGCGGGCGAGGTGGGCTTGAGGTTGATGTCATCCATCTTGTAGACCTCTTCGCCGTGCTCGTTGAGTTCGGTCGTCACGTCGAGTCCTGCGGCCGTGATGTCCAGCCCGCCGGCTGCGTTGATCAGCCAGCGTTCTTCGTTGTGCGACACGTTGAATTGCGAGAAGTACATCCGTGCACGTGCCACGCCCATCAGGAATTTTGCCCGCACACCGATGTATAATTTGTCGTCGAGCAGCGGGAAAGAGTAGTTGAACCCTGCTTCGAGATAGCTGTCGGCCGTGATGCCGATGTCGCTGATGTCACCGCTGTTGCCGCGCTTCAGGAAGTCGAAGAGCGAGTAGGGCAGGGTGGCGTCGGTCGTGACGCGGGCGTTGAGGTCGAACGACCAGAAATTTTTGTGGTTGCGGGTGAAGGCGCCGAACCCGATGAGGTTCACGCGCGTGTCGAAACCCAGGAGGTTGTCGGCTTTGAGTCCCGAAAGGGCGTCGGCCGTCGATACGGAGCTGTCGAGCAGCGTGACGAGTTTTCCGTTGCGCGGATAGAGTATTTTGTCGATCGAGAGGTTGCCGCTCACGTTGATGTCCAGTCCGCCCAGCCCGGGGATGTTGACATAGCCGCGTAAGGGGGCGAAGGCCGGGTTGAGCTGGCTGCGGAGGGTCGACCCCTCCATGAAATATGCCGTCGGGTTCTGTGCCGCGGCGCCTGATGCCAGCAGCAGCGTGAAGAGGAATGCGTATATTTTTTTCATGTTCTGTGCCGGATTAGAGGTTGAGCTTCAGGCCGCCGCGCTTGATCAGGCGCAGGGTGATGACGATTTGCTGGCCGGACGAGAAATCATAGCCCGGATAGTATTTCTCCAGCGAGACGGGGAGGATGATCTCGGCACCCTCGATGATCTGCCGCAGGTCGCTTTCGAAAAGTTGCGTCTCCCTGATCTCGTTCGTCCTGCCGGGTTCGACCGTTACGTCGAACCGGACGTTCGTAGGCGAGAAATAGGGCACTATCCGCAGGCTCACGGGCAGGGCGCTCGTGATGCTGCCGTAGAGGTGCAGCGTGTTCCTGGGGTTGGGGGTGCCTTCGCTGTCGAGGTTCTCGCAAAGCATGTCCACCACGTCGCTGCCGATGTCGATCTTACCGATGTCGTAGGTTACATCCTGGACTTTGAGGTCTGTCAGGTAGTTGCCGGCCAGGGATTTGATTTCGTTCGAAAGCCGGTCGTGCAGCATCGGCATATTGCGGAACGCCTCGATGAAGACCGGTTTGAAATTTGCCGGATCCGTGTCCGGGGGAAGCAGGGGCAGGAAGGTCGAGAGGTATTTTTCCGCCAGCAGGTCGGCGACGGCGGCGATCTTGGTATCGTCGTCCATCATCTGGTCGATCAGTGCTTGGAGCAGCGGTGTGATTGTGTCCGGGTTGTTTTGGAGTTCCCGGAGGTCGACGTATGCGGCGTTTCCGGGCAGGGGCGAGGGAAGCCAGATGTCCGCTTCGTCGAAGAGCGTTTTGATGTCCGCGCCTCCTTCCTTCAGTTCACTCATGCTTACGTATACCGTGGCCAGCGGCAACCGGTATTCCGAGTCCTCGTCGCCGATGGTGACATCGTCCGTGTTCACGTTCGACAGGTCGTAAGCGTTGTCGATACAGGACGATGCGAGTGCTGCGGCGAAGAGAAAAGGTAAAAATTTTCTCATAGGGTTTGGGTTTGTTTTCAATGCGTCGCAAATATATGCCGTTCCGACGAATAAAACAAAAAATCGGACGTTTTAGTTTATGCGTATGTCAAATGCAGCCATCCCTGCGTGCGCCGGAGGCATGCCGCAGGGGATGGCGCGTTTTGTGAAATAATTGCTACATTTGCATTGCGATTAACGCTATGGCGGGGACCGAAAAAAACAACCTCAGGGAGCAGGTGGCGATGCTGCCGCTGTCACCGGGCGTCTACCAGTTCGTAGACCGCTCGGGGACGATCATCTACGTAGGTAAGGCCAAGAGCCTGCGCAAGCGGGTTTCGTCCTATTTCGTGCAGAGCAAGGAGCACAGCCCCAAGGTGCGCGTGCTGGTGAAGCAGATCGCCGAGATCCGCCATATCGTCGTGGACAGCGAAACCGACGCCCTGTTGCTGGAAAACTCGCTCATCAAGACCCTCCAGCCGCGGTACAATATCCTGCTCAAAGACGATAAGACCTATCCGTGGATCGTGGTGCGCCGCGAGCATTTTCCGCGCGTGCAGTCGACGCGGCAACTGAACCGCGACGGGTCGCAGTACTTCGGCCCCTACGGATCGGTGATGATGCAGCACAGCGTGCTGGATTTCATCCGCGAGGTGGTTCCCTTGCGTACCTGCAAACTCAATCTCGCTCCCGAGCAGATCGCCAAGGGAAAATATACGGTCTGCCTGCAATACCACCTGGGCAACTGCAAAGGCCCCTGCATCGGGGCGCAGGGCGAAGAGGAATACGGCCGGCTCGTCGACATGGTCGTCGCGGTGCTCAAGGGCGACCTGCGCCCCGTGCGTAACTACCTCGAACAGGAGATGCAACGTGCTGCCGGGGGATTGAAATTCGAATTGGCGCAACGCTACAAGCAGCGCCTCGATGCGCTGGACAACTATGCGGGCAAGTCGGTGATCGTCAGTGCGAAGATCATCGACGTGGATGTTTTTTCGCTGCTTCCGGACGACGATGTGGCCTATTGCAATTTCGTGCGTATCCGCCACGGGTCGGTCGTGGGTGTTTATACCGTGAAGCTCAAGACGGGTGTCGGGGGCGACGAACGCGACATGCTGACGCTGGCTATCCAGCATGTCGTCGAGCATATTGCCGGGACGCTGGCCCGGGAGGTCGTCGTGCCGTTCCTGCCCTCGACGACGCTGCTGTTCGACGGTGTGACCTTCACGGTGCCCAAGCGCGGCGAAAAACTCGAACTGCTCGAATTCTCGCAGAAGAGCGCCCGTATCTACCGCGCCGAGCAGCTCAAGAACTTGGAAATCAAGAATCCCGAACGATATACCGAGCGGTTGATGAATGCCCTGCAGAAGGAACTGCGCCTCGACCGCCAGCCGCGGCACATCGAATGCTTCGACAACTCCAATCTGCAGGGGGCCCATCCGGTAGCCTCGTGCGTGGTGTTCCGCGACGGAAAACCCGCACGCAAGGAGTATCGTCATTTCAACATCAAGACCGTGGAGGGCCCCGACGATTACGCTTCGATGCGCGAGGTCGTCTTCCGGCGTTACAGCCGCCTGCAGGAGGAGGGGGCCGAGCTGCCCGATCTCATCATTGCCGACGGCGGGAAGGGGCAGATGGGCGTCATTCACGAGGTGCTGGAGTATCTCGGGCTGGACATACCTGTCGCCGGGCTGGCCAAGAACGACCGCCATCGCACCTCCGAGTTGCTCTGCGGATTCCCGCCTGTCCTGGTCGGCATCCGTCCCACTTCGCCCCTTTTCCACTTTCTGGCGCACATCCAGGAAGAGGTGCACCGTTTCGCCGTCTCATTCCACCGCCAGAAACGCAGCAAGGCCTTTATCCATAGCGAACTGGAACGGATCGAAGGCGTCGGGGACAAGACCGTCCGTACGCTGCTGCAACATTTCCGCACCGTGGCCAAGGTCAAGGCGGCACCGTTCGAGGAATTGACGGCGCTGGTCGGCCCCGCCAAGGCGAAAAAAATCAAGGCTTTCTTTGAAAAATAACCGGATTTTTTGAAAATTGCGAAGAATCGACTATCTTTGCCCTCCCGATTCTACGGAAGAGGCTTGCCCGGATGGCGGAATCGGTAGACGCGTTGGTCTCAAACACCAATGACAGCAATGTCGTGCCGGTTCGACCCCGGCTCCGGGTACGCTTATAAAGCCCCGCTGGTTTGATTGTCAAGCCAGTGGGGCTTTTGTTTCTTCTGGGGTGGCAGATACGGGGCACTTTCTGTCATGCCTTAAAATATATGCACCGATTTTTTTTGCGCCAGAAAATACCATATTGAATTTTATTTGTATATTTGCCGTCGCATAGGTTTCCAAATCACACCCGCCGGGCCGTGATGCGGAATGAAAAGGGAATGCAGTGAAAATCTGCGACAATACCCGTTGCTGTGAGTTCCTGCCCCGACGAGGGGCGCAAGACGTTTCACAATCTTTGCCACTGGCCGTAAGGCTGGGAAGGCGTGAAACCGGAACAAGTCAGAAGACCTGCCGATGCTTTTATTGGATTTGCTGCCTGCGGGATTACGGGTGAAAATCAAAACTGCGATTTCCCTGTTGCCGGCATTCCGGTACGAAAAAAGGCATTGGATGTTTTCGAAGGTGTAAATCCGTTTTGAATTTCTGTTGCGCCGTATCCCGAAAGGATACGGTTGATTTTTTATTGTCCAATCAAAATAAAGCAGAATGAAGAAACTATTTACTCTTTTGACAGTAATGCTGCTCGGCGTTTCGACGTGGAGCTGCTCGTATGACGACGATGACTTGTGGAATGAGATCGGGAATATCAAAACCGAACTGGCCCGGATCAACAAAGAGGTCGGAACGTTACAAACCCTTGTCGATGCGCTGAATCAGCAAAAAACGATCACCTCTGTCGAAGAAACGGCGACGGGGTACACGATTACCTTCAACGATGGCAAAACCGTCGAAATTAAAAACGGCACGAATGCACCGGAGGTCGGTATCGACCTGTTCGAAGGCGTCTACTACTGGACGATCGGCGGCAAAGGCAACTGGCTGACCGATGCGGACGGGAACAAAATCCCTGTCGCCGGCAAGGACGGCTCGAAACCCCAAATGGCCGTCGATGCCGACGGCTACTGGACTGTGGACGGGGTGCGTATTAAAGATGCCGCAGGCAACGATGTAAAAGCTGCGGGGAGCAACGGAAAAGACGGGGACTCGTTCTTCGAATCGGTGACGGACGGCGACGATGAGGTGACCTTCACGCTGACCGACGGCACGACGATCATCATTCCCAAAGCCTCGGCTGCCGGCTTCGCATTCGTATTTCCCGCGCAGTTCCCTAAGGGAGGAACCGACGTGGACAACTACTACCTGTTTGCTTTCGGTGAAGAAAAGATACTCGCGTATACCGGAGATATAACGACCGCCGACTTGATGAGCATCCCGCAGGGATGGGCGGCACGGATCGACCCGGACAAGAAGACCGTCACCGTGACGGCCCCGGCGTTCGCGGGTTCATACTATACGGAGGGTATCCTTTCGCTCGTCGGCATCGACGGCAAAGGGAAAACCCAACTTGCATCCGCACGCATCTGCGCTGTGGATTATTCCGATCCCGAAGGCACGTTCGTACTCAACGAGGGCAACATGTCGTCGGATAACGGGTCGGTCATCTATATCACAGCCAACGGCCGTTTAATCAACTATGCCTACTGGCGGATGAACGGTTCCGAGTTGGGCAATGTGGGGCAGGATATGTTCATTGCCGACGGTAAGGCTTACATCATCAGCCAGAACGGCGGAAACGACGGCATCCTCGTCGAGGCCGATGCCAGGACACTCAAGCGCACGGGCAAGTTCGGCAAAAGCGACCTGCCCGGACTTTCCATGCCGTCGCATGTGGCCGTAATAGGCCGGACGGCTTATATCCGCGACAATGCAGGCGTATACAAACTCGATCTCGATACGAAAGCGCTCAGCTTCATCGAAGGTTCGAAAGGTGCATTGAAAAACCGCATGGCGGTCGTCGGCAACAAAGTGTTCGTTCCTGCGGGCAAATCTATCCTGGTCTTGGAAAACGGGGCCGTGGCCGAAACGATCGCGATGGATGGCACGGTGACCGGTGTCGTCAAATCCGATGAAGCCGGTTACCTGTGGATATCCTGTTCCGCCAGCCCCGCCCAAATCATCAAGTTGGCTGCCGGCGATTATACGCAGGAAAAACATACGCTGACCGCCGGCGGTGTCGCCTCCGGCTGGGGTGCGACGCCGGGTATCACGGCCAAGGGCGATGAAATTTATTTCTGCAACAATTCCTCCACGATTTACCGCCATACTTTCTCCTCGAATACGACGGAAACGCTGGGCGATGTAAAGTCGAATATCGCCAATTGGGGAATGATCTACAACATGCCGGCCGTTCATCCTGTAACCGGCGAATACTACTATAATACGATTCTGGGATACGGATGGAGTTTCCTCACCAACGATATTTCGGTTTATGACCTGGGTTCGGGTACCCCCAAGATGGTTGCCGACTACCGGAATTATACGCATTTCCCGGCCGGGATATTCTTCACTGCCGGATTCTGAGGACACAGGAAGGGGATCGGGATTCCCGGTCTTCTTCCTGAACTTTAGTTGAATACCATAAAAACAAATACTTATGAAAAAGCTGTTTACCCTTTTGGCGATTGCGCTGCTCGGTGTTTCGGCGTGGAGTTGTTCGTATGACGACGATGATTTGTGGAAGGCGGTCGATGACCTCGATTCGCGCATGGAAGCCATGGAGCAGGCCATGAAGAGTGCCAACACCGATATCGACGCACTCCGGAAACTGGTCGATGCATTACAAAACAATGTAACCGTGACCTCCGTCGTCAAAAATAATGACGGATATACGATTACATTCTCCAATGGTGAAACCGTCACGATCACCGACGGAAAAAACGGAATCGACGCTCCCGCTGTCTCGGTGAAAAAAGATGACGACGGACTTTATTACTGGACGCTCGGCGGCGAATTCATACTGGTCGACGGCGAAAAGATCAAGGCGCAGGGTGAGGACGGCGCCCCCGGAGCGAGTGCCGTGGCTCCGAAGCTGCGCATCGATACCCAAACCAAGGAGTGGGAAATGTCGGTCGACGGCGGTAAAACGTGGACTAAGATGGGGGTCAAGGCCGAAGGCAAGGATGGCGATTCGATGTTCGAGTCGGTGGATACGGCCTCGAACCCCGGTTTTGCGGTCTTTACGCTTGCCGACGGAGGAAAAATCGAAATTCCCATGCAGGGTGCGTTGAGCATCGCGATTTCCGCAAAGAACGGCATATTCGTCTACGATGAGAAGCAGACATTTACGATCGAGAGCAAGGGTGTCGAACGGATGACCTGGACTAAACCCGACGGATGGAAAGTTTCGGTCGAAGGCAATGCACTGACGGTCGTGGCACCTGCCAAAGCGAACAGCTATGCAGAAACGGAGGGTGTGATCGCCCTGATCGGAATGGCCGGAAATTTCTCGTGCATGGCGGAACTCCAAGTAAGTGCGGCGGATACGCATAGCTATACGGTTACCTTCGAGGGTAGCGACTGGGCCAAATGGGTCGCCTGCAACTATGCTCCCGGAAAATATTCGACGACCCAATTGGGGAGTCCCGACGATTATGTCTGGGTCGATGAAACCACGCAGCTCACTACCGGCCGTCCTACGGGCTTCATCAACGGATGGGGATACCCTTGGTTCGTATGTTCCTATAATTCCAATTCGCTGGATCAGGGTAAATACGGCGGATATTTATACGATTTGTACGTGTATAATCCCGATGGAACGGAGGACAGCATGACAGGCGGAGGCTGCAATGGCTCGGATAATTTCCTGACGACATTCGGCTATCTGGATTTAGATTTTCCGTACGGTGACGGTCGCCCGATTCTCAAATTCGCCGATGGCAAGGCACGTACGGTCAAGAGCATCCATGTCAACTCGACCTGCTATTTTTACTCGGTCGCGATGTCCGGCAACGGCCTTTCGCCGGCATTGACCAAGGATGTAACCTACTACGCCACGGGTTACGATGCCGACGACAAAGAGATCAAGACTATTACGATGACCTTTGCTACTCCCGAAGCCGTCACCAAAGAGTGGACGAAGTGGGATCTTTCCGAACTCGGTGAGATCGTATCCCTGCGCCTGAATCAGGCTGGCGGCGCCGATAACGGTTACGGTTATTCGCTGCCTGCGTATTATGCGGTGGACGACATTACCGTCGAGTGGTAGCGCCGCTGCCGCAGTTATCCATTCGAAGCCTATCAGCATATTATCCTATTTTATATGAAACGACTTTATCAAATTGCAATAGCAGTCGCCTTCCTTTCGGCGGCGTGTTCGAAAGGGGAGAACCCCGATCCTCTTCCCGACCCGCCGGTCATCACGCTCGACAGCCCGACGGCCATCTATCCGGCCAAAGCCGGCCGCGAGATCGAAATCCGTCCGTCGTATGAACATGCCGAGGATGCGACGTTCGTTTGGACACTCGACGGCGAACGGATCGGCAGCGAGCCCGCACTGCGGTTTTCGTCCGAGAAGCCCGGGCAGTATTTTATTACGCTGACCGTTACCAACAAAGGCGGTATGGATGAGGAGGAGTTGCGTGTCGATGTATTTGAGCTGACTCCGCCGACCATTTCGCTGCCGGGGGCGGACAAAGGCTTTACCCTGTTGTTGGGCTCGGAGCTCGAACTGAAACCGGTCGTCGCTTCGTCGCTCGAAACCACTTACAGTTGGACGATCGACGGCAAAGAGGTGTCGAACAAACCTGCCTATACTTTCCGGGGCGATGCGCGCGGCGACTTCGCATTCGCCCTTACGACCCGTAACGAGGACGGTGAGGATGCCGTTTCGTTTATGGTCGGCGTCCGTTTGCCGGAGGAGGTGGATTTCTCATGGACGATCGAGCAGAGCACCTGCAATGTATCGCTGGGGCGCACGATCCTGCTGCGGGCCGTTGAGATTGAAAATGCGTTCGACGCCGTCTACACCTGGTCGGTCGACGGGCAGGAGGTGCAGCGGGGCGATAAGGCCGAATATGCGTTCACGGCATCGGAAGAGGGGGCGCACACCGTGAAACTCGAAATGCAGAACGAGTATATCCTGGTCTCCCACGACTTCACGGTAAACGTATGCCCGAAAGAGGGGACTTATTATCGGGCCAGGACGGCGGCGAGCAATGCGGCATGCAATAAAGTTTACGAATTCCTGCCCGCGCCGGGACAGTTTGTCAACGAAAATTATACGGCCGTTACGATGGCCGAAGCGTGTGCTTATGCGGAAAACCGAATGGCGCAGACGGCCTATGTTTCGTTGGGCGGATTCGGGGGCTGCCTGGTCGTGGGGTTCGACCACAGCATCGACAACGACGGCGACTACAACATCGCCGTCACGGGCAATCCGTTCGACGGTTCGTCGGAACCGGGTATCGTCTGGGTGATGCAGGATGAGAACGGCGACGGGCTTCCCAACGACACGTGGTACGAACTCAAAGGATCGGAGTACGGCAAAGAGGAGACCATCCGGGATTACGCCGTGACTTATTACCGTCCTTCGGCACCGAAGATGAATGTCGCATGGACGGACAACCGTGGCGGCAGCGGCGTCATCGAATATCTCGAAGCATTCCATCAGCAGGACTATTACTATCCGGCGTGGGTCGAAGCGGACAGCTACACGCTACGGGGCCCCTGCCTCAAATCGCGCAGCTACGACGCTTCGGGCAACGGTACTTACTGGGTGAATCCTGCATTCGACTGGGGATATGCCGATAATTTCAGTCCGATAGACCGCCTGACGGACGACGACAACTACAATGCGGCACCGGCCGACAACCACTTCAAAATCTCGAATGCCGTGACCTTCGACGGCAAGGATGCGAATCTCAAGTATGTGGATTTCGTTAAAATACAGGTGGCGCTCAACACTCAGTGCGGCTGGATCGGCGAGGTTTCGACCGAAGTATTCGGCGTGAAGGATTTTAACATGACGAAATAGTACAGTGGATACGGGTAAAAAACGAATTCGGAGATTGGTATTTACCGTAGTGTTGTGTCCGGCCCTCTGCCTGGGGCCGGGCGCAACCGCTGTCTCTGCGCAAAAGGATTCCTCCCGGCTCTCCCAAATACAGCGGATTGATTCGGTGGTCGTCCTCGGCAGCCGCCGTCCCGAAAAAATCATCCCGGCGCAGGTGCTCGACGGCGCGGAGTTGCAACGGTTGAGCGTCCATTCCGTAGCCGATGCCATTCGTTATTTTTCCGGTGTGCAGATCAAGGATTACGGCGGTATCGGGGGACTGAAGACGATCAATGTGCGTAGTATGGGCACACAGCATGTAGGCGTGTTCTACGACGGGGTGCAGCTGGGCAATGCCCAGAACGGACAAGTCGATCTGGGTAAGTATTCGCTCGACAACATGGCTGCCGTGACGCTTTACAACGGGCAGAAGAGTTCCGGAGTGCAGTCGGCGAAGGACTACGCTTCGGCGAGCGCCGTCTACCTGCAAACCCGTACCCCGGAGTTCCGGGCGGGCAGGCGGCATAACCTCAAACTCACGCTCAAGGGCGGTTCGTTCGGCACCGTGAATCCGTCGGTTCTCTACGAACAGCGGCTCGGCGAACGGATGTCCAACTCCCTGAACGCGGAATTCCTCTATACGACGGGCCGTTACAAGTTTTCTTACGTCAAGGCGGACGGTTATGATACCACTGCCGTGCGGCGTAACGGCGATGTGCGGGCCCTGCGTATCGAGAACGGACTTTTCGGCCGGATCAAGGATGGGAGCTGGCGGGCGAAAGTCTATTTCTACAACTCCGAACGGGGCTACCCGGGGGCTTTCGTGCGCGAGGAACCCGGTAAGTTCAAACACGAAGACCGCCAATGGGATACGAATTTTTTCCTGCAGGGCGCGTTCAGCAAGGCGTTCGCGCCGTGGTATCGCCTCTCGGTTCATGCAAAATACGCCTACGACTACCTGCATTACCTTTCCGATCCCCGTCTGGACGTGACCACGATGTATGTCGACAACCATTATTACCAGCAGGAGGCATATGTTTCGGCGGCACAGGAATTCACGCTGTTCAGTTGGTGGGATGTCAACCTGGCGGCCGATTTCCAGTATAACACGCTCGAAGCCGACCTGGTGAATTTCGTCTATCCGTCGCGGTTCACTTCGCTCACGGCATTGGCCACATCGTTGCGTTTCGGCAAGATCGACGTGCAGGGCAGCTTGCTCTACACGTTCGTCGATGATTTCGCGCGGGAAGCGGGTGCGGCCGCCGAAAGCAAGCATGTCCTTACGCCGACCGCCGTGGCGCAGTACACCCCGTTCAACGACATCGACCTCTCGCTCCGGGCATTTTACAAGCGGGTTTTCCGCATGCCCACGCTCAATGACCTCTATTACACGTTTATCGGCAACAAATACCTCAAACCGGAATACACGACCCAGTACAACGTCGGCCTGGCTTACTCCAAGGAGTGGCCGTCGTCGCATTTCCGCCGTCTCGATGCGAGTGTGGACGCCTATTACAACCAGGTCGAAGACAAGATTATCGCCATGCCCACCTCCAATCAGTTCCAGTGGACGATGGTCAATCTGGGGTATGTCGAAATCCGCGGAGTGGATGCGACCGTGAGCGGCGCAATGCGTTTCGGAAAGTTCGGGGCCGATTGCCGCGTGACTTACACTTACCAGAAAGCCCAGGATTTTACCCATCCCGCGAGCAAGTATTACGGCGACCAGATACCTTATATTCCCTGGCACAGCGGCTCGGCGATCATCGGATTGAATTACGGGACTTGGAGCCTCAATTACAGCTTTATCTATACCGGCGAACGCTACGAAGCGGGGGCCAACATTGCTGAAAATTACGCGCTGTCGTGGTACACGAGCGATCTGTCGCTGTCCAAAATTTTCAATTTGAAGCGCTCGCAATTACGGGCGGCCGTGGAAGTGAACAACCTTTTGAATCAGCAGTACGAAGTGGTGCAGTGTTACCCGATGCCCGGGACAAATGTAAAAATAATTTTCAGTTGGACGCTATGATACGATTACCGAACATACGCTTATGCACCGTCGTTATTACGATGGTGGTGCTGCTCTTCTCCTGCCGCAAGGAGGAACAGATCGTGCCGTCGACCTCGACGACCGTTACGGGAGGGGAAAGCGGTGAGATCTGCGGCTTTTTCCTGCTGAACGAAGGGAATATGGGCAGCAACAAGTCCACGCTCGACTATTTCGACTACCAAACGGGGATCTATACGAAAAATATCTATGCCGAACGTAATCCGGGCGTTGTGAAGGAGCTGGGCGATGTGGGAAACGACATACAGATTTACGGCAACAAGCTCTACGCAGTGGTCAACTGTTCGCATTTCGTCGAGGTGATGGATGTGCGGACGGCAAGGCATATCACCCAGATCTCGATTCCCAATTGCCGCTACATCGTTTTCAAGGGACGCTATGCATACGTCAGTTCCTATGCCGGGCCGGTTCAGATCGATCCCAACGCCCGGTTGGGCTATGTGGCCAAAGTCGATACGGTTACCATGTCGGTCGTCGGAACCTGTACGGTCGGCTACCAACCCGAAGAAATGGTTATCTCGGGCAACAAACTCTACGTCGCTAATTCGGGCGGCTACCGCGTGCCGAACTACGACCGCACGGTGTCGGTCATCGATCTGGATACGTTCCGTGAGGTTAAGAAGATCGACGTTGCGATCAACCTGCACCGGCTCGAACTGGACAAGTACGGCCAGATATGGGTCTCCTCGCGCGGCGACTACTACGATACGCCGTCCAAAACATTTGTGATCGACAGCAGGACGGACGAGGTAATCGACGAACTGAAATTGTTGCCCAACAGCGAAATGGCTGTTTGCGGAGATTCGCTCTATGTGTACAGTACCGAGTGGAGCTACCACACGCATCGCAATACGATCAGCTATGCGATCGTCAATGTCCGCACCAGGAAGGTCGTCACGCGGAATTTCATTACCGACGGAACGAACGAACAGATTGCCATACCCTATGGTATTGCGATAAACCCCAATACGCGCGAATTTTTCGTGACGGACGCCAAGGATTATGTGACCCCCGGTACGCTCTACTGTTTCAATCCCGACGGTACGAAAAAGTGGTCGGTCGAAACGGGTGACATTCCGGCGCATATCGTCTTTACGCGCCGGAGGCTGCAGCCGTTGGAATAACCTGCGGCGGCGGTGCTCTCAATCGCAGTGAACCATTGCAAACATTCCTGTAATCAGCGTTGCCGCCGCAATTTCGATGGCCGTCGGCGGGATCCGGAGCATTTAGAGATTAGTTTAGCGTTGTCTGCCATACAACGATTTACTCCGGTTCCTGCCAGACGGTCATTCTTTTTCCCTGCCGCCCCTTTAGCTGCCTGCGTGTCGGGCGTAACGGGCAGAATCCTTTTCTTTGGTGCCGGATGCACCGGTATCCTCCGGTTACTCCTCGCGCCTGGGACTGCCGGGAATTGCCGGGGTGTTTCGCCGCGTGCCCGGGGGTTACAATGTCGCGAGCAGCCCGAGCAGCCGCTGCGCATGTTCCACGGACTTCGCTTTCTGCGCTTCGACCTGTTCTGGCGTCGTCCGCGCACCATAGCTCACCCCGCCGGTGAAGACATATCCGGCAAACTCCATCCCGCACAGTTTGCAGGTGGCCTTGTAGCAGGGCAGGAATTCGTCGATCGTGTAGCCCATCGGCCCTTCGTGGGAATACATCTCCGCCGGGGCGCCCGTCGTGAACGAGAGCACCAGTTTCTTGCCTTTCAGTTTGTCGCCCGTGCTTCCGTGCGAGAACCCGTGCCGGAAGGTCTCTTCCATCCAGCGCTCCAGCAGCGACGGGGCGCTGTACCAGAATACCGGAAACTGCAATACGATGACGTCGGCTTTCAGCAGCCGCTGCTGTTCGGCCTGCGCGTCGATTTTGAAATCCGGGTAGAGGCTGTCGAGCCGTACGATCTCCGCCTGGGGCAGTCGTTGCGCAATCGTTTCGAGGATCGTTTTGTTGGCCACCGATGCCGAAAGATCGGTATGGCCGGATATTACGAGTGTGTTTTTCATCTCCGTTTAGTTTTTAAGTGTTTTTTGTCATAAAGGCACCGGATTCCCGGCCGGGGTTGTGCCGAAGTTCGGGTCGCGCGGTGTTTTTTGTCTGTCCGGGCAATCGGACGCAATGAAATCGCGTCGCTGCATCGCAGGCAGCTTAATCCTCTATGCCGAGGATCTCCTTCATCTTCGGACGGAAGGCGTCGCCCCAGGTTTCGAGCTGCTTGATTACAGGGATCAGCGACTTGCCGGTGTCGGTGATGGAATATTCCGAATGGGGCGGAAGTTCCGCGTAGATCTTTTTCCGGATGGCCCCGTGTTTTTCGAGCTCTTTCAGTTGTTGGTCGATTACGCGCGCATTGGCATCCGCAAACAGCCTGTGTAACTCGCTGGGGCGTTTGGGCCCGTTGTCCAGTTCAAGGATGATGCAGCTTTTCCACTTGCCCCCGATGACCTCCATGGCGATCTTTATTCCGCAATCGATGTCGAAAGGTATTTTCTTTTCGTGCATATGGGTATCCGGTTTGTGCAAAAATAATCATTTTCCAAAGACTTTGCACCATATCCCCGTAATTTGTCTGTACCGATAAATTTATCGGTATATGAATAATTTGCGGGTACTTGCAATATCCGGGGCCACTCCGTATTTTTGCATATCCGACGAAAAAGGTGAATCCGGACATGAAAGGAATTTTATTGGCTGCCGTTTTGGCCGGCGGAATGATTTCTGCCGGTGCGCAGGAAAAACTATCGACAAACCGTAAAACTATGAAAACACACACATCTACGATCCGCCTGATCTACCCGCAATGGCAGGGCGGCAATGTCGCGGCGATGGTGCCCGAGGTAAAGGATCCCGACGATGCCGCACGGGGATATTACCTCGGGGCGCAGCTGCTCGACTTCCTGGCTCCCTGCGGCGGGCAGGAAACGCTCACCGTTCCCGTCTCCACCCAGATCGGGGAACGCAGGGTGACGGACGGTGTACTCGACCGCGACGTCATTCTCCGGCAGACGAAAGCCGCGCTGGAGATGCTGCGGGCGAGCGATCCCGGCAGGATCGTGACCCTGGGCGGGGATTGCTCCGTGAGCGTGGTGCCGTTCACCTACCTTGCCGCGAAATACGGCGGCGACGTGGCGATGGTATGGATCGACGCCCATCCCGACATCACGCTTCCGGGCGATCCCTATCCCGGCTACCATGCCATGGCCGTGACGGCCTGCATGGGGCACGGCGATGCGAAGATCGTGGCGGAACTGCCCGCCGCATTCGACCCGTCGAAAATCCTGTTCGTAGGGTTGCGCAACTGGGAGCGGGGCGAGATCAAGGCCCGCCAGCATCAGTACGGGATAAAGCATCTCACCCCCGAAGAGGTGGCTGCGGACAGCGATGCGCTCCGGGCCTGGCTGAAATCGTGCGGGGCGTCGAAGGTGGTGGTTCATTTCGATATGGACGTGCTCGACCCGGCGGAGATCGTTG
>ENA-OYAL01000547-OYAL01000547.1-human-gut-metagenome-genome-assembly--contig:-NODE-547-length-17402-cov-13.231279_pt1 | contig 17402 bp, 8 predicted proteins | sample MGYA00244516_ERZ652817 | MGnify/ENA primary metagenome ERZ652817 (study PRJEB26926, sample SAMN06164692) | human gut metagenome | biome: ENVO:00009003; feature: ENVO:2100002; material: ENVO:00002003...
CCAAGGCCGTGATGACAACGTTAATACGCTGCTTGCCATCTTTATCAACTACCTGGCGGGTAATAACCAATGGCAACTGCTCGGAAGAGTGGCAGGTATACACACCGTCCTGCTGCTTCTGGAGAGTCAGTGAATAGTGCCGGGCGTCATTGCCCGGAACTTTTAAAGAAATGGAAACATTCTCAGGAGTATAATTTGCTGCTCCTATATTTGCAATGCCCGCAGAAAGCATTATCCCTAAAAACAATCTTTTTAACCTCATATTCAATCTTCATTTTACTATTCTACATTTCAGGTCTTTCAGCTTCTATCGACGGAGAATTGCCGGTCACTGATGGCCATCCGTCCTTCCAATTCACCTTATCCATCATCAGCACGCGACCTCCGGGATTTTTAGTACTCACCGCATGATAGAACATCCAGTCATTACCTGCTTTATCCGTTACAATCTCTGAATTATGCCCGGTACCTACAAAAGCATCATTCTTATGAATTAACACTTCATGGTGGTTATCCAGCATCTTCTTACCGCTTTTATCAACATAAGGTCCAAAAAGCTTCTTCGAACGACCTACAACTGTAGTATAAGTGCTCTTCAATCCTTCACAACAAGTACCTATGGATGCAAAGAAATAATAATAGCCATCTTTTTTATGAATATATGTTCCTTCATAGGCTGTCCCCGCTACCTGACGGAGTTTAGCACCTTTCTTTATAGAAAGTCCGTCATCCGACAGTTCAATACCATAAATTCCACGGAAACTACCCCAGAAGAGATATTTCTTTCCTCCATCCTCCATATAGAAAGGATCTATGGAATTCTGCACATTGATTTCATTGCTACGGAACATTTTCCCATGATCCTTAAAAGGGCCTTCAGGCTTATCGGCAGTAGCACATCCGATGCCACAAGTCCACTCGCCTCCCCAAACGGACATGGAATAATAAAGTACATATTTATCACCTATTTTATTGATATCAGGAGCCCATAATCCTCCTTTGGGTTCAAAATTCGGACGAGTGCTTTTAATAAAAGCAGTACCCACATATTCCCACTCCACCAAGTCTTTCGAACGATGAATAGGCAAGTTTCGAATATCTTCGGTGGCATACAGGTAATAGTATCCATCCTCCCCTTTGATAATAGAAGGATCAGGTAAACTATAGTTTATAACCGGATTCTGATAGCTCTTGACGGGCTTTCCCGCCATAAGCAGACAGCTTATGGCGAGAAAAGCTCCTATTAACAATATTTTCTGCATATATTCACTATTACTATTTACAAACCGGTGCTTCTGCTTCGGTAGATGGACTATTACCAGCAATTACCGGCCAATCATTCTCCCAAACAATCCGGTCGATCATCAGATAACGTCCTTTGCTTGGAGTGTGTCTGTCATAACTGTGATACAACATCCACTCATTACCTTCGCTGTCTGTCACAATCTCCGAATTATGGCCAGGACCTACAAAGCGATCATTAGCTCTGATAAGAACCTCATATTTATTATCAAGCATTGATTCTCCATTCTTATTCACGTAGGGGCCTAAGAAAGAAGTAGAACGTCCGACAACAGTAGTATATGTACTCAACATAGAGTTACAGCACGAACCTACAGATGCAAACATATAGTAATAATCACCGCGCTTATGAATGTAAGGTGCCTCAAAAGCAGTACCCGCAACCTGTACTCTTTCTTTGCAGTTGCAAGGTCAGGATATACTCTTGTTCCGTCAGCATTCAATTTTACTGCATAAAGACCATTAAAACTACCCCAAACCAGCCATTTTTGTCCATTATCCTCAAAGAAGCAAGGATCGATAGAGTTTCTTACATTAATCTCATTTGAAGTAAATAACTTACCCTTTCCATCAACAGATATATCCAATGAGAAGGGACCTTCGGGAGAATCTGCAGAAGCAATTCCAATGCCGGCAGATGCAGGTTTACCCATAGCAGACATAGCATAGTACAGAATGTATTTATCACCAATCTTCTCAATGTCCGGAGCCCATACTGCCGCACCAGATTCAGTAACAAACGAAGGTTTCTTCTCAAACATCTTACCACCATCTGTCCAATGGATCAAATCTGTTGATTTGCGGATTACAGATGTGTTGGTAGCATATACATAGAACGAATGATCATTTTCTTTCCAAACTGTCGGATCAGCCGCACTGTAGTTAGTCAGCGGGTTTGAATAAGGGTTGTTATAAACCGGCTTTTTATTATTATCATCATCCGAACAGGATGCCAAGGCTCCTGTCAGAGCCAAGGCAAACAATATATATTTACTTCTCATAATCAATTATTATATCTTTTTTCAAGTTCTTCTACAGGAATATTATCTTCATAACCATCGTAACCGTAGTTCTGATTGATACGACCTTGAGTGTTGGATTCTATAGCATTACGCGGAACAGGCCACAACACATGATATGGTTTCATGATAAAGGCATTGGTTGAATAATAGTATTCCGTTGCAAAGAAATTATTCTTTTCCATGATACGGTCATAATACCAGTTCTTTTCAGAGAAGTTATCAAGAGAATATCCATCTATACCCTTTTCTGCTTTTAGGAAAGCGATACGAGTCAACTCTGACTTACGATGGTCTTCCAGGAACAATTCTCTGGCTCTTTCATCCAGAATATCTTCCAATGTAACAGATGAAAGTTCCGGTGCATTCACACGACGACGGATTGTATTCACATCCTCAGTAGCCAGATCATTCTTACCCAACCACCAGTAAGCTTCAGCTCTGTTCAGGTAAGTCTCGGCAAGGCGGAAAATATACTGGTCTGTGAAACCACCTACAGGAACTTTACCTCCTGCATTTGGATCATCTTTGTCAATCAGAACCTTCACAATCGGGAAAGAGAAGTAACAACGCATGGTATCCGTACAGTAAGCAGGATCCACCGGTTGGCCGAAGTATTTGCTACTACCCCCTTTTGAAGCCGGCAAATTATATTTGATACGTGATTTATCGAACCAGTTATTGGAGTTATGACGCATATCGTCACCACAATCTTTCCACAACTCATATTGTGCATAGTTGGTAGGACGTATCTTGGCAAGACCTCTACCCAGTTCTTCCAATTGTTCGTACCCATCGTAGATACCCGAAGCGTCCGTTGTCCCATTCTTTCCGTCCGGTGTCTTCACTTTGCTTCCGGCATGCCACTGCGGCACGAAATTACGTTTACGCTTTGAGCCACTTGGAGAAGAACATCCATCCAAACCATAGATTTCCTGACCGATCATGATACCTTCCTTGTTCTCAACAATACTGATATTTTCTTCCTGGAACAAGTCATTATAAACATCTTTGCTCTTATCGTCCGCATTAATACCGAAACGTTCGGTCATCAAGTGCAATCCATAATCGTTAATACAACGGGTTGTTGCGTCTACTGCCTGTTGGAAGTCACCCGTAGCCAGACATATCTTAGCCAGTAGATGTTCACCTGCTGCTCTACTCACAGCACCGCGGATCACATCTTTAGGTAACCATTGTATGGCATATTCCATATCTTTCTTGATATTAGCCAAGATCGTTTTACGGGAAACAGTATTAAAGTCCAGCTTTGCACCGGTAATTTCTTCTCCGATCCAAGGTATATCTCCAAATTGGTTAGTCAGCAGATAATACCAGTAAGCACGGTGAAAATACCCTTCGGCAAGACAAGCATTTCTGTCTTCTTCCGAAGCCATACCATCAGCTTCCGGGGCACGGGTAATGACTGTATTAGCATACTTGATACCATTCCAGCCGAAAACCCAATAACGCAAGTGCAGATACATATTGGTAGTAGGAGTCAGCTGAGTCACCATATTATGGATTTCCTTCGTCTCAGGGCCACCCATTACAGCCAGGTCAGACCAAGCATATTCATACACAGAATAGGTTTCACAGTTTCCAGAATTGAAAGCATCTCCGAACCATTCAAAGTTCATTTGTTTACGACAAAGGCGAAGCATGGTTTCTAAACCAGCTTTATCCACAAAAGTGTTCTCCGGCGTCAGAAAGGACATCGCTTTCGGTTCAAGATCAACACAAGCAGAAAGACCGGCAGCTATCAGGCAGGTTGCCAGACCTTTTAGTATATATTTCTTTGTTTTCATTTGAATATCTTTATTTAATTATCGTTCTATCAGATTATAAGGTAATGTCTACACCGAATGTCCAGATACGTGGAGTGATAGCCTTAGTCAAAGGATCGGAAGTTCTCCACTTAGAGATAACGAAAGCATTATCCACATTGATACTGAATCTCAGGTTATCAATCATGAACTTGTTAATCAGTTTCTTCGGGAATGTATAAGACAATGCCATATTCTGCATTCTTACGTAGTTTCTCTTTTCGTAAATATTCACACCCGGGCTATCAATGTTCGCACCTAAACGGGCGTATTTTGAATTTGGATTCCAGGGCGTCCAATATTCAGTCCAAACAGAGTTTGAAGTATTGTAGAAGCGATTAGTTTCGTTTCTTGGCAGATTATCAATATCCATCCAGCCGAATTCTCCACGCAGTACGAAAGAGAAGTTGATACATTTGAACAGATTCAGGTCACTGCTCAATGTCATACGATGTTTCGGAGTCTTTGTACCCAACCAAAGTTTATCATCGTCATTAATCTTACCATCATTATTGACATCCAGCAATCTCGGGTCACCCGGTTGTTTACCATATTTTGCAGCTTCCAGTTCTTCACCCAGTTGCCATACGCCAATCCACTTATAATCATAGATCTCATCAATAGCATGTCCGATATACCAGCCGTTCTGTACATCATCATCCTCACGCTGGCCGATAACGTTACCTTCTGCATCCAGCACGTCAATCATATCACCATACAGATGTTTGATTTCATTCTTGTTAGTAGAATAAGTGAAGGTAGTACCCCAACGTACATTCCGGGTATTCACGTTTACACTTGACAAAGTCAACTCAGCACCCTGATTGGCAAGTTCTCCCAGATTGGAGGCAATCTTACCGTATCCGGAGATTTCGGGCATGGCACGGTCCATCAACAAATCGTTCGTTTTATTCTTATAAAGTTCCACAGAACCGCTTAACCGGTTATTGAACAACCCGAAGTCGACACCGAGGTTAAAACCGGTAGTCGTTTCCCATTTCAAATCTCTGTTGGCCAAACTTGAAGGATATACACCTTTATAGTTTACACCATTCTGAATAACATTGGTAATAGTCAATCTTGAGAAAGCGGCATAACGACCGATGTCACGGTTACCGGTCTGTCCCCAAGAGAGACGCAGCTTCAGGTTATTAATCCATTTCACATCCTTCAAGAACTTTTCTTCTGACATACGCCATCCGGCAGCAACTGTAGAGAATACACCGAAAGGATTGTTCTGTCCAAAAGCAGAGAAACCATCACGACGTACAGAACCGGTCAGCAAATAACGGTCCATCAAAGAGTAGTTCAAACGCCATAATAAACCATTACCAGTCTGCATTTCATCGTTTGCGCTGACAGTAGGAGTAATACCGGCCTGAATGCCATGATAACTCAATGCACCATTCGGTTGGAAACCTTCATTGTTTCCCGTACTTTGCCAGTTCTGATATTTTTCAGCAGTATACACAAAGGTAAAATCAAAGTTATGTATTTTAGCAAAAGTGCGGTTCCACTTCAGCATATTATCAATGCTCCACTCGTAGTCAGAGTAGTCCACACGTTTTGCTTTGCCACCGGCTACCACACCCGGTTTGATATCAGAATCAAAATAATAATCCTTTCTCCAACCATAACGTACGTTGAAAGTAGTCTGCCAAGTGAATCCGAACGGAAGAGTCAACTTACCATACACGCTTGAGTTGAAGGTTTGTGTTCTATAATATTTATCATCTACTGAACGATTCAGCAACGGATTGGCAACGCGGTTGTCATCCCAAGGTCTAACTTTGATGCTTCCGTCAGCTTCATAAACATCACCAAAAGGACTGGCTGCCTTGGCTGCACCTGTATCCGCCTTAATATCATCCGAACCTTTATGAACGAATTGCGCATTCAAACCGATATTCAGCCATTTTGTAATCTCAGTATCCAAATTCACACGTGATCTTGAAGCACGGAACTGATCGCCTACAACAATACCGTCATTATTGGTATATCCTAATGAGACATAATAGTTGGTTCTCGCTGTCTTTCCGGAAACAGACGCACTGTAATCTTGTCTCAAACCATTCTGGTAAACAAGGTCCATCCAGTCAACGAATTTACCGGCTTTGTAATTGGTAACCTCAATGGGATTGAATTCCAAACGTTGCATCCAGGTTTCAATGTAATCACCGGAGAAAGAGGGATCATAAGCAGCCCATTGATCGCGGGAAACTCCTTCAGGCAGATGGTCGGGATTATCATAGTAGCCTAAACCTTTTTGTTGGTCTCCCGGTTTGAAGTAGTCGATTGTCTTATAATAATCAGAACGTCTCTGCATGTATTGTTCGGCAGTAGGCATTTCAGGCATAAAGGTTGCTTGCGCCACACCGATTTTGGTACTTACATTAATAATAGGCTTTTCAGAAGTACCTCTCTTAGTATTAATAAGAATAACACCTGCCGACCCTTTAGAACCATAGATAGCAGTAGAACTGGCATCCTTCAGGATATCCATACTTTCAATGTCATTCGGGTTAATATCTCCAATGTTACCATAGAATACTACACCATCCAGAACAATCAAAGGAGAAGTACTTGCCTTCAATGATTGTTTACCACGAATCAGAAGTCCGGAAGCACCACCACCTGCTTCAGTAGAAGGTGTTATATGCACACCGGGTACAGTACCTACCAGGAAATCAAGAGCATTTGTTGCAGCTCTGTTCTTGGTCACTTCATCTCCAACGTGTGCTACAGCACCTGTTACGTCTTTTCTTTTCATTGTACCGTAACCAACTACAACAACTTCATCCAGCAACTTAGAATCTTCAACCAACGTAACATTCAAAGTTTTGGTGTTAGCATCAATTGTTTTTTCCTGGGTTTGATAACCAATGAATGAAAACACTAAAGTAGATTTTTGCGCAGGAACACTCAATGAATACTTACCGTCCAAATCGGTAATAGTACCCAAAGCAGCATTACCCTTTACAGTTACGTTTACTCCAATAACTGTTTCGCCCGTGGCATCTTTAACGACACCCGTAACGATTCTGCCCGACTGAGCTTGAATATAAACTGTAGAGATCAGGAATAATAGTAGCATCCTAATCCTCGCATCAGAAAAGAATTTTGAAATCTTCTGCTTCATAATATTAAATTTTAAAAAATTGTAAAGACTTTCTTGGCTTTAAAGCAAGACAAAAGTAGAGATTCAATTAAATAACCAGCAATAAACTTATCCCTAAAAAGAGAAAAAACGTCTCATTTTCGCAGTCAGAAGGCCATAAAACTGCGGTAGATACAAAATTATCAGTAATGAGACAAATATCTTATTTTGCAAAGTTTCATTTGTAATGAAATGTATCGATCTGTTTTAATCTGATAACACAAGATGCCCATTTCACCGTGTGCGAAATGGGCATCTTATACCTCACAGAGGTTAATATTGAATATGAAAGAAAATAATGCTCTTATGAATAACTCTAATTAAGAGCCCGAATTATAAGTTCACCGGTTTTATTAGTAGCCGGTAATGTGATTTCTAACATTCCGGGATGGTCAGATCTGGATTTAACAGACTTACCATTGAACAATACTTCATACTTATATCCTGCATCCATGCAGACAATCATACAACGCTCATGAGCCTTTGTCGAATCGTCAAAAGAGATATCAGCCTTATATCCGGAATTATTGTTATTGAATTCACTTTTCGTAATCCATACCTCAAAGCCGGTAGAAACTTTACCCGGCTTATAGTAAGCGGCAAACCAGTTTAAAATAGGTGATGAAAGTCCGGAGAACTGATGCCACCCTGCTCCTCTTCCCGAAGAAATAATGAAATGCTCAAACGTAAAATAGCTTGCTGCACATTCCTTTTCCCAATTATCCAGGGCTGTATGCGCCACCCGGTAGGCTTCTTCTCCCTTACCTAAATCTAAAAGAGTTTTCCACATTACCCACTGATGGGGAAACCATACGGCACCATTCCAATACCCATCTACTTTATAATAAGGCGCAGACTGGTCTACCGTTGAAATTCCTACTTTTGTCCATAACTCATCGGGAGAAAACAGATGTCCCACCAACCTATTTACCTGATCCGGAGAACAGATACCTGCTGTCAGAGGAGTCACTCCATCCAACCCCTTGTTAAAGTTCGACCGGTCCTTATACCGTAAGATTTCCTTCGCATTCTCCAAGGAATCATGGAGCACATACCCAAAATATCCGCTTTCTTCGTCCCAAGAGTAGGTTTGCAAAGCATTCGACAGTCGTCCGATTACCTGCTCATATTCTTTCATATCCTTTTTCAGTCCCAACTCTTTTGCCGCCAGGCGCAGTATTTTCGCAGCCCGCAGATAATAAGCCGAAGTAACTACAGGAGTCACCAGTTTATTCCCCCCACGTGCATGCTGAGGCGGATAATCGTCCCATCCACCGGAATTATAGAAATAATCCCAGGTGCGAAGCAGACCGGAGCCTTTCATCCGGGTAGTAGAGTAAGGATCGTTTCCAACCATAAAGTTAAAGAACTGTTTCAGTCGGGGATATAAGAATTCCAAGGTCTCACGTGACAGGCTATTGTTCCACAAATCAGCGTAAGCATACATCTGGATAGGCAATGGAGTGCCATGATGAATAAAAGCCGATTCACTCCCTACCGGAGTTGTATAAGCCTTGATGCATTCGAAAGCCTTAGCCGGATCCACATCAATCAGTCCCAGTGCAATGAATCCGGAATCCCAAGTATAAAGACTATTCCAGTTCTTGCCCGGTGTGAAATGCCTGATGTACTCTTTCTGCGTATAAACCGGATATACGATATTCGATAAAAGCGAGGCTTGCAATAAACGATTTCCCAGAAGATACTTCTCTCCGCCCGGTAACACTTTATCCTTAGACTTTGCACCTTCCGTAGATTTAACCTGCGCAATCAGTTTATCCGGAATTGAATGGAAACTCTGCAATTCTTGTTGTACCTGTTCCTTATCTCCTGTACATACCAACATGTAAATGGTCTGTTCAGAATCTGGTTCCAGCACGACAGGACGCAAAAAAGCATTCGTATAGTGCCACTTCCTATCTCCAACCAGCCTTGACGAGACATGATCGTGCACCTTTCTCCGGAAGAAAGATTCCAATTCACCGTTCAGTATTTCCCGAACTTCCGAATGCTGATGGTTCCAAGCCACCCCATAATAGTTTTCACAGTCTTTGTACTTCAGGATAAAGTCTTTCTTGTTTTTACCTACTTCCATTGCAGGAGTAAAAGGTATCGGCGTACGGACTACTTTTACATTGCTGATATCATCCGCACTGCCTATAAAGAATCCATCCAGACCGATTTCAACGGTACTGCCCGAAATAAGTTCCAGTTTGTATTCTCCCGCCTTCTTATTCTGATAAAGAACTGATACGAAAGAAAATTCTCCCGTACCTTTCAGAGTAACAGATTGTTCTACCAGTCCTTTCAGCTGTAGTACAGCGTTCTCTCCCTTCTTTACCTTAAATCGGATGCCTATGGCTCCGTTTTCCTGATCCGGAAGGATCTTCACCTGATAACTCAAGCGGTCACCTTCGCTCCTACCGAAACCTCTCCCCAGAATCGAACCATCGAGAGACGAAGCAGTACGTTCTTCATTCCGCCGCCACCCATCATATACCAGTCTGTATTGAGGCGATTTCCGAACAGGTTCATTCTCCGTATAATCAATGGCATTATACCATTGCAGCCGCGATGCTCCTGTAGCAGTTACCTGCGGATACGTCTCAGGATAGTCTATATAAGCCATCTGGTTCAGAACCAGATTCTGAGGCATCCCTGTATTGTTGACACAATGTATTCCGACCAGTGTGCGGTTATCATCCAACACGTAATAAGTGACATCCGTATAAACCTTGTCCTTCCACTCCAGTTCATATCGATAAGTGATGCGATTCACCTCCGGATTTATCTCCCATGGATAGTAAGACGATTCAAACAGGACATGCGGCACCAACTGGCGATTCCGATAATATCCAGGCATCACGGAGAAATCAAAACGTATTCCTTTACTCATATCAGGTATGTGCGAGATGCCTGCATAGCGTTTGGAATAAGGTCCCCATGCATGTAAAGACGCTATATCATGGCTGTCCACCTGGGAGGGCAAAGAAGCCCCCATATAGTGAAAAGCCATGAAAGCGGCCAAAAATATCATCAAATATCGTTTCATCTATCTATTATTTATCGCTTGCTCCAACAAACAGATTGCAAAAACCATGTTGCAAGATCACTTTTCATTCCTTGTCGTTCCAACACTGCAGGCAGTTCATTATAACTTTTCCAGAAATCAGCGATCAAAGCGGGCATTTCGGAGGGAGCATAGGTCACTGCTTCACTCAAACTTCCCATTTTACCAAACTCTTCTTTAAAGACAATGTATGAATTACGATATTTCAGTTGTTCCATACTCTTCGCTATTCTTCGGGATGCTCCAAGAAGTCCATTCAGATCGACCTTTTCAGACGGATAAACGATTTTAACCACCTTTTCCTGATCGCAAGCCTGAGCAGGAACATCGATCAAAAGGGCAAAATCTTCACCTGAGTACTGGTATTTAGCCGGATGTCCATTCACCGTAACAGACTGGGGAATAAGAGAAGAAAGCACCTTCACTTTAAACGGGCGGACAAGAGGCATGTCCTTATAAGCACCCTCACGTTTACCTATCACAAGCGTTTGTTCATTACCATTGCGGACAGAACTCAACTTAGTCACAGCATATTCGGATGCATAATTCTTATCATTACCATTATCTTCGTACAACTTGAACTCGGCAGTATCGCCTCCACCAGGGAAAACCGTTACTGCCATCTCTTCGTCATTGCCATTCAGATTCATCACATTATCCAGATACATGGGCAATATGGCACCTGCCTTTATATAAATCGGATATTCATCAACGGCAAAAGAGCGTTCCACAATCTGATTCCCTTTCAGCAAAGCACCTGTATGCCATTCATACCATTCTCCTTCCGGCAACCATACACGCACCTGTGCATAGTCATTCTCTACCGGAGCAGTGACCGGCATAACCAGCACATCATCTCCGAACATATATTCATTTCGGAACTCATAGGCTTCCTTATTTTCTGGATAATCATAATACATGGGGCGGCAGAGTGAAATTCCGTCATCATACCCCTTGCGGGCCATCGTATAAATATAAGGAGCCATCACATAGCGTTGGCGAATCGTTTCACGAATGATGTCACAATATTCCTTGTTGAACACCCAAGGTTCTTTATTCAATTTAGCCCCTTTCTGAGAGTGCGTACGCATAATCGGGCTTAATGCTCCGAATTGTAACCAACGGGTATACATTTCGGGATCTATCTGACTACCGATATGTCCTCCTAAATCATGGCTCCAATAGCCATACAGCACATTAGAGGCAGTAGAATTGAAATAAGGCTGAAAATCCAATGATTTCCAAGAGATCACCGCATCACCGGAAAAGCCTACCTGATAACGATGGTTTCCTAATCCTCCCCAACGGTGATATAACATCGGGCGAGTCTCCCGGCGCTTTTCCATATCACTAAAGAATGCGTAATTGATCCACCACGTATTACTCAGATTCTTCATCTTCGGGTCAAACATTCCCTGCTGCCAGTCCAGCCACCAGAAGTCTACTCCATCTTTCTCCATCGGACCCAGTATATTCTTAAACATACTCCGGATGAACTTTTTATCGGAATTAACCCAGGGAATCGTCTTCTTTGTCTCAGGATCGACCCCCATGTCTTTCGCCATCTCCGTATAGTTTTCTTCGTATGCAGCCACTCCGTCTGCCGGATGCAGATTGAGAGTAATTTTCAGGTCATTCTGTTTCAGATATTTCAAGAAACCTTGGGGATTCGGAAATAAATCCCTGTTCCAAGTCCAACCGGTCCAGCCTCCTTTACCCTTCTCGGTATAATGCCAGTCCATATCTACCACCAACACATCCAAAGGAATCTGATAAGTATTAAAATTATCAATCAGGTTACGGAACTCTTTATCAGAATACAACCAATAGCGCGACCACCAATAGCCAAACGCATAGCGGGGAGGCAACGGCATCTTACCTGCAAAGAGAGTGTAGTCTTTCAGAGCTTGCTTGTAATCATGCCCGTAAGCCATGAAATACCAGTCCTGCCCTCCGTTGGCGGGACGTTCTTTCGCCCACTCCCAATCCGGATCGTTATCGAACAGAAGTCCTTGTGAATCATCAATAAAAGACCAACCGTCGGTAGCCAGCAAACCGTCTTCCAACTTCAGTTGTTCCCCTTTCTTGGTATCAGCTACCCAAGTTTGAGTTTGCGTCTCACCATCCATTCCGTCCAGAGTGCGGTAAGTACCTTTCAGATTTCCTTTTTGCTGCACTCCGGGCTTCCAAGTGAATGGAAATGCCCCTTTCACCGCTTCAATCACTAGATTGTCTCCGGTAAACTGACCACTGTCTTTTTTATAACGCATCCTCATCTTAGAAGTCGTTATTTCAATCCACGCCCCTTTTGACTTCAGCTTATAGTCTACATCCGGATAGAGGCGGTTCACCGCAACAAAAGATTTGTTATCTACAAATTTGCCATCCGGAGCATACTCTAAACGGAGTGTTCCATCTGAGATAACCGTAAAGCGCACATTATTGTCAGCATATGCTATGTTTTGATGCATATCCTGAGCTCCCAACGATAACAAGATACCTTGTAACATACAAAAGGCAAGTATTAACTTTTTCATCATAGTAATATTGATATTTATGCGAATCAGGGGTTAAATGATGATTCATCGTATATTTCATCAGTTAGCAACTATACTTACAAAAAGTTCGTAAGTTTCTTCCTTTCCTGCAGCTACTCTTCCGACTCGTTGAATGAATCTGATTCAGTCAGGGACTGAATGCCTTTCACTCACTGACTGAATGCCTTTCAGTCCCTGACTCATTGTACCCCCATCCAGAAGGTATCTGAGAGGAGGGAATGGTGGTGGAAAAGGTGACAAGACAAGAAATAAAAATTACACACAAAAGACATAGATTGATTCATTTTTATCGGGTTATGAACAAAATGTGATAAGGTGGTAGAGTGATCTATCACTCTACCACCTTATCCCTCTTTTATTCCTTTCTGGTAGGTCGCGGTCCCATATAAGAACGCTTCATACCACCAAAGTCCAATACAACCTTCTGCAAAACGGTTCCGGCATCTCCACAGATGATTTTCACTGTATGCTTGCCCGGCTTGTCTATATGAAGGGTCGTCTTATTGATTCTGCAATTCTTCAATACGCTCTCATACCAGATCTGAGCATATTCAAAGGAAGAAGTAGACGGATTCATAACGGGACCCTCATCGATACATACGCCATATTTAGTCTCAACATTAGTTGCTTCATGTCCGGCATATCCTCTATCCTTGCTTATGGGGAAGGTAGGAAGTACATAGGTGTAAACATCTACCGATCCCTGTTCAAAAGTATAAAAATCATATTCCAGACGCGGTGTATTACGTCCCGCCGTACGCTGTGCCTTTGCCATAGGATTACCCAACTGAACAGCTGTATTCTCAAATCCCAGGTTCGGAATCACAATCATCTTAATATCATCATTCTCTACCTTACGGTGGAAACTTGCCGCATCCATCGCAACATACCCATTGTTCTCTACAAACAGAGTGTCCATTTCGGCCAATGAAGGAGATGTAGGATTAAAGACGGAGATATAAACAGTTTCTTTCTCACCACGGTCGGACATAATATCCAATGTACCAAGGATTCTTTCACCAGCCGGAACCTTTGCCCAGTCGATGGAAACTTCAATACGCTCTTCGGTAGCTGTCTCTCCGGACTTCTTGCTTACCAAAATCCAATCGTTTGTTACAGATGTTTTCCATTTCAGCGGAGTAGCACCTTTATTGAATACATCTACATAGTAAGATTGGCGCAGGTAAGTATTGAAACATGGCAACGAATGGAAGCTTTGCAGACCTTTCAATACTGCCTCACCCTCGGCCATTACACCCAGAGAGGCTGTAGGTGCCAGTTCAACATCTCTCAACTTCGGAAGTTCAAAATAAGCAGCCGCAAATCCTTGCTTCATGGTCATCACATGATTCCATTTACCGTCGAGCAGTGAGTTATATCCTTTGGTTATAACTTCCAGACTGTCATAACAAGCTTTTGCTGATTTCTTCAAATCCTTAGCCGATGCTCTTTGCTGAATAGCATACCAACGGTTTCTTTGTCCGTCCAGTACCATTCTGTTCAACAATTCGCATCCCTTTACCGGATAATATAATGACTGATAGAAACATGCTTTCTGTTTCTCATCGGACATATTATTCAGAATATTCTCTACGATACTTCCAATACGGCGGTATTCGCTCAAACGGTTGTCCACTTCACGATAGTTGGTCAGTGAGAAGTCCGTATCCGTATTCCGCTCTCTACCATGTTTATCAGTCGTCCACTGGTAACCCCATCCCATGAATTCGGGTTTACGTGCAAAAGCCAGCTTATAGAAAGAATTGACTACATCCTGATACTCATTGCGGTATTGGTCGCCCAACATTCCACACAACCATTCTGTACGATAATTGGCTGCTCTTTCAAAGTTGAAAGCATCAATATCGAAAGCCATTGTCAGGAAATAATCCACTGCGAATTCACATGACTTAATGTCACCGGCATTCAGCAACCAGATGCGGTCGGCTGTTGCATCATAGGCTTTACGAAGTTCTTCGTACATCAATGTAGGAGAAACCGTATTCATCCAAAGGTGATCGTGAGGCTTGCCAAGATAAGAAGAGTGGTAATATACACCCGAACGACCCGAACGTTTCTGTTCTTTCGGACTGCTCAGACGCTTCATATAACCGTAGTTATCATCCGGCCAAATGATAGTTACATCATCCGGAAGTTCCAGACCTTCATCATATACGTCCAGTACCTCTTTGTAAGGAGTAAATGCCTGGGGAATTTCTTCTCCCGGTTTACCGATTGCATCGATCAACATCTGTCTTTGCGCCATCAGAGCTTCCTGAAGCATATCCTTTCTATCACCCATATCGTTGCTTGCATTCATGGCTCTGTCATGCAGTCCGCGCAATGCCAGCGTATATACATTTTCAAAAGGAGCGCATTCCTTCACACGGACATTGAGCACGCTGTCTACACCTTTTTTATTATTGATGTAATCCCATTCACCCATCTTATCGCGTTTCCATTCACTTGCCGTATTAAACAATAACGGTTCACAGTGGGAAGCTCCCATAAGGATAGCAAAGCGGTCTGCAACCACTCTATTCTCAGGAATGCGGTGAAATGCCATAGATGCATCGTGCATAGCCGGACACAAATAGTTGGCCTGAAGCCGAAGCAAAAGCTCACAAACTTTGGCATAAGTCCGAGGACCGAAATTGCCCAATTCTTTCTCGAAGTTATCTCTTGACCAACGGTAAAGTCCCCAGTCTTCATCATTGATGAAGATACCTCTGTACTTCACTGTAGGTTCTTTAGAAATATACTTGTCTACTCTCAGGTGTAACTGGTCCTTCTTTATGATAGGAGCATCCGCCCACCAGTACCAAGGAGACACACCGATAGTTCTTGATACAGAAAGCAACCCGTAAGCAGTACCTCTGCGGTCGCTACCTATAATTACCAACGCTTTGTCCACACCCGGAAGCGGATTGCGCACAAGCTGTACCAGATAGCTTTCCCAACGATTCTTCAAAGGTTCTATATCCAGTTTCTTCTTTGCAATCATCTGGTCGATCCACTCATTATAACCCAAGGTGCCGATGATAATACAGTTCTTTTGAGGCGCTTCTTTGGTAGTAGCAACGCCCAAAAGCTGTCCACTCACCTCTTTCACATCATTTGCAAATAGTCCTGCCGTAGTCTTTACAACTTCAAAGTCTTTTGCGTCATAGTACACGCAGGCTTTATCCTTCTTGCCAACGAGACTAAACACGTTAGATCCGCTACTATTCTGTGATAGCGAAACCTGAGCCAGTGCTGCCGAGGAACTCAGCAGCAACATACCTCCTAATAAAATAGATTTAAAAATTCTCATGCTTTATCGATAATTATGAATTATTTCTCCATCAGGGCAACTACACACCAAAGGTAAGGACCTTGTGCATGAAAATCACCGGTACGACGCGGACGATCATAGTAGTATTGCTTGTCGTTCTTCTTATTGGTACCTACGCAAATCTCTCTTACCTGATTCTTCTCGGTCAGATAATTCACTAAAGCCATCCATGCCTTGCGAGCTGCGGGCGCATACTCTTTGGCATCTAGCCAACCGTTCTTTACACCCGTAATAAAAGCAAAAGTAAACATAGCAGAGCCTGATGTTTCAGTCCAGCATTCAGGATCATCCAGCAATTGGTTCCACAGTCCTTCCGGATTCTGATATTCCTTCAGACTCTTCATCATAGTCAGATAACCTTCCATGATGCGGGGACGGTCTTTGTGATTCTTAGGTAAGTAACGAAGCAACTCTGTCATACCTGCTGCCATCCATCCGTTTCCACGTCCCCAGTAGAAGGGCACATCTGGTGCATGATAGAAGAGACCATTGGGACGTTGTAATTCATCCAGATACATCACCATTTCTTTAGCTGCACGATCTATATATTTGCTGTCATTGGTCACTTTGTAGGCATGCGTCTGCACAATAGTAATCATATACATATCGTCAATCCAAAGGCGTGTTTGCCATGAATAACCCTTCTCCGCCCACGCTTTCTCTTCAGGTTTAGCATCTTCGGGAACTTCCCATTGAGTATCAGCATAAGGCAATCCCACTTCTTTATAGCGTTCATCCTTCGTCACCCAATAAAGTTCCAAAGGCAAGCTGCCGAACATGTTTAAATCGACATGATTCTTGATAGGCAACAGTGCCTTTTCAGTAGTAAACAAATGCTCAAACCGGGCTTGCAAAAGCTTGATAAGTGCTTTATCTTTAGCTGCTGCCGCATATTTAAGAGAACCGTTCCAATAGAAGGTTTCGGGATAACCAATCCATTTTCCGGCATGTAATGCATGTTTCTCGGTTACAAAACGATAGGAAATGCGTCTACCGATTTCATCGGGGGTATACCCTTCGGGAAAATTCTTCAGCAGACTCTTCTGAGCAATTAATAACTGAAAAGAAAATAATAATAATAATAATGTAAATGCTTTCTTGTACATAACCTGTCTCTTATACACATCTGACGCTGC
>ENA-OYAL01000560-OYAL01000560.1-human-gut-metagenome-genome-assembly--contig:-NODE-560-length-17215-cov-4.105886_pt1 | contig 17215 bp, 14 predicted proteins | sample MGYA00244516_ERZ652817 | MGnify/ENA primary metagenome ERZ652817 (study PRJEB26926, sample SAMN06164692) | human gut metagenome | biome: ENVO:00009003; feature: ENVO:2100002; material: ENVO:00002003...
TACGAGATGCTCAGGAGTCTCGTGGGCTCGGAGATGTGTATAAGAGACAGATGCTGACAAGCGAACTGCATCCCGCTAATTATGGTATGTCGATTGCTTTATTACTTACAGGATGCATGGTGCAGTCTATCGGAGTAGTGCTTGAACTGAAACCAAAAGTAGCCATGATGAGCGCAGAAGCATTTGTGAAATATGCATCCCGCCATTATAACAAGGAATTTGGAAAGTTCAAAGTTTATTTTGATATTACTTTGGTTACATTAGCCGTGATTCTCTCGCTGCTGCTGACTCAAGATATTCAGGGAGTACGAGAAGGATCACTCATTGCCGCTTGTATAACGGGGTATATCGTCAGCTTCCTGAATCAGAAGATAATGACTAGAAAAACCCTCCATAAATTACTGCCGGTCTGGAAGTAAGCCCTATATCTATTTAAAATAAACGCCTTATAAAAGGAGTCATATAAAAAGGTCAATATAAGAAAATCACTATAAAAGAAAGTCGCTTCTCTGTTAGAATCTAATTGATTCTTTCAAAGAAGCGACTCTTTATTTTAGATGTAATTACACTCGTATTTACTTCTTTTGACTATCTATCTCTTTCAGAAGTTCATCCACAGCCACCTTTAGTTGGGTATCCTCTCCTTTGATTACTGTTTCCGGATTATTGGCAACCTTTACATCCGGTTCCAATTGGGTATTTTCCAAATAACTGCCGTCAGGCAAACGATAACCGACGATAGGAATACCAAAAACCAGTGAAGGATCTTGTAAAGTTTCCCAAGACACACTTGTCATAGTACCCGGAACAGGCATACCGACAAGTTTGCCAATCTTTTGATGTTTATATACCCACGGAGTTCCGTGTGCATTCGAGTAGTTGGCCTCACATTGCAGCATAATGGAAGGTTTGTTCCAACGACGACTCGGCATATCACAGGCTTCACGTCCGCGTACCACCTGTGTGAAGTATTTCTGACCGCTGAACAGTATTTCAATATCTTCATGCAGACGGCCACCACCGTTGAAACGGGTATCAATCACAATGCCTTCGCAGTTGTTATATTTTCCCAGAATGTCCGAGTATACAGTACGGAAGCTGTCATCTCCCATCGACTGAATATGAACATATCCCAAACGTCCTTTCGACCATTTTTCAACATCTGCCGCACGTTGTTTTACCCAACGTTTGTATAACAATCCATTCAGTTGCCCGTTGGTGACCGGCATCACCACTTCTTCCCAACGCTCTTTATTTTGTGGATTGTAGATTGAAATCAATGTTTTCTTCCCTGCTTTATTATTCAGCAAGCAGGTTATGTCATTATCGAGAGTTATCTCTTCTCCATTAATCTTTTCAATGACGCAACCAGCCTTTACTTTGGTACGTGAATGATCGAACGGACCTTTTTCTATTATTTCAGCAATCTGCATTCCTTTTCCCTGATAATTCCAGTCGAACAAGAGTCCGAGATTAGAAGTGACATCTCCTTTTCCTTTGGGAGAATAACGTCCTCCGGTATGTGAAACATTCAGCTCACCCAACCACTCACTCAATAATTCTGCAAAGTCATAATTGTTATCAATATGAGGCAAGAACTTACGATAAGCATTAGTCATAGCATCCCAGTCAACCCCGTGCATATTGACATTGTAGAAGCGTTTTTGATGCTGTTTGTACACATGGTCAAACATCGTTTCACGTTCGGCAGCCAAATCCATTTTCATTTCAGCCTGATAGCTGATGGACTTCAACGCATCCGACTTGGCATCCATCTTTTGCATAATCCGGCTTCCCAACAAAAAGATATCTCCTTTTTTGTCCAGCATCAACGATGCCCAACCGGTATTGAGTTTGTGCAGACGCTTCGTATCTTTTTCACGGAGATTCATTTTCCAAAGGTCATATCCACCTTCGAACGCGGAGAAATAGTAAAGATCTTCCCCGTCTTTTGAAAGTATGGCACTACCCAAGTCGGAAGAATTGGGAGTCAAACGTACGATACGGTCTTCAATGCCGTTCAGCTCGACAAGTATCTCTTTTTGATCTGCCTTATCATCAGCAGACTCATCCTGATTACTGTCTTTGCTGCTATCTACTTTGCTCTTTTCCTTGTCGGCCTTGCTTTTATCAGTCTTTCCCTTGTTAGCATTTCCTTTATCTGCTTTTTCCGCTTTAGACTTCTTTGCGTCTTTCGTCTTCTCATCGTCTTTCTCCTTTGCCTTCTTCTGTTCCTTTTCAAATTCCTTGAGTAATTCGAAATCTTCCTTACTCAAACGGTAACGATCATAAGCATCCTGATTGAGAAACACCAACATCACATCTTGCTGCGATCCCCAGGAAGCGTGCGCACGCATACCATAGCGCTCGGTTTGGAAAAGAATAGCATTCCCATCGAGTACCCAACGCGGAGCACCACTGATATATCCACTATTTGTCAGATTAGTAATTGCCCCTCCCTGTGCGCTGACAATGCCTACATCCGAATAAGGATCGTGGCGGTTGCCTATAAATTCAAGAGTGAACCATTTACCGTCAGGCGACCATTCGTAATCGAATCCACCTCCGGTGTTATACCATGTAGAACCATCCGTTACCTGACGTACCTTTTTTGTTTTCAAATTGAGTACCATCAAACGATTACGGTCTTCGATAAAAGCCAATTCTTTACCGTCCGGTGAATATTGCGGATAAGTACGTTCTACCGTTTTAGACGGTAATAATACTTCCTCTTCAATAAGAGTGGCATTAGGGAAATTCGGGTCTTGCTTACGACTTATTTTGGCGGTATAAAGTTGCCAGTTACCGGTTCGCTCGCTGGCATAAACCAGTGTCCGGTTGTCCGGAGCAAAAGAAACGGCAGCTTCTTTTGCCGGAGTATTTGTGATTTGCTTGGTGGTAGCATAATCAGTTGAAGTCACGAACACATCACCACGTACAATAAAAGCAATTTGTTTACCGTCCGGAGATACAGAAGCGGAAGTTGCTCCCTGTGAGAATTTAAGTGTAGCAAGCTGCTGCTCATCATCACGGACCAGTTCTACTTTTACTTTTTCCGGACGTGCACCAGACTTCTGTGTGTATAACTCACCATCATAGGTATAACATAAGGTACCTTTATCGCTGACAGACAAAAAACGTACCGGGTGAGTTTTGAAAGTAGTCACAGCTTTCACTTCCTGTGGAGTAGTCAAAGAGAAAGTATACACATTGAAGGAACCTCCATCACGCTCACTTAAAAAATAGACAGCATTACCATCAGGTGCATACACAGGATTACGGTCCTCTCCTCCCCGGTTTGTCAGGTTCGTATGTTTTCCCGTTTGGGTATTATATAACCAGATATCTCTCGTTATGGAAGAAGTATGATGCTTTCTCCATTCATCCTCAAACCCTTTACGATCCTGATAAAGAAAGTTCTTCCCTGTTTTATCAAAACAGACCAGTTCGGCAGGAGTGCCCAGCACTTGCTCGGTACGTCCGCCGGCAACAGGAACTTTATATAATTCCGTCATTGCTCCTGTAGGAAACAGGGCAGTGCTTGCCGGATCCTGTATAGAAGCAGAGAAAAAGACATACTTTCCATCCGGAGTAAAAGCCGACGGTATTTCTGATGCAGAATGGTAGGTCAACCGCCGGGCGGCACCTCCGTCAGCAGGCATAATGAATAAGTCAAAATTTCCATTCCGGTCACTGGCAAACGCAATTTGCTTGCCATCGGGCGACCAAACCGGATTGGCTTCATAAGAGGTTTGTGTAGTGAGTTGAACAGCTGTTCCTCCTTGTGCAGGGACTTTATAAATGTCACCCTTGTAACAAAAAACAATTTCTGATCCATCCGGTGATATACGTGCATCACGCATCCACAAAGGAGTAATTGCATAGCTGGATAATGCTGATAGTACCAGCGCTAAAGAAGTTATTAGTTTCTTCATATCAAATTATTATAAATTTATTCCGATAAATCGGTTTGAATTAGTTTTCCCGTGTAATTATAAAATGTGCTGTCACCAAAGTCCTTGTAAAAGAAGGCATATTTATCCACTCCCGTACAATGACAAACGCCAATCTGTCGGGGAAGATATTCCTGTAAATAATCTGCAATGACCTGATATTTTTGTTTTTCCGCGTTATGGATATGAAAACCTCCCAGAAGTAACTTACAAGGAGATTCGGGAAAGGCAGCCTGAACCGTACGCAAAATATTGGTTATTCCCCGATGAGAACAGGCACTTAATACGGAAAATCCTTCCGGTTCCACCAATACCACCGCCAATTCATCCTGAAAAGTATCCGGTATTTTGCATCCATCTTCTTGCTGAACCAAAAAACGTTCAAAATGGGTATCTGCCTGATTTATAATATCAATAGAGGGAAAAAGGAAAACTCCGGGAAGCAGTTCGGTCTGCTTTGTAATAAAGCGGAAACGGGAACGATCGAGATTTTGTGTATGTATCATCCCGTTCTCACGTTCATCCTTGAATTTAGGAGAAAAAATCTCACGCTTACAGACAACGGTTGCCTGCGTATTCAATTCCAAAAAATAACGTAGTCCGCCCGTATGATCGCTATGACCATGAGATAATATCAAATAATCGACTTTTTGCAAGTCAATATGCAACAAGCGGGCGTTACGGATAAACAAGTCGGATGCTCCCGTATCGAAAAGTAACCGATGTCCCGATGTCTCAATATAAAGAGAAAGACCATGCTCTGCCTGCAATTTACGTCCATAGACACAATTCTCCACAAGAGTCGTTATTTTATAGCCCATGATACTTAGTTAGTTATCAAACGAATTATACAAAATAAAAAGTTCTGCCACAAAATTATAATAATTCTATGGCAGAACAAGCAATCCGGTCAATTAAGTAATCACAAAAAGAGCAAAGGGTGAGGGAAGTGTGGTAGAAGTTACACCATCTTTCCCATATTATATGCTTCCTGCATGTAGGGAGTATCTTTAATCTCTCCTACTTTCCATGCACCGATTCCATAGACCGTCCCTTTTTCCAGTGGTCCTTCCAAGCAATCGAGGAAGCCACGGAAGCCGTCGATAGTACGCTCCATCATTGCTTTATCGTTTTCTGCTGCCGCAATAATGAAATAAAATTCCTTATTGGTTATTTCCGTATAACGTGCGCAACAGCGGTCAATCATTATCTTCATCTGCCCGCACATGGTGTAAAAATAGACCGGGGTTGCCATTACAATCACATCGGCAGCAATCATCTTCTCCACGATTTCCGCTGCATCATCCTTCTGCGGACAAGGTTTACCGTACATACTGCAAACACTGCATCCCGTACAAGGATGAACCGTTTTGTCTTTCAGAAAAATCTTCTCTACTTCATTGCCCGCCTCAATAGCACCTTTCATAAATTCATCACAAAGCAAATCCGAATTACCACTTTTACGTGGACTGGACGAAATTATCAAAACTTTTTTAGCCATAACTTTCTTTTATTACTTTCATCTTTCAGAATTAATCAGTCTTTTCACTCTGCAAAAATAGACAATTTATAACATAGCGAATGTATATAAATTACAGAGAAATATACCCAGATTACAGATTCAAACATAACAAAAGATTTTTTCTACCAATATTTAATTTATATCTTTGTCCACAATACGAACAACATGATACAATGAAAAAAATACAACTGACCGACACACATAAAGAAAAGCTGTTTCAAATCCCCCTTTTCCGGAATTTGCCCTTAAACATTAAAGAATCCCTATTGGAGAAACTAGATTTCGTAGTCTATATAGCAAACAAGAAAGAGATAGTTGTTACGCAGGGAACGCCTTGCAACAAACTGTATGTGTTGTTGGAAGGGAAATTGCGCACGGATATTATCGACGGACTGGGAAATGAAGTGATGATTGAATATATCATTGCGCCACGCACTTTTGCCACTCCACATCTTTTTAGCTCGGACAACACATTGCCGGCTACTTTCACTGCCCTTGAGGACAGTGTGATACTTATGGCAACAAAGGATTCTACCTTTAAAGTTATCAGCCAGGACCCGCAAGTATTGCACAATTTTCTCTGCATTGCAGGCAATTGCAATATCTGTACCGTATCACGTCTGAAACCACTCTCCCGCAAGACTGTCCGGGAAAGATTTATCGTTTATCTGTTCGAGCACAAGAAGAAAGATTCCCTGATAGTGGAGATTACACATACGCAATCCCAACTTGCCGAATACCTGAATGTATCACGTCCCGCCTTATCGAAAGAAATTAATAAGATTATCAAGGAAGGGCTTATCACTATGGAAGGGAAACGGGTGGAAATTTTGAATAAGGCCGCTTTAGAGAAATTCATATAATAAAGAAACAGGGGCAGGGTTGAAACTAAGGAATAATTTGGCTCTTATATCGAAAACAAGTTAAATATATAAATGAGCCGAAGAGAAATAAAACTGTTTTTGCTATATTTACAATCAGAAAGAAAAGCAAAAAAATATGACAGATGAACAATTAGGGCAAATGAAGCTTATCTTCAATTACAACGATGTATTCTACAGCTTCTTCTATGATGACCTCAGCGGCTGCGTACATCGCTCCCGCGAATATGCCATCAATTACGTCTATTCGGGTGAGATGATCCTCGACAATGGCAATGAGCAAATTCATGTCGGAAAAGGCGAATGCGTCTTCATACCGCGCGACCATCACATCACGATGTACAAGAAGACGAAAGATGGTGAACGCTACTGCGGTATCTTCCTGATGTTCACACGTCGTTTCTTACGTGAAATGTACGGTAAGTTGGAACAACGTAAAGTACCGACCAATACCGCGAAACTCAATTCCGGAGTGATAAAACTTCCGAAAACGGCCGAACTCGCCAGTCTGTTCGCTTCGATGACGCCCTACTTCGATCCGAAGGTGAAACCTGCGGATGACCTGATGCAACTGAAATTGCAGGAAGGTCTGCTCGCATTATTACATATCGACAAAAAGTTCGCGCCGACGCTTTTCGACTTCAATGAACCGTGGAAAATAGATATTCTGGAATTTATGAACGAGAACTACATGTACGAGCTCACGATGGAAGAGATGGCACACTACACGGGACGCAGCCTTGCCACATTCAAACGGGATTTCAAGAAAATCAGCGACCTCACTCCCGAAAAATGGCTTATCCGTAAACGACTCGAAGTAGCTTACGCCCTGATGAAAGAGGGCGGCAAAAAGGTCGTGGATGTTTATGCCGAAGTCGGTTTCAAGAACCCGTCTCACTTCTCAACCGCCTTCAAAAAACAGTACGGTATGCCGCCGACCGCCACATTCGTGTAAATCGGAGCAAAATATATTGAGTTTTTTAATTAAATTATTTAAGCCTCACTGCGACATCGCAGTGAGGCTTAAATATCAACTTACAGCTTGTTCCTTACAGTAACCTTACGGTAAGGGCAGCCCTGATAATTTACCGGAAAATATAGAGCATACAATCTTCATAGCAATGTGTATGCTGATGCCATATTGTCCACCGCCAAACTTGATTATCATAAATTCAGAACTACTTTTCCAGCCATTTGCATGGAGCTTTTAAGAAAATAGATAGTTGAGCTTTTGAGTAACTCCTTTTGAGCCCGACAATAATGTGCCGCTTATTTTATAGCCGTACCTTTGCAATATGAAATAGAACAATAACCATTTAAATAATAGAATGATGAGAACAGCGAATTTTAAATCCGCAGCTATCGCAGCCTTGTTAAGTATGGGGTTGCTTACCGGCTGCACGAACGGTATTACAAATCAAAAAACAAGTAATCATATGGACACATTGAATCTTACACAGGAATGGGACAAAAAGTTCCCACAGAGCAACAAGGTTAATCATCGTAAAGTAACCTTCAAAAACCGCTATGGCATCACACTTGCCGCCGACTTGTACGAACCCAAGAATATCGAAAGTAAACTCCCTGCCATTGCCGTTAGCGGCCCTTTCGGGGCTGTGAAGGAACAGTCATCGGGACTTTATGCGCAGACAATGGCCGAACGCGGATTCCTCACCCTTGCGTTCGACCCCTCTTATACGGGCGAGAGCGGTGGCGAACCCCGTAATGTGGCATCGCCCGACATCAACACCGAAGATTTTAGCGCGGCAGTGGATTTCCTGATTGCACACCCCAATGTAGATGCCAAACGCATCGGTATCATCGGCATCTGCGGATTCGGTGGTATGGGACTGAATGCCGCGGCAATGGACACGCGCATCAAAGCAACAGTAGCTTCTACAATGTACGATATGAGCCGCGTGAATGCCAACGGCTATTTCGATGCCGAGGACAGTGCCGAAGTACGCCGCAAGGGCAACAACAAGGAGTTACTAATCGTTCCCGGAGCCAACCACACCGACCTTTACGACCGGAAGATTCCGTTTGACAAACTGGAAGCATTTTTCAAGTCAAACCTCAAATAAAATAAAAACATGAGTATATCAACTAAAAATAAGCATAACCACTTGTTGATGTTCATCCTCACACTCGGAGTATTCGGAATATTGAATACTGAAATGGGAGTAGTGGGCATCATCCCTATCATTGCCGAAACCTTCGGTGTTACGGTGCCGGATGCGGGTTGGACGGTCAGCCTCTTTGCGCTGATCATTGCCTTCTCTGCTCCCGTCGTACCGTTACTTTCACGGGTAAACCGTAAAACGGTCATGGTGCTCGCCTTGTCCGTGTTCGTGATTTCCAACCTCGTTTCGGTCTTCACGACGAACTTTACCGTACTGTTGATAACCCGTGCGATTCCGGCATTCTTTCATCCGCTCTATGTATCCATCGCTTTCTCAACCGCAGCCTCTTCCGTTAGTCGGGAGGATGCTCCGAAAGCCGTTTCCAAAATCTTTGCCGGAGTATCGGCAGGAATGGTGCTCGGAGTGCCCGTGACGAGCTACATCGCCAGTGAATTTTCATTCTCTGCAGCAATGGTATTTTTTACCGTTGTCAATGCATTTGTACTGCTCGCCACTATTTTCCTCATACCGTCCATGCCCGTTAAGGAACGGTTATCGTATGGCACACAACTCAGCGTATTGAGAAAGCCCGTATTGTGGAACTCCTTCCTTGCGGCATTACTGATGAATGCAGCCATGTTCGGATTTTACAGCTACTTGTCCGATTACCTGATAACGGTTACAGATGTCTCCTTCAAGGTAATTAGCCTTCTGCTGTTTGTTTACGGCATGGCAAATATCGTCGGAAATATCGCAGCCGGAAAGTTGTTGGCACAACGTCCTTTCGCCACGTTGAAATACGTACCTGCCATCATGGCGATACTTTATCTCGTACTTTACGGACTAGGGAAACTGACCATACCAACGTCAATCGTCATTCTGATATTGGGAATATTCGCAGGTATTGCAAATAACGGGAATCAATTCATGGTATCTACGTCGGCAACCGAAGCACCCGATTTTGCCAACGGATTGTTCCTGACCGCCGCAAATCTCGGAACAGCGTTGGGAGCGGCAATATGTGGCATGTTCATAACTGTATGGGGAACACAATCATCTCCGTTGGGAGCTGTGGCATTCCTGCTTGTCGGAGTGGCAAGCATTATTATCAGGAATAGCTTAATGAGCCGCAATAAACACATAATGGCAGTGACAATATGAAGAAAACAGAACGACCAATAATCACTTTCCCGAATGGACAAACTGTTTGTCCGTTGGGACAAGGCACATGGAAAATGGGACAATCCGCCGCACGGCGGCATGAAGAAATACGGGCATTACAACATGGCATCGAGCTGGGAATGAACCTTGTCGATACTGCCGAGATGTACGACAACGAGGAACTGGTAGGCGAAGCTGTCCGCGACTGTAGAGAGAAAGTGTTTCTCGTGAGCAAAGTTTTACCGAGTAATGCAAGCTATCGTGGAACGAAACTCGCCTGTGAACGAAGTTTGCTGAAGCTCGGAACGGAGTATATCGACCTCTACCTGTTGCACTGGAAAGGACGCCATCCTTATGAAGAAACCGTTCGGGCGATGACCGAATTGCAACAAGAGGGAAAAATCCGCTTATGGGGTGTCAGTAATATGGACACAGCCGACATGGAACGTATTGTTTCACTGTCCGGTGGAAGCGGCTGCGCCACCGATCAGGTACTCTACAACCTCGGCGACCGAGGCATAGAGTTCGACCTCATGCCGTGGTGCGCTGCCCGTAGAATGCCGCTTATGGCCTATTCGCCGATCGGAGAAGGACGACTTCTGCGCCACCCTACATTGGTGGAAATCGCCCGGCGACACGATGTATCGCCCGCACAAATCGCATTATCGTGGACTATGCGTCAGCCCGGTATCATTGCCATACCCAAAGCCGGTAATGTAACCCATGTGGAAGATAATTTCCGAAGCCTTTCCATTCATCTGACAGAGGAAGATTTGCATGATTTGGATACCACGTTTCCCGCACCGGCACGGAAAATACCATTGGCAGGTTGGTAATAACATGAAATGCTATAAATTATGAACTATAATAAGAAAAATGAATAAAGTCATAGATAGTATGCTGGCACATCGTTCCATCCGTTCATACACCGACAGAACGGTAAGTGATGAAGATTTAAACTCCATCATCCGTGCCGTACAAGCCGCACCGAACTGGGTAAACCTGCAACTCGTTTCCATAATTGCAGTAAAGAATACCGACCATAGAAGACGTTTAGCCGAATTATGCGGAAATCAGGTACACATTGCCGAAGCTCCCGTATTCCTCGTGTTCTGTACTGATTACCATAGGGTGGCTCTTGCCTGCCATAAGAAAGAGCAAACGCTCGATGAAGTAATGCAGGACATTGACACATTGCTCGTGGGAGCTCATGAAGTCGGTATCGCTCTCGAAGCGGCTGTCGTGGCTGCCGAATCATTGGGATTGGGAACAGTCCCTATTGGAGATGTACGTAAAAATGCGCTGGAAATTGTCCATGAATTGCAACTTCCGGAATATGTCTTTCCTATGTTGGGATTATGTATCGGCTACCCCGCAGAAGAACCGGGATTAAAGCCTCGTTTTCCACAACAGGCTGTCTTTTTCGAAGAGACATATAAGACTGATTTAAAAGATAAACTCGCTGAATATGACGTTATCTACGCCCATTATCTTAAAGAACGTCCATGGAATAATCGTGTAGGCAACTGGACAGACCTGGCAGCTGATTTCTACCGACATCCGTTTCATTACAAAGGAGTTGCGGATGCCTTAAGTCAACAGGGATTTACCTCGGCTAAAAGCAGATATTCGGTATAGAGATCAAAGTCCTAAAATCCCGGTCAACATAAGTCAACCGGGATTCTCATCATTCTGTTTATTTCTCTACCATTTAGTGAAAAATACTTTCGGATTGATATTCAACGATACCCATCCCCAATCCTGCCAGCTTTTATGATTGCCGGTTTTCACAGCGTCCATCGTCTTCGTACCACGCATAAAAGAATATCCGGCAGAGAGTTTCACATCTTTCATGATCGACCAGTTTATCTGATAATCGACTTCCGAACCTAAATATTTCTTCAAGTCCTGAACCTTTACAGCCGTACTAAAATAATGGTAATTAAGTTCCATATCTACCTTGCCAGATAGACGGAAACGACCTCCGATACGAGCATCCATCAATCCCGGTGCATAACCGTTTGCAAATGTAGAAGCATAAAAATAATCCATTGCTCCATAGAATTTATGATGGGTCCCATAAAGAGGATCAAAAGCCTTATACTTACCGCCATTTCCTTTATCACCGCTTAAATAATCAAAACTAGCCACGGCTCCCCATGTCTGATTAAACGTATAGGCGGCTTGTATGCTACCCATCAAAGCTGAAACTTTCTCCGCAGCTTTATTCTTACCCATCTGATAGTAGAAAGCACCATCCAGATTCCAGTTACTATTCTTATAAGTGAGGTAAGTACCCATTGTTTGTAAATAGCGGGTATGAGAATCATCCGTGGCTTTATCACCCGTTTCCAATCCCAGATTCATAAACAACAAAGAAGCTCCGAACGGAACATTATCCGCTTTATAATGATACCAGACGGTTTGCATATTCTTATAAGGCTGTCCGGTAGAAGAATCATAGTAAGTACCTCCACTTGTTCTATTGTCATTATTCTGGTTAAAAGCAAGAATCAGATGGACTTCATTATTTTTGTTGGCATATCCCAGCTTCAATGCATCGTGGTAACGGCCCGCTACATTCCAATCCAGTCCTCCCAAAATACGTTCATCATCATAAATCAATGACTGACGTCCCAGTTGAGCAAAGAACCCTTCACCAAAGTTCAGTTTCGCCCAAGCCTCATTCAACATAAAACGCCCATTCTTCTCAATCTGCGGGTCTTGTCCCCAAACACCGACATGCTGTGCCGACATCTTTAGTTCCAGATCCGAACGTTTATAATCCATCGAGAGGCGTGCACGGTTATTGATGAAAGATGTAGGAGCTACCCCTTCATCCCGTGGAGTCAATGCACCATTCCGATACTCCGCACGAGGTCTGATTTGCATAGACATCGTAAATTCATTCTCTTTCTCCGTGTTTTGTGTATATGCCATGCTTGGCAATAGCATAAGCAAGAATGACCAATAAAGTGTTTTCATTGATATTGAAGTTTAAGTGATTCGATATTTCAATTTAAATTATAAGTATGCACACTGACTCCTTGCGCGGCCGGAAGGTAATTGATTCCATACCAGCACATTTGCAACAGGACAAATGATACTAACAGAATAATCAACGCAGGACGTGCCTTCAATGGCTTGCCCAATCTGAAATGGATATACACCAGATAAGCGAACCAGGTAGCTGCCGCCCAAGTCTCTTTCGGGTCCCAAGCCCAGTAATGTCCCCAGGCTTCTTTTGCCCAGATAGCTCCGGTAAGCATACCTAATGTCATAAATGCCAGACCTACATAGGTGAGGTTGTCACACAAATCCATTTCTTTCCGTTCAATCTCCTTCTTTTTGAACCAAAGCAGATAGACGGCCATCACCGTCGCCGCTCCCAACATAGCATAAGCAAACATATACACAATGACATGAGGGGCAAACCACGGGCTTTGCAAAGCAGGCATCAACGTCTTATTATGAATCTCCGGTTTGAAGATATTGATACAAATAAAGACCAATGAAAGGATGCAACTGAAACTTAAAATCCATTTATACTTCCAGCGTGCATAGGTTATCAATCCCGCCAACGGAAGGAAGAAAGAATACCACAGCCGTGTCTCTCCCATTGTCCGCATCGGAGGACGTTCTAATGAAATCCACATTCCGATAATGAAACTGAAGAAAATAGCCAGACCTAAGAAAGTAAATCCATAAGCCCATCCCGTTTTTGTACCTTTCCAGGCTGCAAAAGCTCCCAAAGCCCAACAAACCAGTGCGGCTATTGCAAATAGTATAAAGTATTCCCAACTCATGCTTTGTCCTCCTCTTTCCTCTTTTGTGCGCTGACAAACAGACAGATGGCTCCTGCCATCATCATTATTATTCCTGTGTAAACAACCGGCAACCACGGATCGCGAACCAACTCGAAGACACTGATATCGCTCCATCGTCCCTTTGTTTCATCGTAACTAAGTTGATAAATTTTCCAACCTTCTATCTCCATCGGGCGGTTCACTTCAATGGTTCCTCCCGTGATCGTTCCTTCTTGTGTGTAAATCTTCACTTCCGATACAAATCGCTGCGGTTCCCGTTCCGGCATTACAATACTGGTTAAAGAATCCAGCCGGATTGCCTTATAGGGAAAAAGAAAACTACCGCAACTTACCCATCCCTCTTTGGTTGTTTGATTCTTCTGATTGACTGCTTTCAGATAGACAGCATAAGTCGCTCCCATCGAATGAAATTCAGTAAACTTCAAAGTATCTTCGGTAGCCACAGAAGCAGCCATCGGAATAGATTGCTCAATAGTTAGCTGCCAGTCCTGCAAGCTGCCATTTGTCACTCCCTCTTCCAACAATACATGTACAGGAGATTTTTCGGGAAGCGTACGGCCGGTTTCATTATCAATCAACATCAGTTTCGGAGGATATTCGTCGATAGTGAAATCCTTCAGTTCGATAGCCAGCGGAAGTTCAATCAGTTGACCTTTATCATCCGTAGCCCGCCATTCGGCACTTCCCATCCGGGTTGTCATTTTCAACCTTTGCATATCGGCATTTCCCAAAGTGGCTGTTATCAGTGCAATAAACAATCCGATATGATTCAGTAGGAAAGAAATCCTGCTGATCTTCAAAGAGAAACCGGTGCGAAGGATTGTCAGCCCCAAGGCGGTGACCATCCAAAAGTAGAGCAGGACAAAAGGCCAGGAAGAAATCATCTGCGAAAATCCCAGCAGATCAGCCGGAGCATGACCGGAAGGAGCCTGCCGGATCAGTCCCATCACTACCGTCATGCCGACCACCCACAATAGAGACGAGACAGCAGCGGAATAATGACTCAACCATCCGAATAAATAGACACGTTTGCGAAGAAGGTGCATGGCTACCAAAGCAATGATATAAACCACTAACACAATCACATTGACCGGACAGGCAAACAGGTCCCAATGTATGGCTCCCACTGTCATTTGCAGCAATAGCCCTATCACCAGTAATCCTGCGCCAATCACCAGCCCTTCTTTATAACTCCATGGTTTGCTCCACATATATAAATTCTCTTATTTCTGTGCCAGACGGCCGTTTTCTTTCGCTTTCTCCAACCATGCCGGAACAGTTGTTTTCAGGAACTTCTCCTTAGCCGCTCTTTCAGCATCCATATCCAAGCCGATATATTCCTGTGCTTTTGCCTTTGTTGAAATGTCCGGCATCGGAACATCTCCCGTATATCCATTCTTTGCCAATACTTTGGATACAGCCAGACGGGCTTGCATGGCACGATCCAATCCATGAGAAAGAATTCTCTGAATTTCCTGCGGTGCGTGGAAAGAACCTCCGTGTGAAGCTACTCCGAAATCCCAACGCCATTGTGCCTGACGAATCAGTGCGAGCACATCTTTCATCTGTGTTTCTGTAGCACCCTTGTCCCAGGCAAATTTAGCTTCGATATGTGCTTTTGCCAATTCCTGTTCCAGACGGTTACGGATTTCATTCGCTTTACGTTGGCGTTCGTACACATTATTACGTAAAGTCTCTTCACTTTCGCGGTGACAAACCTGACAGGTGCGGTCAATCATAGCCAACGGGCTTTGGATATGGTGATCGCTGAATTTCACACCACCTTCACTCTTATACGGCATGTGGCAATCGGCACAAGAGACACCTCTCTGTCCGTGGATACCCATCTGACAAATCTCATAGTCAGGATGCTGCGCTTTCAGAATCGGAGTACGGCTCAATTTATGAATATAATCATAAAAACCGGCCTCATCATAATAAGCCTCCATATCTTCTACCGTAAAACCTTTGTCCCAGGGGAAAGTCAGGTATTTACCATCCCCTTTGAAATAATATTCCACATGACATTGTGCACATACCAATGAACGCATCTCCTGCGGAGTAGCTTTAGTGATGTCTTTACCCTGACGTTGGAAAGCCTCTATCAAAGCGGGACGACTGATATGAAGATTCATTGTTTCGGGATCATGACAATCGGAGCATCCGATAGGATTCACAATTTCGGCGCCCATAGCCCCCCATTTATTGTTATAGAAAGAATCGACACCCAATGCCTCCATCATACGGGGAACATCCGGACTCTTACAAGTCCAGCAGGTAGACGGTTGAGGACCTTCGGTCGGGCTCATGGGCGAACCGGTACGCAAAGATGCCGTAATATCCTCAATGGCATGCATGTGTCCCCGTGGAGTGGAATAATCTTTTGAGAAAGCATATCCCGCCCATAGAATCACCATTTCAGGACGTTTTTCCAAAGCATCTACAGCAATATTTCCATTAAATTCACTCTCAAAGTCAGTCTTTGCAGTCTCCGTCCAAGTCTGGTATTCACGGGGAAAGTCATCCTTAAACAGTTCATTTCGTGCTTCAATCCCTTTGATAACGTTTTTACGGTTATTGAAAATGCTGGCAACTTCCGCCCTCCGTTCCATCAACGCAGAAACACATAATCCTAAAACAAAAACAACGACCATTGAACCTCCGAACAATAGCCATCCTTGCCATGATTTTAATTTCTTTTCCATTGTATATCGGTTTTATTATTTTATTACGTATTTCATTTCTTATTTATCTTTCTGATTCACCATCTTCCGAAGCCATTCGGGAACAGGCGATTCCGGAAGAGGAACAATCGCTCCCGGAGTACCGGACAGGGAATTCTTTCCACCATGAGGAACATCACGATGGCAATCCCAGCAAGCCTTCCCCTCTCCTACCTGTGACATCATATAATCAATCTTCCCCGTCTTCACAAATTCCGTATTGAGTTGTGTATGACAGCGGATGCAATTATTCATAATCACTTCGGAACTGGCTTCATGAGCCTGAATGACCTGCGGCTCGCTTTTGGTAAGAAATGCAGCCACGTGTTTCATACCGTCCATACCTTTAAAGGTCCATTTCTTCACAGCATTTTCATGCGGCACATGACAATCATTGCAAGTGGCATTCCGGGCATGTGAACTATGGAACCAGGTTGCATAGTAAGGAGTCATAATGTGACAATTCACGCATGCAGCCGGGTCATCTCCAAGATAGGTATGCGCCCGGAGCATATACATAAACAGTGCTCCTCCACCCACAATAACACCGCCAATGATGACAGCCGCTACCTTCCATTTATAAGAAGGAAAGAGTCGATTTATTATTGGAAACTTCATCATACGAAAAAGTATTTTTCACAAAAGTAAAGGATTGGAAACAAAAAAGGTGTAATAGATATTACACCTTTCGAAAGAAAAAATACTCATTACGTAAAAAAACAGAATGGGAATGTGTCAAACGTCCCTTTTTGACCTCACCTCATTCTTTCTCTATGTATTGTCTTATTCATCATGGTGATGGTCTTCGTCTTCCACCTCATTACTTAATTTGATATTGCGTGCGATATAAGATTCGTTACCTGCGGCATCCGTGCAATAAACCATCAAATGATAATCTCCTGCAGTAGCATTGGCCGGTATTACAATATCGTGATGATGAATATGGGCGGTTTTCTGTCCGGACACATCGTAGGATCTGTCTCTTATACACATCTCCGAGCCCACGAGACTCCTGAGCATCTCGT
>ENA-OYAL01000580-OYAL01000580.1-human-gut-metagenome-genome-assembly--contig:-NODE-580-length-16845-cov-4.372662_pt1 | contig 16845 bp, 21 predicted proteins | sample MGYA00244516_ERZ652817 | MGnify/ENA primary metagenome ERZ652817 (study PRJEB26926, sample SAMN06164692) | human gut metagenome | biome: ENVO:00009003; feature: ENVO:2100002; material: ENVO:00002003...
CAGCGTCAGATGTGTATAAGAGACAGCTGACGGGCACAGCGGCCAACAATGTGCCTTGCGTCCTGTATCTGGACGGCAAGCAGGTGTGGAGCGGGTCTTACAATTTCTCTGCTAATCAGACCCGTACACAATCCTACAATGTGTCCTTCGGCTGGGGGACGCAAACCCGAACACTGAAAGCGCAGATCAACTGGGCGGGTCGTTCCAGCGAGTCCAACCCCAATAATAACCAAGCCACCCGCAACGTAACACCGGCAGAATACTATGAGTTCTCGGTATCCAACCTGAAGATTTCAAAGTCCAGCGTCTATCAGGGGGATTCCCTGACGCTGACATTCCGAACGGATAACTGGAACCAAAATAGATCCTACACCAATATCCCGGTGGAAGTGCTGTATGACAACAAGATTGTGAAAACCACCTACGTCAATTACAGCGCGTATGGATACAACAACCATACCATAACCATTCCGGCCGGAACCGCCCTAGGCAAGCACACCGTCACTGTCCGCGTAAACTGGCCCAATCACAGCCGGGAGGTTAATCCCAATAACAACAGCGCGTCCACAACGGCCACCGTCAATAAATATTACGACCTGTCCGTTTCGGAGCTGACGCTATCGAAAACCGTGGAGTACGAAAACCGAACAATCACTGTGCGCTGCCGTACCGATAACTGGGATCGCTACAATGCCTATAACTCGGTGCCGGTGCAGCTGGTTTACGGCGGGAAGGTGATCGCAACGCAGTACCTCAACTATGCGGCTTATGTCACCAAGTATGTAACCTTCACCATGAACACAGGGACTGTCCTTGGGAACCGGACGGTGGAGGTGCGCATCAACTGGGCAAACCGCAATTCTGAGGTGAACCCCAACAACAATTCCGCCAGCAAAACCATTACCGTGAAGGAGGATATCGACCTGACGATCACGCCGATCCAGCCGAATGCCAGCTATCGCGCCGGCACGACGGTTATCTCCTCTTTCAACGTCAAGAACCTGAGTACCCACGATATTACGCCGTCACGTAATCTCAAAGTGACATTCAGCGGCTACTACTATAATGGCGCTACCAAAAAAACTATTACAACGCTGACAAAAACGGGGGTTGTCGTACCCGCTAAGGGCACGCAGATCGTCTATTTCAAATGGACGGTGCCGGCCGGATTGGGTGAAAAGAATCTTTACTACGAAGCTCGTGTAAACTCGCCGCAGACCTTAGAAGAATCCAATTACAATAACAATGAAGCCTCCAAGGTTATGTTTGTCATGAACAATCCGCAGAGCAGTACCCCAAATCCTGAATTTGTGCTGAAACGGCCAAGTGGTTGGTATGATTCTACCACCACTCCTTCCCGTGGAGGCGATCTTTCCTTCCAGTGGTCGGAATGGCGTTACGAGGACGGAGCGTTTAAAACTGTCCGCTATAATGTTGGGCTGAACGCTCCCTCGCGTTCGGTGCTGAAACCGGACGCCACCAACAAATCAGCTGTCAAAACCGATTCCGGCTGGACGATCAAGAGCGGGTACGGAATCAACATTCAATACACACCCAATGTCTATAGCAACTGCCCGGCGGATGCCCGCACCGATGTTCAGCGATGTGTAGCCTATTTCCCGGAGTTTAACTTCTCCGGCGATACCGGTAAATACCGCACCTTGGAGCTTGTAAATGGACAATTCGTTTTCCGGCAGAACAGCAATTCTATTGCCAGCGGACGGATGCACTTCGTCCCGACCTGGAAGCAAAACGGGGCGTATCCGGTACAAATCCATGCAACGGATCTGTGGACGCCAATGGGTATGATTCAAATCGCCACAGTGGACAGGTCGCTGACAATTCGGGGGAGTATGTACGATGACTATTACACCAACCGCGATTGAAGCAGCAGGTTTGTGCGCATACCTTACGATGCTGGCGGGGTTAGTTGCCTTTGCCATTTACGACATACGGACAAAGCGAGTCCCTAATATGGGGCTCGCTTTGTTTGTGCCGATTGTTTTGGCTTGCACGATTCTTCGCTGTATGGCCGAATCATGGGATTCTCCGCTGTTCTATGCCTTGTACAGTGTAGCGGGTGCAGTCGCTGGCGGTGGTGTGCTGCTGGCGGCAGCGCTCGCCACCAAAGGCGGTATCGGCGGCGGGGATATCAAGCTGGCCGCGCTGATCGGCCTGTTTTATGGGCCACATGGGATGCTTTTGGCGTTGTTGACCGGAACGCCTATTGCGATTTTTTACGGACTTATCAAACGGCGGCGATGTGGAGACAAGAAGCTCCACATTGCTTTCGTTCCCTTCATTACAATCGGGTGCTTCCTCACTTCGATAATTTTAGTTAAAGGAGTATATGCCTTATGAACAAACGAATGATCTACGGAATTATCTGTATCGTGCTGGCGGCGGCTTTGGCTTTCGGTGGGATTCCGCTTTTATCTACCAGAGTGAACGCGAAAACAAATGTCGTTAAAGTGACATCAGCCATACCTAAAGGGGCGGTTATCACAGCGGAACAAATCAAGCTGGAGGAAGTCGGCTCCTATGGGCTGGCAGCCGATACGATTACCAAGCTGGAAGATGTGGTAGGACAGTACGCCGCCACAGATTTGGTAGCTGCCGCTACGGTTCTGCAAGGGAACGTCAGCAAGACGCCGATCAGCTCCGACGTTGTTTTATCCCAGCTCCCCAGCGGCAAGGTCGCTATCTCTTTTACCGTGAAATCCCTTGCGAGCGGCTTGTCGGATAAGCTGCAGGCGGGCGACATCATCCGCATTTACCATTTCAAGGAAGCCTCGGAGGCTGTGCCGGAGCTGCAGTATGTCAAGGTACTGGCCGTGACCGATTCCAAAGGCGGCGATATTGACAAAACGAAGCCGGTCGTTGAAGAAGAGGAAGAAGAGCAGCTTTCCGCAACCGTACTGGTACAGGCGACCCCGGCCCAGGCCAAGATCCTTACCCAGCTTGAAAATGACGGCAATATTCATGTGGCGCTAGTTTTCCGTGGCGATGCCAAGACGGCGGACGAATTGATTGCCAAACAGGACAAACTTCTGTCCCCTTCATCGGCCACAGAATAGGGAGCCCGCGGAGTAGTGTAAAGAACATACCTGTTTGCTTGTCAGGAGACCATAGGGCGGTACTATGCTCCGCTACCATATTAAAAGGAGGTCTGCTAAAGCTATTTTCGGAGTTTTTATAAAACCGTAGGAGGAAACGAAGGCGGCAAATGCAAATATAACACACGGCTGGATACATATGGCTGCGGCTGCCAACATAACTGCAGCTATTGCTATGCACGGTCACTGTTATCCTTTCGAGGACTTTGGGATGCCGATCAACCTCGTGCCGCTGACGCAGAGGCGGTAGTGCGTAAGATTCGGAGCATACCACCAGAGACTATTGTTAGATTAGGCGGAATGACAGACTGTATGCAGCCCTGCGAACTAAAACACCGCGTTACATACCGTGCCATTCAAGAACTGAATCGCTGCGGAATTGGTTATCTGATCGTTACCAAATCGCATCTGATAGCCAGTCCGGAGTATTTAGCCATACTGGATAAACGTCTTGCACACGTGCAGATATCCGTAACCTGCCTGGACGATGAAATGGCCTTGTCCTATGAAAAAGCAAGTGTCCCCAGCAAAAGGATTGCGGCCATATCCAAGTTGCAGGCTGCTGGATTTGATGTATCCATACGGCTAAGCCCATTGATTGAAGAATTTATGGATTTCGATACCTTGAATTCATTAAATATTGAAAAATGTATCATTGAGTTTTTAAGGATCAATTCCTGGATAAAAAAATGGTTGCATGGTATTGACTTTAGCCAATATACGGTACATCAAAGCAATTACTATCATTTACCGTTGGCTACCAAATGCCGAATTCTGGAGAAGATACGTATTCCACAAATTTCTGTTTGCGAAGACGTATCTTCGCACTATGAGTATTGGCGTACTCATATCAATCCCAATAAAAATGACTGCTGTAATTTACGGCTTTAGGAGGTAATTTATTTTGGCGAAAATCATTGCCATATGGGGCAATCCCGGTTCCGGTAAAACCACCTTTGCCTGCCTGCTGGCAAAACGGCTGACGCGGGACAAAAGCAAGGCGATCATCGTCAGTCCGGACAGCGCCACCCCCATTCTCCCCGTTCTGTTCCCCAACGAGAACATTGAAAAGAGTATGTCACTCGGCAATGTCCTATCGGCGGTGGAAATCGACAACGCGCTGGTCGCAAGCAAGGTGGTACTGTACAAGCCCTATCCTTTTGTGGGGGTAATGGGCTACAGCGCGGGTGAGACGCCGCTGAGTTACCCGGACACCGATTATGCCAAGGTGCTGGAATTCATCTTTGCAGCGTCCTCCCTTGTCGATTACCTGATTTTGGACTGCACTTCTTCCGTGGTTTCCGCTTTCACGCCCGCAGCGCTGGAAGCAGCGGATACGGTTATTGGCATTCTGGCTCCCAACCTTTTCGGCATTCATTATTTTCGTGCGCACCAACCGCTGTTGGCTGATCCTCGCTTCAAACTGGACGAACAGATCACTTTGGCAGGAAAAGCGCGCCCCTTTCAGGCAATCGAGGAAATGGGCCACTTAATCGGCGGCTTCGATGGATATCTGCCCTACAACAAGGAAATCGAACGCAGTGCCACGTGTGGCGAACTGTTCACGATCCTCAACAATTGCGGACAGAAATATACTGCCGCACTGGAAACGGTGGTGAAAGCGGTATCCCCGGAACAGCCGGATGCTTCCAAAGGCAAAGGAAAAGAAGGGAGCAAGCAAAACGATGAACAGTTTGAATGAGGTATTTTTTCGTCCCAATTCTCCCACGTCCAAGCCGTATGAAGAAATCCTGAAGGAAGTGCAGGAGTATTGCACCAGCCACTATGCCACCGCCATTTCCTCCGATGATTCCGAAGAAGCCAAGAAAATGCTGCGGCAATATATCCAGCAGTATGTGCAGGAGCGGCGGTATGCCGTCGAGGATCTGTCTGCCGAACAGTTATCCGATAAACTCTACGAGGATATGGCCGGGTATTCCATCCTGCGCAAGTGGATTTACATGGATGGTATTGAAGAAGTTAACGTCAACGCCTGGAATGATATTGAAGTTATTCACCAGGGCGGGCGGAGCGAAAAAATCCCCGAACACTTTGCCTCCCCACAGCAGGCCATCGACGTGGTACGGCGGATGTTGTCCTCCTGCGGGATGATTATCGACGATACCATGCCTTCCGTGCTCGGCCATTTGACAAAAAATATCCGGATCAGTGCTGATAAAACGCCTCTCGTCGATCCTGAAGTTGGCGTGAACGTCAGCATCCGGATCGTCAATCAGCAGTCGGTCAGCCGGGAAAAGCTGCTCCGCAGCGGCAGTGCCACGGCTGAAATGCTGGATTTTTTGACAGCGTGTGTGCGGTACGGCGTATCCGTCTGCATCGCCGGGGCTACCGGCAGCGGCAAAACCACCATTATGGCCTGGCTGCTGTCCAATGTTCCGGACAACTACCGCCTGATTACGATTGAAGAAGGCTCCCGCGAGTTCGATCTTGTGAAGCGGGACGAAAACGGGAATATCCTCAACAGCGTGGTGCATTTGTTGACCCGCCCCAATGAAAATGAATCTCTCGACATTAACCAGGACTTTTTGCTGGAACGGGTGTTGCGCAAACATCCCAATGTGATCGGAGTGGGTGAAATCCGCGCAGCAGCCGAAGCCATGAGCGTAGCGGAGGCATCCCGCACGGGTCACACCTGTATTACCACCATTCACTCCAATTCGGCCGCGTCCAGCTACCGGCGCATGATGACGCTGGTGAAACGGCAGTACGACATGGTGGACGCTATGTTGATGCAGATTATGGTGGAGGCGTTCTCAATAATTGTCTATACCAAGCAGCTGGAAGATGGATCACGCAAAATCATGGAAATCCTCGAAGGCGAGGAATATACCGATCACTTAATATACCGTTCCCTGTATCGCTATGATGTGCAGGATACCCGCCGCCGCGCCAATAGTCCAGAGGTAAAAATCGTTGGCCGGCATCAGAAGGTAGGGCAAATGTCTGACGCCCTTGTCAAACGTTTCTTGGATAACGGGCTTTCCCGGCGAGAGGTCAGCCGATTTCTAAAAAAGGAGGATGAAGAACCTTGCAATGGATCTGTATAGCCGTCTTTGCACTGCTGTGCTGCGGCGTTATTTCCCTCTTTCATTTAACCTATCAGGACTTTATGGCGCTGTTTTCCAGCAGGAGGCGTGCGTCGTTAAAGGACGAACTCGAAATGCTCAAAGGCAAGCCGCCGAAAGGCTTTTTTGGGAAAGAGTTTTACGAGGTAGAGCAAATTTTAAAGGCGACCGGGCGCGAGGGAAAGTTCGACTTTCTCAAAAAGATGATGCTCATCCTCTTTGCCGGGGGCGTTGTCCTAGCTCTGCTATTGAACAACGCCTATATGATTCCGGTGTTTGGTATCGGCTTGGGGTTAGCTCCCCTGTGGTACATACGCGCCACCTCAGCCAAGTATAAGCGCCGTCTCAACGAAGATCTGGAAACGGCACTTTCGATTGTCACCACCAGCTATCTGCGCACTGAGGACATCCGGCAATCCGTCAGGGAAAACCTGGAGTATATGACCGAACCCGTTAAGACGTATTTTCAGGAATTTCTTATCGAGATCGACCTTATCAATGCCAACATCATCTCCGCGCTCAATACGCTCAAGATGAAAATCCCGAATGCCATATTCCACGAATGGGTGGATACCTTAGTCACGTGCCAGTCAGATCGGAATATGAAGCATACGCTCACCAATACCGTACAAAAATTTTCCGATGTTCGCATTGTACAAGGCGAGCTGGACGCCATGCTCGCGGAACCGCGCCGGGAGGCCATCACCATGATGTTCCTTGTGGCCTCCAACATTCCGCTGCTGTATGTTCTCAATAAAGACTGGTTTCATTCCTTGTTGTTTACCACGCAGGGCAAGATTGCATTGGCAATCTGCGCGGGCATTATCCTATTGGCGATGGCCCGCATTATCAAACTCTCCAAACCAGTGGAGTATCAGGGGGGATAATGGATGTATGTTTTGTGGTTCCTTGCCGCTATCTTTGCGGGGATCGGCGTTTACAGTCTGATTTGCGCTGTGTCAGAGGTGCCAACCGCTAAAACCACGAAAATGATGATGCTGACCGCCAAGCATCGAGGAGAAAAGCGGGAAAAACTGCTGGATGTGTACGTTACCCGTCTGGCCTGCAAGCTGGAACGGTTTGTACGGCTGGATAAGCTGCAGCGCGCGAAGATCCAGATAGCATTAGAGGCGACAGAGCAGCAGATTTCGCCCGAAGTCTACCTGTTAAAGGCACTTATCAAAGCCCTGCTGCTTGTCCTGTGCGGGCTTCCCTTTCTTTTCATCCTGCCGTTGTTCTTTCTGGTCTTTGTCGGATTAGGTGTACTGATGTTCCTCAGCACCTATTATTCCGCCTTGGATTATAGTAAAAAGCGTCGTAAAAGGATTGAAAACGAACTGCCGCGTTTTGCCGTCGCTATCGCCCAGGGGGTGCAAAACAGCCGCGATGTGCTTGCGCTGCTTTTATCCTATCGCAAAGCTGCTGGGAAAGAATTGGGGCAGGAATTGGACACTACGATTGCGGAAATGCGCACAGGCAATTATGAGCAGGCCCTCATTCATCTGGAGGCCCGCGTAGGCAGCCCTTTGCTTTCCGATATTACGCGCGGTCTCATCGGCACGATCCGTGGCGACGATCAATCGATTTATTTCCGTATGATTAGCTTCGATATGCGACAACTCGAACAGCAGAATTTGAAAAAAGAGGTTGCTAAAAAGCCAAAACAGATCCAGAAGTATTCCATGATGATGCTGCTCTGTATTTTGATTATCTACGGCGTTGTTCTCGGCACGGAAATCGCCGGATCCCTCGGCGTTTTCTTCAGTTAGTCAGTTAGGAGGAGTCGTTGTGAGCAAACCGCATAGGCTGATCGGACAAGCCGATGGGCAGCACCCGAAACCGGGACTGCCCATTTTTCATATCTATATCGGGAATTCGAGGGGAAACCATGCGCGGTTTTATGTTAGACGCCGTGGCCCGCCCCTGTGGTGCTGCTTGCCTCCGGTTCGTAAACGGAACAGGGGCTAGGACGCAGCTATTCAAAACTCTCAACAACCTATCGTCACTTGGCAGGCCGGGTATCCGGCCTTATTTTTATAAAACTATTGGAGGAATCTCTACCATGAAAAACTTCATTTCAGCTCTCAAAAACAAGGTTACCGCTTTGGCGGTTCGCGTCCATTCTACCGCAGTCTGCGCCCAGACAACCGTTACCAATGACGCCGGTGATTTTTATATCAGCGACGGGGTGAAAGTCATCATTGCCGTGGTGCTTGGCGCCCTCCTGCTGGCAGCCATGACGCTGATCTTCAATGATACCGTCATTCCTCGCATCACCGAGGAAATCAACAGCCTGTTCGCTTAAACACGACATAAAAAATTATTGGAGGAATTTTTACTATGAAAAACTTTCTTTCTTCTCTGAAAAACAAGGTCAATGCCCTGGCCGTTCGCGTCCATTCCGCCGCCGTCTGCACACAGTCGGCTGTCACCAACGACGCCGGTGATTTTTATATCTCCGACGGGGTGCGGGTCATCATCGCCGTGGTGCTCGGCGCGCTTCTGCTGGCGGCTATGACGCTGATCTTTAATGGCACCGTCATTCCCCGCATCACAGAAGAAATCACCCAACTGTTCGGATGATGGCCGGGCTGCTGGAACGGTTGGCGAGAATGACACGGTGCGCGTACCTCTCGGATCTCCGCCATCTGAGCAAAAGAGAACTTTTTGGCGCGATAGAAAAAATTGAGGCAAGGGATTACTCCGTTACGGAGTGGACGGATGCTGCTCAGTACCTCGTTGGTTTAGAGCGTCCTTTTGATTCCCATGATGCTGTGCGTGCCGCCTTGCTCGACTGCCTTACCTGACACAAAAGGTCTGGGGCCGGTGTAAAAAGAACACCGGCCCCAATAAGGAGGGTAACAATGAAAAAAGTCCATTGTCAAACAGATGTTGGCATTGTTCAAACCTTTTTACGGCTAACGGAAAACAACTGGAGAAATTCTATGTACATTGAATGCCGGGTCTGCAAATTTCCCCGTTCTCCCGTCTGTGCTAATTGCGCAGACTTTTTATGTATTCCTGGAGAGCATGGCGAACCGATCATGCTGCCAGTCCAAGAAGCTGACATTATATTTCACCGTCTGATCGATAAATCGGAGTGCCTTTTAGTGATAAGCAACGCCGTTTTCTGTAATCTATACAGCAATTACTTCCGACGTGTTGCCAATAAAAGTGGGGAATGCCCGCTTCTTCAGGCACTAAAACATGAAAAATAATTTCTATCGCTTATTTTTTTGCCTGCCGACGTCGGTTGGCCCATGTTTGCTTTTTGGCAGCTTGGCATTGCGGCCGGTTACAATATTTGCTGCCCCCCAAGCTCGTAAAAGAATGCTGGCAGTTTAAGCATATTTTTATTGTTTTCGGAGGATGGCAAGTTTCACAATATTCTCTTCTGCCCTTAGACCAAAACGGTTGTCCGCATCCCTTGCATATTTTTTGGGAGTCGGGTTGGTATTGAGCTGAATTGCGATGGTTTGCTCTGCATCGGGAGCAATATTGGAAATTTCCCGGCCCGTCCGCAGTAAATTGCATACCACAGTCTTTACAAATAATAAGCTTCTTCTTTTTCGGTTTCGGTGCCTCTTTGCACGTTAAGCAGTAATGATGATTTCCTCGCCCGATTATCCAAAATTCATTCCCGCATCTTTGACAGATCCTTATTCGTTTTGTCTTTTCCCTTGACTTTCTGCAAGTGGGACAATACAAGTAATGGCCTTTCCTCGGTAAGGTAAACTCATTCCCACACTTTTTGCAGATCCGGATTTGTTCTTCTCTTTCTTTTGCATTTTTGCAAGTAGGGCAATACAAGTGATTTCCTTTTCCCTTTGTGGTAAACTCATTCCCGCATTTTTTACAGATTTTGATTTGTTCAGATCTTTCCTTTGCATTTTTGCAAGTAGGGCAATACCGGTAGTTTCCTTGCTTTGGTATGGTAAACTCATTTCCACATTCTTTACAAATAGCAAGATGACATGATTGTCCTACTCCTGTTCCTGCAAACTGATTGTCACGATTACCATATGTTTTCATAAACAACTCGCCCATCACTACAAATGATTTCACAAATTACATTATAAGGTTTTGTAAATTATATAATATTTTCTTAAAAATTTCAAGTTATTCTAAAAAATTTTAGGAGAGGATCTCTTGAAAAAATATGTATATACATTAATAAAACGCAAAGTGGTTTTGACGATTTTGCTTGCCATTGGAATAGTATTGATTGGAATCTTGTATTGGATCATGCAAGGAGATCGGATTTTTTTAATTCTCAGTTTATCTGTTGCCCTTTTTAGTATAGTAAAGGCTGTTAACTGCGTGCAGAAGTATAAAAGGCAGCAAATAGAAGAAATCGTTGGTATGTGTGAAGCCATATTTCCGAAGCCATTTACCAGATATAAGTGCATTCATATAGCTACGGATGATAACACTTTAGAACTATGGGTGCCTAAACAGACTAAATTACGGATTGGGAGCTGTTACTGCTTGTACTATTGGCAACACGGCGCTTCCACGGGGATCGACAGCATTGATGCGCGTATTTGCAGCGATATGTTTTTGGGCTATCGTCCCATAGAATAGCTTAAAAAGCCGATTGAACAGTAAAGTTCAGTCGGCTTTTTTTGTTTGAGAAATATAAATGTAAATTATTTATGAATATTTCGCTTCAAAAACTGTCTATTTCGTTTATGTATCAAAGTGTTTTCTCGCATTATAAAGTATTATTTAACAAATTTTTGATATTTCCCTTTGATTTTTGCTGTTTTTGCTGTCGATCTGCATTTTGAAAAAGACGGAATATATGGTGCAAGGGCAAATAACCATACGTTCATTCATGACGGGAGGTGTAAATCATGATGACACGCGAGCAGCAGCAGTTAGTAATCGACCATTTAAAAATAGCCAAATCACTGGCAGCGCACAGAACAAAGATGGATTGTCCGGGGCTATCCTTTGAAGATTTGTACCAAGAAGGCTGCCGGCTACTTTGTATTGCCGCTATGCACTACGATGGACACACGGCGTCTTTTGCTACATACGCCAATAAAGTTGTGGTGAATGGATTGCATACCTACTGTTCCCGTATGGCAAAAAAAGATAGGGTAGAAATCCCTGTAGAAGATGATGCGTTAGAATTTTATATGGGAATGGAGCAATACAGTGTCAATACCAACCAATTGCTGGAATTCCGTGATTTGTTTCGTCAAACACAGCAACGGTATAGCGGCGTGGCATACTGGGGGGTACGCGCTCTTTTCTTGGAAGCGGAGGGGTACTCTTTTCAGGAGGTCTCCAGGATGCTCCACATCCAAAGTAATTTGTTGGGGGCCATGATCTCCAGAGCAAAATACAAGTTGCGCAAAGACCGCCAGTTTATATCTGATATTCAAAATTAAAGGGGGAAAACACATGGAACTTTATACAGCCGTGGGAAAAGCTATTGGATCGCAAGAGCAGAAGCTGATATTGCAGATAGGCCAGCGGGAATTGGTGGCCGATCAACAGGAAAGCATTACATGGTTATTTTTAAACTGGAAGATATACTCCAAAGAGATGCTTACCGGTTATCTCGCTCAGCAGTATCCCCAATTAGCAGAAGGAAGAAGTTATGAGGACTGTTTAAACCGCATGGTGCAGCGTGGAATACTAGCGAAAGGCAGCGGCCAACATCCAGCCGAAGCCCATTACCGGATGTTTGCGGATCTTTCTATACTGCCGATGTTTGATAAAAAGAGATATCGCTGGCGTGCGGCACTCAACCTCTTGGGGAAATATCCTTTGAGAGAAGCCGTCGATATGGCTCGTCCACTCATTTTAGAGGATTTGGATAAGATGATCCTTCGGCTCATTCATTCGGGCTGCCTATCGACGGCAGAAATTATCGCCTATATGGATAAGTTCTTGCTGCACATAGACGAAGGAGAACAGGATTACAGCGGGAAGAACGTGACAGGCGAGGCTCTGCTGTTTACGGCAGAACACTCTTTCCAATGTATGCCTGTTGTCTCTTCACTTCTCCGTCTATACAAGCAACGGGCCATTATATTTGACGGCCCGCGAAATACAGTATATTGAAATTTTTATGTTGACACACACTATATATTGTGTTATAATGCCCTTGTAATTGATTTTTGTGCGTACCGGTTAGCCGGGAAGCATACGTTGGTTAAGGTTGTAAGTGTCAGTAGGGTAGCTGCGCCTATTATGGCGGCAGCTGGCTACTGGCACTTTTTTTATAGATATTTTTATTTTGTGAAAGGAGGATCGTAAAACCGCTTTCTGCTTTCGGCGGAAGGCAGCCGGATGGGATTCCATTCGGCCACGTTAAGAGGAATCATGCAGCCGCTTTTGTGCTGTGTGGTTCCTCTTTTTTTATTTTACGAGAGGATGTGCTCAACATGAATGGAAAACGCTCCGGTTTAGCTTGGTTTGTGGGTGTGATCCTGCTCATTGTGGCATTCGCCAAAGGGCAGTGGCGCGACATACTGTTGCTGGTGATATTCGGTGTGTGTGGCACCGCATTTGCCGGATATCTGATCGCCCGCACGATCCGAAAGAAGCAGACTAAACAAAAAACGGATAAAGAGCGGACGCGTGAAAAACGTTCACGCAATTTTGAAGCTCCGATATGCAATGTGCTGCTGTTGATAGCCGGCCTGCTTTTTGTATGGTGCTTCATTGAGGATTACGTGAAATGGTCGATTGGGTTGCTCAGCTTGTGGGCCATCTATTTTGCCGGTACAACGGCGATGGCGCACAGGCGGGAACTTGTTACGGCCCTGCGGCGGGCACAAACAAAACAGTGCCCTTCCGGCAACAGGGAGCCAATAAAGCCCACGCCCGTAATCGACGTAGACAATTCCGACCCCGTAGAGACCGTCTTAATGCGGCACGCGGCATATCGGATCTCGCAGTATCTGCAATCGGCGTACCCGGATGCACATTGGGAATGGGTAACCCCTTCCCCAGACCGGGAACACATTATTGCACAAGGCGGCGAGATCAAAATTCGCGTGTGCGGAGTTCCTGATTACAATGGGGCCTTTATCGAGTTTGAACCATCTGGAAGAATGTCTACCCGTCTGATAAAGGAGATCCGACTGGAAGATGCGGTTTCGCAAGGCAAAGATACGGAGACCTCGGAGCCGAAAAGCACAGATCCACAGAAAGAGGCCGTTCCAGAATCTACAATGAAAGTGATCGATGTGAACGCCTGGTACTCGATACAAGGAAAGTTCCTCAAACAGATGGTGGGAAAATTCCAGTCCCACGGATACAAGAGCCTGTATATTGCGGAGGATGGCACGGTTAGCGTTGATAGTAATGATTCCGTGGAATCCAAAGAACGATTGAGCTTTTTCCCGCCCAAACATTTGTGGCCGGGATTGATACAAACAATGAAGGACGACGGACTCTTCGTATGTTCTGCTGAGGATCGGCTTGTTGTCAATTTGTGAAGAAAGGAAGTGAACACCATGAAAGCTGGGCGCTCCCTACAAGAAATGGCTGCTGAAATAGAACGGAGGCACCGTGAAAAAGAAGATTTCTTACTGCCGCCTCAGCAAATAGAAATTCAGGCCAATGCCAGCACAGTATCTATGCGGCTTTATGATACCTCTCATGTAGATCTCATAGAACCTCTGCTGGTTAATCCTACTGCTCACCAGCAGATCAGTGATAAATTGGGGATCAACGCCTCTTATTATCGAAAAATGCTTACGAACAGCCCGCAATTGTTGGCGACCAATATAAATTATTGGTTGCAGCATTATCCTGCGCCGAAGCGTAAAAAACCGCAACGGCTGGTTCGGGTGTTAGATGGTGTTGCGCGAGCTTTTCTGAGCGACCAATATTGCATGATGGACAATTATGCTGTTGCCGATGCGGTATTTCCAATTCTGACAGAATTAAAAGATGTTTCTGTAGAGAGCTGTGAGATCACTGACACCAAAATGTATATCAAAGCGGTCAGCAGCAAACTAATGCAAAATGTATCCCCAGGAGATACCGTTCAGGCGGGTGTGGCAATCTTTAACAGTGAAGTAGGGTTAGGGAATATCGTTATCGTCCCCCTACTGAACCGCCTTATCTGTAGTAACGGCATGGTTGTCAACAGTATTGCCACACAAGTTAAACGGCGGCACCTTGGCGGGATTATCCAAGCTGACAGTCACTATCGTATTCACACCACCACAAGCGGTAAGCTGAATGAAGAATTCAGGAGCGAAATTGAGAGCACGATAAAATCAGCGATTGATAAAGCACCGCTGGAATTGGTAGTGGCACAAATGCGCGAAGCTAAAGAGGCCAAGTTAAATACTAAGGAATTGCCTGACGTGATTCAAGAAGTAAATAAACTGTATAAGTTTTCCGAAGATGAAGGTGCAGGTATCTACCAGCATCTTATAGAAGGAAACGATCTTAGCTTATATGGCCTGTCCAATGCTGTTACACGGCAGAGCCAGGACGTAGCGGACTATGACCGCGCCACGGAGCTGGAGGGCAAGGGGTATGAAATCCTGACAATGCCCCCCCATATGTTTAACCGTATCAATCAGCCGGAGCGGGTTCCCGCTGCGGCATAATAAAAGGAGGATTTTGTATGTTTTATCTGGGCGATAATTATAAGGACAGGTTTGTGCTGCCCGATCCCAACGAAGCTACCGCTGAATTTTCGATGGAAGATCTGGCCGACGATATGGAGGGGTTGACCCCCCAATATCCCCGCATCAAGATCGTATCTGGCGGAGCGAATCAGTTTGATGTAGGAACAGATCCGGAAAATCCCCAACTGGAACGATACCTGGACGGTGTGTTCCTTTTTCAGCACCCCAGCAACGCCTATTGGCAGGGGGGGAATGAGGATGAAGGAAATGCGCCCATTTGCCAGTCGTTCGACGGAAAAATTGGGTTTGGCGAACCGGGCGGAGCGTGTATTTCCTGCGTAAATAACCAGTTTGGAAGCGCGGTAAAAGACGGAAAACCGGCCAAAGGGAAATTGTGCAAGAATACGGTCATGCTGTACATACAGTTTTCCGGAGAACCGATTCCCTACGTCATTTATCTGCCGCCAACTAGCCTTGGTGCGTTTCGGAAATTTTGCAATGATACGTTCCTGGTACGCCAACGAGCCATGTTTGGCAGCTTGGTGCGGATCGGCCTGACGAAACGAGTGGATGGCCCCAACATCTACAGCGTGGCAACCTTTAAGCTGCTGCGCCATTTTTGCGGAGACGAACTGGCCGAAATCAAGCAGTATGCCAACCCCTTCCGGGAGAAGGCGAAAGCCGCTATACAGGATCAGGCCGCCCTTTACGGCAGTGAGAAAAAGGCCCCGGAGCTGGCAGAAACAACAGAGAAACCGAAGGTGCTGGAAGCTGCTTCCGATGCGGACTATATCGTACCGCATGGCAATGCACGCGTACCGCAGCACTCTGCCATGGAAGATGACTTTGTGGAAATTGTCGGGGACGATGAATTCCAGATCAGTGCCTAAATGTTGACAGAGGGATACCGCTGAAAATCAGCGGTATCCCTATTTTTTGTTTGGGAGGCTAATAAAATGATGAAGGCAAACGACTTGGATAGCTTTGTGGAGAAAAATCACTATCTCGTAGAGCGGTTTCTACGGATGAACCGATTGGAAGTGAACGACTTTTACGATGTTGTGATATTCCGTTTTTTGGAGGCAGTATCCGACTATGTGAACAAACCCCAGTTAAGGGCACGCTATACTTTCGAGGCTGTGGCCTTTCACGCCATGAAAAATGCATTAAAAGACCACTACCGCAAGCAAAACGCGCTGAAACGGCGTGGAATTACAGTGGAACTAACCGAGTATAACGTGCAGCCATATGGTTATAGCTGCGCACCATATACGGATGCCATGCGTGAAACGGAACTACTCCGTGAAATGGCGGAACGGTTATCGCGCCCCCAGATGGCCGTCATACAGATGCGTGTGAACGGCTATAGTATTCTGGAGATCGCCAAGGAAAGGGGCATCTCTGCAGAATATGTGGAAGATCTTCTGGATGGCGCACATCCTATCGTTCGGGCAATTTGTATGCAGGAGTGATTTTATGTCAAAGGAAAAAGAAAAGAGACCGTATGTGATCGGGAAAATCATATTGCCTATCGAGATTGGGGTGCCAGCCACTCTATTGCTCGGTTGTATGCGGCATAAAACCGATCCCGTAACAGCCATTGAAAAGGTTTCGCCGAAATTGGTTATTTTCCGCACTCAAACAGCGCAGTATTCAGTTATGCCTATTGACTCGTCTAATACAAACGTTGAGAGAAAAACATATCGGTCTATCCGTACAAATTGTGCCTAAAGGATAACCGGAGGCCGCAGAATTTTTCTGCGGCCTTATTTGATTAAATAGTTAGAAAAAATGGGAAATAAAAAAGTGAGGAGCATGAGTATGAATACCGATACCATAGCCAAATTGGCGATTTCGGAAGCAGATCGCGCTTACTGTGAAGCGCATCAGCAAGCGTATGCTGCTATGCAAGGTGTTTTACTCGCTACCAAAAGGCAGTGGTGCGCCGCCTGGCAGGAACAAGTGCAGTATTTGGGCAGACATAAAGCCTGTCTCTTATACACATCTCCGAGCCCACGAGACTCCTGAGCATCT
>ENA-OYAL01000589-OYAL01000589.1-human-gut-metagenome-genome-assembly--contig:-NODE-589-length-16664-cov-5.918478_pt1 | contig 16664 bp, 17 predicted proteins | sample MGYA00244516_ERZ652817 | MGnify/ENA primary metagenome ERZ652817 (study PRJEB26926, sample SAMN06164692) | human gut metagenome | biome: ENVO:00009003; feature: ENVO:2100002; material: ENVO:00002003...
AGATGCTCAGGAGTCTCGTGGGCTCGGAGATGTGTATAAGAGACAGTGGTAATGTAGTTGCGCATCGCTACGAAAGCCCGCATAATGGCGATATTTGCATTTATGGCGATATCACTATTCAACAAGCCGGATAGCATAGCGACGCCCTGTTCGGTAAACGCATAAGGCATTTTGCGAATACCGCCCCAACTTGATGTCACAAATTGTGATTTCAAGTTTGCAAACTCTTGATTTGTAAGTTGAAACATAAAATCGGGAGGAAATCGTTTGTTGTTACGTTTTACTGCCTGATTTAATGCGCTTGTCGTTACTTGGTAGAGTTCCGCCAAATCACGATCCAGCATCACCCGCTGACCCCGAATTTCGTAAATCTTGCTTTGAATGGGTTGTAGTTCCATATCTTATCTTTCTGCTCCAAATATTCAACCACCGCCCGAGAGGCGTCATTGCAGTGCAAAGATAGTGATTTTTGCCTTGTGTTTGGAAGAGGAAGGCGGCAAATAAAAACCGAGACCATAGCCTCGGTTCTATTGTTATTTTCAAACGGGATGATATTGTTTCACCTCTTCTTGCACTTAATCTCGACACTATCGCCGTCCATCGTCATTGTCATCTCTGCGACATTATCCGATAAACTATGGACATCATATCGCGCATATTCAGTATTTTCTATATAGCAAATAATCGTACTTCCTTTGGTCTTATAAGTTCCGCGCCCATTGCCGAAGTATCCGCTTCCATAATAAGTGCCATCTGAATTAAATGTAGCTGACGCGTGGAACTGATCGAATATCGACGATGTAATATCCAGCCAACTGCCATCCTTCTGCTTGAGATGGGTGATATCCCACGTCCCATATATGGCGTCGCCATATTTGAAATTGGGCTCGTCATCATCCGAACACCCTACAAAAGCAACCGAGGCAATAGCCACACACAAGAGTAAAAACTTTTTCATATTTCTAATTGTATTGGTTAGTGCCGCAAAATTATAAAATCCCCCCCCCACAAAATTTTGGAAGTAAAATTTACTCCTGATGTAAAAAATAGTGCAAAATCCTTTGTGAATTAAAAATAATTTCCCATATTTGTAACGCTTACATAAACTCAAGAGTGCACAAGATGCACCATTATTGGTGCTTTTTTTGTGTCGGAAATTGAACATACGAACGGGTAACCCTGTGGCGTTGCTGTAATGGCGCGCCAACCTCTTGAGTAAAGATGTAAGCAGCAGGTAGTACCCGTTCGTTTTTTTTGTTTTATTAAATGCTTACATCTATGAAAAAACAATCGCTTCCGGAAACGGATTATCAAACTCGCTGCATCGAAGCCGAGCGAAAAGCACGAGATTTCGAAAGCGCCTACTTCAAGGCCGAAGAGCGCTACTCCAACCTAATGGACGCCTATATCAAACTACAAGGTTACTATCTTGAATTGCTGGGCGCTGAAAAATCACCCCGCAACAAAATCAAAGAGATCGACCCGTTTATTCTAGTCAAGATGGGCCGCGGGATGAATGTCGCACAATGTAAATAGACCAACAGCTATGAACAATATACAAATCTTCAATAATGAACAGTTCGGGCGTGTACGGATTATTATGTCCGACGAAAACAAGCCGATGTTTCTTGCGAATGATGTAGCAAGATCACTGGGCTATGCAAAACCAGCAAATGCTATATCCACGCATTGTAAGGGTGTCACTGTTTTAGTGACCCCCGTTCAAAACCAATATGGTACACCTGTTATGCAGGATGTAAAATACATCCCCGAATCCGACGTTTACCGTCTTGTCATGCGGTCGAAGCTCCCGCAGGCCGAACAGTTCCAGGACTGGGTGTGCGATGAAGTTCTCCCCACGATCCGCAAGACTGGCGGATACATGTCGGCCAAAGAGACGGACACACCCGAAATGATAATGGCACGTGCCGTGCTGGTAGCCAATGACACTATAGCCCGCCAGAAGCAACAGTTGGAGCAGGCACACAAGCAGGTCGCAGCGCTCGCCCCGAAAGCCGAACTAATGGATAAAGTACTGGACACAGACCAGAAGATCGACGTCGGGCAGGCGGCAAAGATTTTGAACCTTCCCTTCGGCCGCAACACGCTCTTTCAACGGCTCCGTGAACGCGGCATATTCTTCTGCAATCGCAATGAGCCTAAGCAAGAGTATATTAACCGTGGTTATTTCGAGTTAAAGGAGAAGTTAATAGATCGCAACAACCACGAATCGTTCACGGTTATAAAAGTCCTCGTGACGCAGAAAGGGTTGGATTTCCTCGCAAGACAATTCGAAGTAGTCCAAACGCCAAAGAAGATGGCACCGATAAAGTAACCCCCGTATACCACTATTTCCACACCACGTTGGGGGGGCGCCTCGCAAAAATGCGGGGCGTTTTTATTCCCTTCCTTCCAACCTCACTACAAAGTGTAGTTAACTACATCCTAACGGTGTAGTGTAGGAGGGTAAAAAAGTCAGAGAAAAATTTGCATTTTGCTAATACGTGCATTATATTTGCAGCACGAATAAGATATAGACGTACGGGTCTATCCGTATAATGTGTAAATGAAAACAACTGTATAGAGCCCTAAATAGTTATTTTAGGGCTCAATTTTTTTAGCTACTAACTACACTAAATTTATGGCTGCAAATAAATTTTTCCAGCAAGAGCTTTTTAAATTCTCCATTTTCCCAAAATATCAAAGTTGCATTGATGATTTGGCTACAAATCTTGCCGACCCAGAGGAGTGGGACTTTTCAGATGACAAGAGAAAAAGTCACTCCATACTGAAAAATTATTTAGAACACATCTTCCGAAAATTGAGAGCAGAAAACAAAATCTGCTTTACAGCCAATAACGAATATTGCTGCTTCAATACTGGGCTTGTCACTAAAAACCTGGAAGAAATATTTGCCTTCTTCTTCAAAAATAAAAATCAAGGTGAAGGAGTTCCGCCCTATGTTTTTAAATGTTTTTGCAAAAAAAGCGATGGTGCATTATTGCGAACATTTAAATCATCTTTGCCCAAGATAGCAGATTTTTTTCAAAAACCCGAAGACTTACTTTTTAATCCCAACTGCGAACTTATTCCTGATATAGATCATATCATCCAAGATAACCTAAGTCGTTTCCCAGCTGCTATGCAAGGGAGTGGTGATGCTGAAATTCGTCGCCGGTTGGAAGGGGCTATTGATGAAGCTCGTAAAAAAGTGAGAACGAACTATAAAACTGCGGTGCCCCAATTCTATGGCAATAGGATTCAACTATTGTTGCCACTATGTTTAACACCCAACTCCCCCAATCCTGATTTAGCATTGGTTGTACATAAAATTGAAAATAACACATATACCGCACGCACATGTCTGACGCTTAAAATGGCTTATAATAATGCCCGATTAATTGTTAAGCCTCAGAGCACATGGTTAAAACCGTAAAAATCATACGTAATTTAATACTGCCATTGTATTATGACTAAAGCAGGGAGAAATCCCTGCTTTTTTATTGATATTTTTACAGCTCCCCATTGTTATTAAAATGCACAGTCACACATTTGCACAGAGGCTTGAGGAATCGCCGAGCCCTTGATGCAAATGATTATTTACTCTCCGACAGGAACAGAAATATTGGACGCGCCAGTCACCAAAGAGGCTATCATCAAATATGTCCTCATGGGAGACTACTATATCGAGCTGCCCTTTAATCTCCTTGAACCAACGACATTTGCTCGTGGTTCCTACATCACATATAAAGGCCGCAAGTTCGAGATTATGTCCACGGTGCGCCCGGAGTTCGACAATAAGACCGGCGGCTATAAATATACGCTCAAATTCGAGGCTCAGCAAAACCACATGAAGCGTTTCGTGTGCTTCTGGCTGGGTGGGGACAATCCCGAAGCCGTATTTCACAACACCACAGACCTCGAATCCTTCGCGGCGTTGATCGTCGCCAACATGAACAAGCAGCTCGGAGGCGAAAACTGGCAGGTAGGCACAATCACCGTTGACAATCCTAAAGCTACGAAGCTTGTATCGTTCAATGGCGATAAGTGCTGGGACATCCTCAATACGATTGCCGAGACCTTTGAGACGGAATGGTGGACAGAGGAAAACGGCGACCTCATATCGTTATGCTTTGGCAAACTGGACTTCGGATCTCCCGAAGAGTTCAGACAGGGGAATGTAGTGAAAAACATTCCCGCAAAGAAAGGGGATGATTCGAGCTACGGCACCCGGTTCTACGTCTTTGGCTCTACTCGCAATCTCACAAGCGACTATGGGCAAGCTCCGCAAGGAGGTGAAACGAATCATGTATCTGAAATTCGGCTTCGCCTGCCGGACGGACAGCGGTATATCGACGCAATACCTGGTCTTTCGGGAAGCGACATTGTGGAGCAGGTCGTGTTCTTCGATGACATATACCCCAAGAATACGGAGACTGTCACCAGCATTGAGACCGTAGACCGGGAGATCATCGAAGGGCAAACGGATAAGGCGTATGTCATGTACTGCAAAGACACGCCGTTCCTGCCTTCGGACATGATTAAAGGCGAAACCCTGGGCGCAACTTTCACGAGCGGTAGCCTTGAAGGATGGAATTTTGAGTTAAGTATAAACTACAAGTCGGAAACATGGAAGCCCGAGGACGGATTCGATAAGAAGTTCGAGATCATCGCGCAAGTAGAAACATCCGGCGAAAGCCAGCTTATAATTCCCCGTGAAAATATGCATCCCGAGCCTGGAGATACGTTTGTTATCACGGGCGTAAAACTACCTAAAGAAAGGATCGAGGAGGCTGAAAAGGAGCTTCTGAAGGCCGGAGAATCATATGCTGCGAAACACAGCAGCGACACGGACGTATACGACTGCGAAACTAATCCCGTATACTGCCAAGAAAACAAGAAGAATTACGATGCCGGGCAAGCGGTTCGCCTTGTGGATCCACGCTTCGGAGAAAGCGGCCGATTATCGCGCATCCAGGGATACGAAAAAAAACTATATAACGAATATATCGCCACATATACGGTAGGCGACAATACGGCATATTCTCGTATCGGCAACATAGAATCGGAGGTGAAGGCAAACCTGTACGCACAGCGCATAGGCGTTACCGAATCGGGAGCCTCAATCTACCTTATCACCCGCTACGATTCCACTGCCGCCGCAGACTACAATGCCTATTCCGCCAAGCGTGCACTATGGGAATTCGCCAACAAACAGTTCCCGGACACATTCAAAGGTAAAATGACCTTTGACGACGGTGCCCAGTTCGGGGGGTTCGCATCCGGCATGACTGGCTTTGGCGGCATAATCGACAAGAAAGGGAACGCAGAGATGCAGAGCCTGAAACTTCGGGGATTCCTGGAGGTGCCGGAACTCCGCTACAACCGTGTCGAAATATCCATGGGCGATACGTGGTATGCTCCAAGTGCCGGGATCATCGAAAGCGTCGACACCACGGCCCAAACCATCACCCTCAAGCTCGAAGAAGGCGAAATCGGAAGTCCTCGGGTCGGGGATATATGTATGGGCATCTTCCACAATTTGAACACTTCGGAGAATGCAACCGCGGATTATGACGACGGACGTGGCAACAGGCGCTTTGCCGGGTTCGCCACCTGCTATTTCCGCATCACCGAGGAGCTGGACACTACAACTTACAAGACCTTCAAGTATCAACTACGCCCGGTATCGGGAGCTTACCCCACCCAATATCATCCGGCGGCGTCGATGACCTTCGTGGGCTATGGCTCCTTCTCGAATGAGGATCGGCAGACCTCCCGCTATGAAACCCGGACATACCAGCGTTATTTAACGGGAGTTTCCGATTGGGAGTTCACTGCGTCCAATATCGCCGCGCAATATGGCGACCTGTCAAACCTGTCCGTATTCGGGATAGAGATGACGGGGTATTCGGCATACCTGAACAACATCTACATGTCGGGTGTCGTCCACCAGTTCACGCCCGGCGGCGAAGAGGTGCCCACGATCATAGACCGCGGGGTATGGAGCCCGACGGAAACATACAACCGCAACGATGACGTATACTGGAACAACGGGCATTGGCGCTGTCTGGTCGACGGCACCAAGACCGAACCCGGCAAGGATGCCGAGGAGTGGGTATACTTAGGCGGATACGGGGTGCTCGAAACGGTCAGCATATTCAAAAAATCGGAAAACGAGCCTGCGAAACCTACGGAGCTGAAAATACCGCCCGAAGGCTGGACGACGGAAACGTTGCCGATGTCGGATCAACGTCCTACATGGATGTGCACCGGAACCGTTGTTGACGGGGAGGTCAAATCATGGTCTGAACCCCAGCGCATATCGGGGGAACCGGGTCTCGACGGGAAGGACGGCAAGGATTACGAGTGGATCTTCGCACGTACATCGCAATACAAAGCCCCCGCACAACCGCCCACCTCACAGCAGGACGACTACGTTCCCGCGCCATCCGTAACCACGGACGGGCAGGTGTGGACGGACAATGCCGTGGGGCCCGATAGCGACAACCCTTACGAGTGGGCCAGCAAGCGTGTGAAAGGAAATGACGGCATGTGGGGCAAGTTCACCTCCCCTGCGCTTTGGGCGAAATTCTCGTTCGACGGAGCACCGGGTGTCGACGGAACCGATGTAGAATGGATATTCAAACGCACAAGTTCCAACACGGCCCCGAATACGCCGTCTGGCAGCGACGAAGACGGATATGTTCCAAGCGGTTGGACGAACAACCCTACGGGCCCGAATTCCGAGCGCCCCTACGAATGGACTTGCGTACGCTATAAGACAGGCGGACACTGGAGCGGATATTCAGCAGCGTCCTTATGGGCGAAGTGGTCGTTCAATGGCGAGGATGGTGTGGATGGTGAAGGTGTAGAATACATATTCACGCGTACGGCAACCGAAGATCCGGGCACTGTTCCGGAAGTCCCCACAGTTGCTGAATACGATAATCCCCCGGCACCATGGACGGATGACCCCATGGGAGTAGATGCCACATATCGCTATGAATGGGTGTCGAAGCGCAACAAGGTGGAAGGTGTTTGGGGCGCATTTTCCTCGCCCTCGATTTGGGCGCGGTATTCTTACGACGGAGCGCCGGGTAATTGGACATCCTATGTATTCAAGAAGAGTGACACGGAGCCGGCCAAGCCTACTTCCTCCGACCCCATTCCGTCCGGATGGAGTGACGCGCCCACTGGTGTCGGTATATGGTGGATGTCCAAGGCTACGATAGACGCATCGACCGGAAAGGCCGGGGCGTGGTCGACGCCTATCCGCGTAACGGGCGAAGATGGGGAGCCGGGGCCGCATACGGATTTCAAATACGCCAAGAATAACAGCACCACCACGGCGCCGGCGCTGATCAAAACGGATCGCAACCCCGCAGGCTGGAGCGACACCCCGCCGTCGCTCTCTTCGGGTGAATATCTGTGGATGACCCAGGCAGAAATAGACGCCAACAATAATCTGTTGCACCCGACGGTGGGCTGGGCAACTCCGGTACGCATATCGGGAGAGCAGGGCCCGAAAGGTGATGACGGCGCCCCTGGCGAGGACGGCAATGATGGCAAGGACGGCTTGCAGGGTTGCATAATCCGCCTCACGGAATGGGCGTCGGGCGTCGAATACCGCAATGACCTCGACCTTGTCTCCAATGGCCCCAGATACATAGACATAGTTACGATCTATGCGAACAATAAGCAGCTGAAATTCCAGTGCAGCCAGACGCACACGTCGTCCGCTTCCAACAAGCCGGCAGCGGGAGCCTCGTCGGCATACTGGCAGCAACTCAACGACATGGTGCCGATATATACGCCCCTGTTGTTCGCTGAGAACGCCGTCATCAACTTCCTGCAAGGTATGGAGTTCGTGGTGCACAACTCCAAGACGGACATTTCCGTGAATACTATTATTGCCGGGCTCGTGGGCGGTGATATTCCCCTGTTCGTCGGGAGCAACACGCCGTCCAATGCGCCGTTCAGGGTCGCCAAGGATGGTTCATTCGTGGCCACCAAAGCAGATATTACGGGGACTATCAACGCATCGAGCGGTATAATTGGCGGTTTTGAAATAGGAGAGAGTTGGCTGGTGTCGCAAACGTCTATGGGTAAAGAAATTTGGTCTAACAAACTGTCGGCCGGGCGGATAATACTGGAATGCAAAGGGGGCGCCTATACAAATTCTTTTCATGCAATGGCGTATCCATCAAGCTCATCGGGTTATTCCGACCATTCTGTGCTATCCGTGGCAATAAACAGAGAATCATATGACGCCACGAATAGATATAACATCGGAATTGATGTATCGGCCGAAGGGGAATATAATGAAAACTCACTAGGAAATATTCCAAATGGCAATCATGCCATATTATTGAGAAAGGGGGATATATGCGGATTCAGGTTATTCAGCAGGACATTAACCAGTGCATGGACGCTTACAGACTATGAATCAATCATATTCAACGATACATCGGGTGTGAATTACATTACGCTGCCATCCAGCCCCAAGCCCGGACAAATATATTTTATCAGAAAGATAGGAAGGGGTAACGTCACCATCCAAACCGGGGGCCTCACCCATGTATTTAAACAGAACGCTGGCAGCACCACCAGGAGTGTAGTTTTGGACTATGGCTCACTCGCTATTCTGATGTGGAACGAAAACGGGCAATATTGGACTGCCAATGACTGCCCTACAATGTAATAAATTATGAAAACATTGAATTTTAAGGATTTTAAACTATTCACCGACATTTCACATGTCGGACATGTTGTCGTCGATGCCCGGAAAGAATTTGCCAATGCCATATACATGAGCATGAACGGCATCGTGGCCCACGACCTGGCATTCCGCATCCTCCACAGCGAAGGCGGCATCGAAGTTTCCGACGAGGAGGAATCGATTGTCATCGACACCGCAAAGATGTGCAAGGCGGTTTTCTACGACAGCATCATGTCCGCTCTCAAGGAGGAATAAACGACAGAAAGAATATGAAACGCATCCGTATAGGCAAGGACATAGAGATACATTGGCCGATACTCACCAATGGGGAGCCGGTAGCACTCGAAGGGCGCGACCTGAAGCTCTTCGTCCATTTGCCTTCGCATATGGACATTCCCGTCGATTTCACCACCGAAGGCAACACCGCGATTTTTATCATAAGCGGGGCAATGCAGAAGTCTATCGGGGTGTATCGCCTTACCATGTGGGAGAATTTGCAGAAGAGAGGGCAAACGGCGGTCGACTACTGCAAGGCCTTCGAATTGGTTCCTACGACAATTTTGGAGGGCGGCGAGGATGAAAGCAACCTCAGGTCGGAAACTGTCGACCTCGAGGCGTCAAGCCTTGTTGTCGGATTGCCCGGCGAGAGTGCTTACGAGGCATTCAAGAAATACAACCCGAATTCCGAACTTACGGAGGAAGAGTATGCCGAAGCCCCTATTAACGCTGCAAATGCCGCAAACGAAGCGGCAAAAGCGGCAAATGACGCCGCAGGTAAAATTGGGGATATTGACAAAGCCCTCGCCGCAAAGGTCGACAAGGAAGAAGGGAAAGGGCTTTCGGCAAACGACTACACCGATCAGGAGAAGGAGAAGCTGGCCGGGCTCTCCAACTACGACGACACGCAAGTACGGGAAGAACTGGCCGGGAAGGCATCCAGGCAGGAGCTGGCAGATGCAGCGTCGGGCGCATTGGCTTCGGCAAAGTCGTATACGGACACCAAGGTCGAGGAGATAAGAGGGGATATAGGACAGGTTTTCGATGGGTTGATTCCCCAAATTGAGAATAACATAACCGAAGGAGACGCGGAGGCGCTCAAACAGGGCAAGGCATACACGGACACCAAAACGGCGGAGTTGTGGAATAATGTCAGCGATGTGTTTGACGCCACGTCCGAGGAGCTCAACAGCAACATATCCGGCGGGGATACGCAGACACTGACCGAAGCCAAAAACTATACAGACAAGGCGATCTCAGAAATTCCCACCCCGGACGTCAGCGGGCAGATCGAGCGGCACAACACCTCCCCCACGGCGCATCCCGACATCCGGGAACTGCTCAACACCTGCGTAGGGCTGCCGGAGTTCAACGACAAAACCTACGAGCTGACCTTCACGACAAAGGGCGGTGCGAAGTTCATCATCGACCTGCCTATCGAGAAGATGGGGCTGCATTACAATGAGGATACCCAATCTATCGAGTTCACAAATGCCGACGGCTCCATGTCCTCCATCCCGGTTTCTGACTTCGTGAAAGTATATGTCGGCTCTATCGGTTCCGAGATACAGGTTACGGTCGAAGGCTCCGAAATCCGCGCCACCCTGCTCAACAACACCGTATCCTGGGATAAGTTGACACTTGCATTGCAGGAGATGATTCAGGGCAAGGCCGACCGCACGGAGCTTCCCACGAAGCTGTCGCAGTTGCAGAACGACCCGAACTTCGTGACATCGGGAACCCTCGAAACCCAGTTGACGCCCATCAAAACCGAGTTGGGCGGCACAGTGCGCCTCGGGGAGGAAATAGGAGAAAGCGCTACCCCGCCTCCTGTACCGGACACGGGCGATGAAATAACCGAGACGCTGGCACACTCGGATTGCACGCTCGAAGAGCGCATCGCGCACCTCGAAGGGCTGCTCGTGGGAGTGCTCTCGGGCAAAGTGCTGATCCCGGAGTTACAGGTCAAGAAGCTGGGCGTGTGGGGCGACAACAACCTCGTCGTCACGGGCGAGGGCGCGCCGACGAAAGCCCCCGACCGCGCGGGGCAGTTCTATGTCGATACGAAGAACAACGCGGTCTACCACTCCGTAGGCAACGGCGCGGTGTCGGACTGGAAGAACGCTTAAACTGCATACAACATGTCACAAGTCAACAAATACGCCGACAAGGCGGGTTACACGGCCGACAAAAACCGCAAGGACACGCAGTCGGCGGTGTCATACATCGAGAATGACGGGATGCTCGTCTACGACGGCGTGAACGTCGTGGTGGACAAGCCGGCCGCCGGGGTGGGCGACCTTGCGGTATTCGACAAGACCACGGGGACTATCCGTTTTGTCAAGGGTGCGACGCTCCATTATGACCAGATGCCGGCGCAGCTGGTTCCTGCGGGCGTGGTCTATGCCCGGCAGGGCGAGCGGGTGCTGATCGTGTCGCTCGAAAATGCAACGGTCGGCAGCCAGCGATGGGCATACTCTTATGAGGTTGCATTGTCGGGCTTCGACCTTGCGGCGGGAGGAACCGCTGTCTTGTCGTTCGGCCAGGGCATTTATGCGATGGAGTTGCCGATAACGTATGCCGCAGGGGCATCACTGGCAGACATCGCAGCGCAAATCAATGCCAATGCAACGGTTAAATCCACATACGGCTGGACTGCCTCCGTAGATGAAGCGGCCTCACGAATCATCGTATCATCGAATACATGGTCGACCAGCTATGCGACTATCGGTGTCGTAAACGGTTGTCAAATCGCAAGGCCGTCGGAAGACGTCAACTATCAAACGATGTTGACGGGGGTTTTGATCGAGGGATCGAACGAATACGTCCGCCGTAATAACGGCGTCAACATCTCCTTTGCGGGCTGCAATCCCGAAAAATTCCTGCAATACTATTCGACCAAAGGGAGCCAGGACACAGGAATCAAACCCGGAAGCAGCACCATAATTCGGGAAAGTGCCTTTACCGAAGAGGCCAACCCGGCATTGGTCGCCGCCTATCCGACCTACCGGGATTATCTGTTCGTAGAACATTTGCTGCAATATCCCGCATCCTATGGTGCGTTGCTTCGTGACGGCAAGACCAACACGCACCTGATCGGGCGGCTTACCTTCGAGGACATTTATGGTAAGACACAGTACCGCTACCCGGCCGCTGCGGCTGCCCTCGACTACGGCATCACGGTCGAGGGCGCAACTACCGGACTGGAAGCGGGTGCATGGTGGCTGCCATCCGTGGACGAAATCTACCTGCTCATGCACGACCGCGTGCTGATATCCGCCGACCGGGAAAGCGATCCCGTAAACCGCACGCTGTCGCGCCTCGGTAAGGCGACCTGTTACGGGGCGAGTTATTACCCGTGGACGTCATGCGAATGCAATCCCGCCCATGGGTTCAGCTACCGTGGCGATACGGGTTACGTGGGCGCCAACTACAAGTATAGCGTGGGCGCTACCCGTCCGGTCTGCGCCTTATAATTATCTGAACCATGGAAACACAACGACAGATCGACATCCTCGAATCGCGGCAGCTCGAATTACGGGCAGTCATGGCCAAGTCCGACGACAGGGCGGCCAAATGCAGTAAGTCCGGCCTTGACTTCCGGGCTACCTATCCTCTGGATTATGAGGAGTACGAAGCGGCCAACGCGGAGTACAACCGCAACGAACAGGCGCTGGCCGAACTCAAAGCCAAGCGTGCCGAAGAGCTGGCCGCCGAAGAAACGGTTATGAACCCTCAAAACATAGAACGATGAAAAAACTCCTCGACTACTTGGCTCGCCCCGTGCTGGAGCTGGCCGGCAAAATCCCCTACAAACGCTACGCCTATTTTACGGCGGGCGTCCTTCTGGCTTGCGCCGCCCTGATGGCGACCCTGCTGGGCCGTGCCCCGGTGTGGGCTGCGGTTATCGTCTCGGCGGCCGTGGTGACCCTGGCCGCCCTTTGGAAGGAATACTGGCACGACGCGAAGCCCGAGCCGCGCGACCTTGTGGCGGCGGTGCTCGGCGGCGGCGTGGTGTGGCTTACGATCCTGTCCCTTTATCTCGTCGAATTCCTGAAAGGGTAGTACACTATGGACTGGATGTCTTTGCTGTCGAGTATCGCGGCCGCTATTTTGACCGGCGGCGGTATTACGGCATTCCTGCACCGTAAGGAGAATAAGCGCGCCAAACAGCTCGAAAACGAGACTACGGCGTCGTCGCAATGGCGGGAACTCTACGAGCGGGCCGAGGCGCGAGCCGAAGCCCTGAGCGCGAAGGTCGACGAACTGTACAAGAAACTCGGGTATATTCGGGATCAGAACAACGGCCTGACGACCCAGAATGCCGTGTTGAAGATTTTGAAGTGCAAACGGATCGAATGCTCGGATCGTCAGCCGCCTATTGGTAAAAAGGGCGAATGCAATTTCAGAATCAATACCAGCGAACAGCCGGAGAGTGATAGCCCGACACTGGATGAACAACAAACAGACTGAATCATGAAACATTTTACAATGGCGGAGCTTACGCGCTCGGCCACGGCCCGAGCAAAAGGCCTGGACAATACCCCGACGGCGGAACACCGCGCCAATATCGAAATGTCCGTCGCGCAGCTGCTCGACCCGCTGCGGGAAGCCTGGGCGGTGAAATGTGCCAATGAGCAGTGGGAAACCCCGGAGATTCGCGTTTCGTCCGGTTACCGCGGCTTCGCGCTCAACAAGGCCGTCGGGGGATCGACGACCTCGGCGCATTGCGTCGGCTTTGCGTTCGACCTGGTGCCGTGCAACGGGCGTATGGCCGACTTCAAGCGCTTTTGCCGTACGTGGCTCAAAGGCCGTGCCTTCGACCAGATGATCTCCGAGGACGAGGATGCCGCCGGCACGCCCCGTTGGGTGCATATAGGCTACAAGAACCGCCAGGGTGGCCAGCGGCGGCAGCTGTTGACCATGCGTGCGGGCAAATATATCCCCATGACGGCATGAAACGCCTGATCCTCTACCTGCTCGCCGCCCTTGTTGCCGGGGTGCTTCTCTTCGGCTGGGGCTACCGCCGGGGCGCCGCGTCGGTGGTTGTGAGGGACAGCGTAACCGTACGCCTGAAACCGCTGCCCCCGTTGACGGTCACCATCCGCGACCCGTGGCCGGTGGCGGTGCACGACCCGCCCGATACGGTACGAATTCCCGCTCCGGCCGATACGGCCGCAATCATTGCCGACTACCTGCGCACGCGGGACTACCACTTCGATTTTTCGAGCGATTCCACCGGGATATTCCTGGTGGATGCCTCGGTAGGCCGTAACCGCCTGCTGGCTATTTCACCCACGATCCGGCCGCTGATGAAGGAGGTGGAGCGGGTGCGGGAGGTGGTACGGGACGTGCAGCGGTTCCCGCGCTGGGAGCTGGCAGCGACGGCGGGCGCGCATTACGCCCGGGACGATACTTTCGTATGGATCGGCGGACGCTTGCGACATACCCGCGGCCGGTTGAGTTTCACGGCCGAAGGTGGATGGACACCCCGATGCGACGGTTTCTATCTCCAAGGAACCGTAGGTGTGACGCTATGGAGAAAATGGAATTGACTGTGAAGGCATCCCCGGAATTTCCGGGGATGCCTTTTTTGAGACCGCACGAAAAATAATTGCTGGAATATTTGGAGAATGATAGTAAAAATACTATCTTTGTGTTGTGATAATTAAACAAGGCCCGAAAAATGAAGTACTCGGAAGTAGAAAAGAAATTGAGAAAGGCCGGTTGCCGGTTCGTTTCTCACGGCACGAACCACGACTGGTGGTACAGTCCCATCACCGACCGCCGGTTCCTACTGCCCCGGCACAAGAGCGAAGAGGCGAAGGCCGGCACACTGAAAAGCATTAGCGAGCAGTCCGGGGTCAAGTTCTGACCCCGGCGCCTGCCGAAACAATAAGACCTTATAAATCATCTTATTTTATTATGAAAGTTCAGGTTATAATCGAGCGCGGTGCCGACGGCACCTTCGATGCGAATATGGAGTTTATAAAAAGCGTCCCGTTCGGGCTCCTGGGACAGGGAAAGACCGTGGCCGATACGATCGCGGACTTTTATAACTCCTACGGGGAAATGCAGGCGATGTATAAGGCCGAGGGAAAGGAGTGTCCGCAACTGGAGTTCGAATTCAAGTACGACGTTCCGTCGTTCCTGCAATACTACGCCTATGCCTTTACGCTTGCAGGGCTGGAGCGCATCACGGGGGTCAACCAGAAGCAGCTCGGGCACTATATCAGCGGCTTCCGGAAGCCGAGCGAAAAGACCGCCCGCAAGATCGAGGAGAAGATCAGGGAATTCGCCAAAGAAATAGAATCCGTTCGGTTTGTTTAATTATCACAGGTTAACGATCAACGGTGCGCCCCGGAGAAATCCGGGGCGTTTTCTATCGCATAGCTTTACTCCAAATTATTCACTAAATAGTCGATTACTTTTCTATTTGCCTCATCGACCTTTTTTTGGTTGCGGTTGATGTAGATATTCGTTACCCGGTTCCCGGTTGAATGTCCCATGCCAAGGGAAATTGTTTCATCAGGTATGTCGAGTTCTGCGGCCAGCGTTGCCCACGTGTGCCGTGCCCAGTAGGTGGAGAGTTTGGGAAATAACGGATTCCGGTGTTTTTTCCCTCCGCGACCTTTGCGTTCGACAGTCCCGATTTTTCGCAGGTTCTCGTTCATCCGATGGGTGAAGTCTTTATAGTTGCCGTATGTGTCGAGGACATCGAGCAGGTAATTCTTACCCCTGTATTTGTCGATGATCGCCTGCGCTTCGGGTTCGACCTTGATTGAAAATATGTGTCCGGTTTTGGAACGCCGGTATTCGATTCTGCCGTTTCGGATTTCTTTGAGTGAAAATAGATCCACCGAGTTTATGCCGATCAGGTATACCATAAGCATGAAGATGTCGCGGTACTTCTCTTGGTGCGGCTCGCAGGGGTAGTCCCGCAGCGTGCGAAGTTCTTCGACGGTAAGCGACCGTTTCGCCGTTTCTTCGTGCTTGATCTTGAACTTTCGGAAAGGGTAGAGGGTAGTCAGTTCGTCGTCGATGGCTGCATTCACGACAGCGCGGATATTTCGCATACTGATTGCGATTGTGTTGGTGGCTATCTCTTTGACCCCTATGATCGGCTTGCCGTGTTCGTCGAGGTGTTTCGTCCGCAAAAAATGCTCAAACTTTTTGAGCCATTCGATTGTAATGTCTTCAAATCGCCAGCCGTCAGTTTTGCCCGTCTTTTCCGCAAACCATCCCATACGGGCATGGGTGAGTTGATAAATTGCTTTTGTGCCGGGGTGTGTGATCCGATCCACGTATTCGGTGTAAAAAGCGTCGAATGTCATTTGTTTATCTTCCGGGGCGACGTATTCGACCCCGTTCATGTGGGCGATAATGCGCGCTTTGATGTCTGCGGCTTTCCCGTTGAGGCCGTGGGTCAGTTGCACCTCAAGCAAAGCATCCTCTATATTGTTGAGACCTCTGCGCAAAGCGCGGTTCATCTTCTCTCGCTGGGGAGCTTTTATGATTTCGTAGCCGTCCCACCATTCGGGCGGGATGGTCAGGCCAGTGTTGATAACGAAATTCTTACGTCTTGGCAGGTTAACCCGGTAATAGAGCGGGTATTTACCTGATGCGCTTTTGTAGCGCTGGTCATAATAGATACTAACAGTAGCCATAGTGTAAAATGGGTTTAAAATTCTCGCGCATTTTCTCACTCCCACGCTCCAAAAGGCACCTAAAAGCCTGCTTTTTGCACCCTTTTTTGCGGGAAACTACGGTAGTAGAACGGGTATATACACAAAAAAAGGCTCAAAATGAGTTTTGTATATTCCTCATTTTAAACCTTTTACAATTTGTCGGGGAGACTGGATTCGAACCAGCGACCCCCTGCTCCCAAAGCAGGTGCGCTAACCGGACTGCGCTACACCCCGCTGTCTCTTATACACATCTCCGA
>ENA-OYAL01000593-OYAL01000593.1-human-gut-metagenome-genome-assembly--contig:-NODE-593-length-16580-cov-12.758487_pt1 | contig 16580 bp, 10 predicted proteins | sample MGYA00244516_ERZ652817 | MGnify/ENA primary metagenome ERZ652817 (study PRJEB26926, sample SAMN06164692) | human gut metagenome | biome: ENVO:00009003; feature: ENVO:2100002; material: ENVO:00002003...
TCTATTGTATTTTCATCAATATTAATTGTAATTTGTTTTTTTAGTTTTTTTGCGTAAGGATTGCGTTTTGCGTTGGAAAAGTCGTATTCATCTCTCATGATTGATCCTCCTAAAAATCAAAACACTTCTATAATTATATTCTCCATAATTACATTATAAGTACGAAATAATTATTTGTCAATCAAGAAAAAAGATGACAGACCAACCACAAAATGCTATAATTTAGGAAATCGACGGATTATGATATAAAGGCTGACACAGAGACATCCACAGGTGTCTCTGTTCTTGGATTGAGGCATAAATGGAGCAGAAAATGACAAACAATCACATTACAATAGGCATTCTCGCACATGTAGATGCGGGAAAGACAACCCTGTCTGAGGCCATGCTTTACAGCACCGGGCAGATTCGCTCACTCGGGCGCGTGGACCATAAGGACGCGTATCTGGACAACGATGCGCAGGAGCGTGAGCGTGGAATAACCATTTTTTCAAAGCAGGCAAGGCTTGATATTTCACGTGGCACAAATGCGGCAGATACAGAAGATACAGCACGTACAGCAGATGTAGCACGTACGGCAGATACAGCTCGTACATGGCATGTAGTCATGCTTGATACACCGGGGCATGTGGATTTTTCGGCAGAGATGGAGCGTACCCTTCAGGTGCTCGACTATGCAATACTTGTAATCAGCGCAACTGATGGAGTGCAGGGGCACACGCGCACACTGTGGAGACTTTTAAAGCACTATAACGTGCCGACATTTATTTTTGTAAACAAGATGGATATGCAGGGCACGGATGAGGAGAAAGTGCAGGCAGAGCTAAAGAGCGAGCTGAGTGATGGCTGCGTGGATTTTTCTTCACAGGATTTATTTGATGAGCTTGCCATGTGCAGTGAGCCTCTTTTAGATGAATTTATGGAATCGGGAGAGCTTGCGGATGCGCATATTGCGCAGGCGGTGGCTCAAAGGGAGGTGTTCCCCTGCTTTTACGGCTCGGCACTTAAGCTCGACAGAGTTGATACGCTGATTCAGGGACTTTCGAGGTTTATGTGTGAAAGAAATTACCCTGACGATTTTTCTGCCCGCGTATACAAGATAGGCAGGGATGACAGAGGCAGCAGGCTGACATTTTTAAAGGTTACCGGAGGCTGTCTTAGAGTCAGGGACAAAATAGAGTACAAAGCGCATGGCGGTGACGAGGCAAAAGGCCTTCTGATTGAGAAAATCGATCAGATAAGAAAGTATTCCGGCGAAAAATATGAGATAGCTGATGTGGCAGAGGCGGGGGAGATAGTTGCTGTCACAGGTCTTAGCTCGACATTTCCGGGGCAGGGGCTCGGGTTTGAGCAGCAGTCCAATATGCCAATCCTTGAACCGGTACTAAACTATAGGATGATTCTGCCGGATGATGTAAATCCGGCGGCATTTATGGAAAAGCTAAAGCAGCTTGAGGAGGAAGACCCACAGCTTTACATAGTGTGGGTGGAGGAGTTTAAGGAAATCCATGTGCAGCTCATGGGACAGGTGCAGATGGAGGTGCTTGTGCGTCTCATAAAGGACAGGTTTGGTGTTGTTGTCACGTTCGGACCGGGCAGCATTGTATATAAGGAAACGATAGCGAGGGCTGTCGAGGGAGTAGGACATTTTGAGCCGTTGCGCCACTATGCAGAGGTGCATCTGCTTTTGTCGCCGGCGGAGCGTGGCAGCGGAATCACAGTTACATCCACTTGCAGTGAGGATGTGCTTGACAAAAACTGGCAGCGCCTCATAGCCACACACGTTGAGGAAAAGGAGCACAGGGGTGTGCTCACAGGCTCAGCGCTTACCGATGTGAAGGTCACTATTCTTACAGGAAGAGCACATGTAAAGCACACGGAGGGAGGCGATTTCCGCCAGGCTACATACAGAGCAATCCGCCAGGGGCTTAAATCCACAGAGAGCGTGCTGCTGGAGCCATACTACAGCTTTATCCTACAGGTGCCGATGGAGTATGTCGGCCGTGCAATGACAGATCTGGAGCAGAGATTTGCAAGAGCCGAGAGCCCGCAGTTTGCCACAACCGCTGCGAGGGAGATGGCAACAATTACAGGAAAGGCACCGGTTGCGACAATGCAGGATTATGTGAGTCTGGTGCATGCGTATACAAAGGGGCTCGGGCACCTGACACTGGAGCTGTGGGGTTATGATGAGTGTCACAATCCTGCGGAGGTGATTGCGCAGATGCACTATGACAGCGAGGAGGATTTCCGCAATCCGACAGGCTCGGTATTTTGTGCGCACGGCTCAGGCTACGTGGTGCCGTGGGATGAGGTACCGGAGCATATGCATCTGCCGTATGTCTATCACGGGGATGAGTCTGAGGAGGCACTTGCAGCGAGTGCCCGCACACAGAATGCATTTTCAGCGGAGGATGCGCAGGCGCTTGCCGGAAACCGCCGAAGGACGAGCTTTGAGAAAGCAGTTTCCGGTATGTCATCAGTGGAGCTTGATGCGCAGCTTGCAGATGTTTATGCCAGGGAGTTTGGCATGGGCAAAAACGATATCGCAGAGGATCAGAGGCGCAAATGGTCAGGCAAAAAGAAAAATGAGTATGAAGGTCTAAGTGGTAAACCGCGCACCGTAAAGCATGATAAGCACGGCAATCCGATTTATCCGAAGAAATCCCCGGGGGAAGAGTACCTGATAGTTGATGGATATAATATAATATTTGCATGGGAGGATTTAAAGGAGCTTTCACGCATAAACATTGATTCGGCGAGAGATGCGCTGAAGGATGTTTTATCGGATTACCAGGGCTATAAGGGCTGTCATCTGCTGCTGGTGTTTGATGCGTACAAGGTGAAGGGCAATGCCGGAAAGAGAGAGACCTTCCACAACATAGAGGTTGTGTATACAAAGCAGGACGAGACAGCAGATGCATTTATCGAAAAGACTGTGTTTGGCATACGTGACAGGTACAAGGTAACAGTGGCAACCTCGGACGGACTGGAGCAGCAGACGGTCATGAGCCTGGGGGCACTGCGAATGTCAGCCCGCGAGCTTAAGGAGCATATTGATATGACGAAGCGTGCCGGGATGGAGGCATTCATATCAGGATAAACGGTCATGAATGGTAACAATATGTGTATAAAGAGATGTTTATAAAGATATTTGTATGTCATAAGCAGAGATATTATAATAGTAAACATGCAAGAACATCAGAGATAAGGAGACAAGAAAATGGTAGTAAACGAAAGCATGTACCAGCTCGGAAGCGTGCGCTCAGCAATCAGGGAGCTTTTTGAGTATGGTAAAAAAAGAGCAGCAATTGTAGGTAAGGAAAATGTATATGATTTCTCAATAGGAAACCCGAGCATACCGGCTCCGCAGATAGTAAACGACACAATAAAGGAGCTTGTGACAGATTATGATTCTGTTGCGCTGCACGGCTACACCTCAGCACAGGGAGACGTGGAAACGAGAGCGGCAATAGCTGAATTTTTGAACAACACACATGGCACACATTTTAATGCAGACAACCTTTACATGACAATGGGAGCAGCGGCATCGCTGTCAATCTGCTTTCGTGCGTTGACAAGTGACGCATATGATGAGTTTATTACCATAGCGCCATATTTCCCGGAGTACAAGGTATTTGTGAATGCAGCAGGAGCAAGGCTTGTAGAGGTGCCTGCAGACACAGAGCATTTTCAGATAGATTTCGATGCGCTTGAGGAGAGAATCAATGCGCACACCAGAGGTGTCATAATCAATTCACCAAACAACCCATCCGGCACAGTCTATTCTGAGGAGACCATCAAAAAGCTCTCAGACCTCCTTGAGAAAAAGTCTAAGGAGATAGGAAGACCGATATTCATTATCGCAGATGAGCCGTACAGGGAGATAGTTTACGATGGAATCAAGGTACCGTTTGTGACCAAATATTACGACAACACACTGGTATGCTACTCATACAGCAAGTCACTTTCGCTGCCGGGAGAGAGAATAGGATACGTCCTCGTGCCTGATGAGGTGTACGATAAGGCTGAGCTGTATGCAGCAGTCTGTGGTGCGGGAAGAGCACTCGGCTACGTGTGTGCACCAAGCCTGTTCCAGAAGATGATAGTAAAATGCCAGGGGGCAACCGGTGATATCAATGCCTACAAAGAAAACAGAGACCTTCTGTACGAGGGACTCACAAGGATAGGCTATCACTGCTTCAAGCCGGACGGAGCCTTTTATATGTTTGTAAAGGCACTCGAGGATGACAGCAATGCATTCTGCGAGAAGGCAAAGGAGGAGGATGTGCTCATAGTAGCAGCAGACGGCTTCGGCTGTCCGGGCTGGGTGAGAATATCATACTGTGTGGACAGGGAAATGATAAAGCACTCTATGCCTGCGTTTGAAAAGATATACAAGAAATATAATAAATAATAGTTATAAAAAAATAATCCGAAAAAGCGTCGAAAATTGTCTAAAAAATATGTAATTTTCGGCGCTTTTATTATGCAGTTTTCACAAAGTTGTCTCCGTGTGACCGTTGTGTGACCATTGTTTTGTATAATGGAATGAAGAGTGGGAATATAAATAAAATCGTAACGGAATAGTTACAAAAAATACTATAGAAAAGGAGATATGAGAGTGTTTAATAAAAAACTTAACAGGTTACTAGCAATCATGCTAGCTTCTGTAATGGGTGCGACATCGCTTCCGGCAACACAGGTAAGTGCTGATACACCCTCTTCAGAGTATGATATATCTAACGACGCAGCTTCGGATGATATATCTGACAGTAAAATTCCAGATGAACAGGATTCGGATAATAATGCCACCGAGGAAAAACAGCCACAGCAGCTGACGGTAGAGTATACACCGGCGGATGATATTTATGTGGGGAACAAAGTTGTTCCGGTGGTAAAATCCGACAGGGCGGATGCAGCCGTTGACAATTTAAAATACACTGTTGTAGAAGGCAAAAATCTGATTGAAAAGGATACAGACTTTGCATCAAACGGTATATGGACAGCAAAGGATACCGGAACTGTAAGGATAAAGGTGACAAAAGCAGAAGATGACAAATATAAGTCAGCAGAGGCAGAATATACTGTTACCATCAAAGAATATGATTACAGCAGTATGAATAACAGCCTGACAGGGACAATGCTGCAGGGTACACAGTTTTATGTAGAAGCACCTACATTATCGCTGGCAAGTGACAATCAGGCGGTATATGTGGTTAGAAAAGGTGATGAATGGATTGAAGCTGATAAATATCAGCTTATGCCACAGCAGGGTGATAACAGACAGACTCTTGTAATAGCACGTAAGGACAAGGAAAGCGGAGCTATCACAGATATTGGAAGTCTGCGGCTCGACTACAAATATGATACACAGCCTCCAAAGATAACATTGAATCCAAAGGAGGATGATAAACCTGCTTTCACAAAGGATGCTGTGGATTATTATGGAAATGTCAGAAAAGTAGACATGAATATCCACGATGTCTCTTTGGATGATGGTTCCACACAGCTTTGGGTAAAGGTTGATGACCGGGAAGAATTCGATGTATTTGATGTCGATAATGCCCAGAAGCTGATTGATGCAGGAATAGAGTATAGTGAGTGGATCGTGACAGGGGCTGATTATAGCAGCTGCATCACATTTGGTACAAAAGCGGATGAGGAACACAAATATCAGATAATCGGAATGTATGCGAAGGATCAGGCGGAGCATGAGTGTAATGATACAAGCTCAATAGAGCAGCCGTTTTATGTGGATAGAAAAGCGCCTTCAGGTACTATTGGATATGATGCTGATTTAATAGACGAGCAGAATATGGTCAGTCAGCAGGCATCAAATGTATATGGACAGCTGGAGGATATCAGCGGAATAAAGCAGGCATTCTACTATGTGAATAAATCAGATGAAAGTGGCAGTATTTTAAATGATGAGCAGGTAAAAGCGCTTGATGATTCAGCATGGAAGCCGTTAGAGCTTATTGAGGATACATATGATGCACGATATAAGTACAAGATTAATACATCTGATCTGAAGGATACTTCATATAACGTATATGTAAAGGCTCAGGACAATTGTAATGGCGAGACAGCATTTTTCTCCACATCGAAGCTGGTTGTTGATACCCTGCCACCGGAGCTTACAGTGTCCCAGGATACCATGACAGCAGCCGATGAAAAAGGCTGGCATAAGGATGATATAAGCTATATCGTTAAGGCTGATGACAGCTTATCAGGAATTAAGAGTGTTGAATACACTGTATTTGACGGGAAAAGGAAAATTGTATCAGGACAGACTGTTGAGCTTGACGCAAGCGGGGAAGGAAGGATAACCATTCCGGCAGCAGAGCAGTTTAACGGAATTGATCTGATGCTTTCAGTAAAGGCAACTGATTATGCCGGTCTTAAGACAGAGGTTAAAGGTGACAGCTTCAAGTTCAGCATGGACAGTCAGTCACCTGATGTCAGTATAGAGCCGGAAGCGGGCAAAAACAGAAAATATTTCAATGACGATGTCCGTATAAAAACAAGTGTAGCTGACAGCATTTCAGGTGTTGTATCAGCAAAATACCAGATAGTGACAGATGATCAGTCAGTATCGGATGATGAAGGTGCATGGAATGAGCTTGATGAATCAGGAATCATAAATGTATCGGCTGAGGCTTATCTGGATAAAAAGGTAGATGTATATGTTAAAGCTGTTGATGAGGCAGGAAACGTGACTGTAGCGGATTTGACAGCAAGCGGCAGCCAGCCATTTTATATTCACAAGGCAGCGCCTGTAATAACAGTGACATATGGTACATCTGAGCAGCCGGATCCACAGTGCATCAGCAGTGTAAAAGGCACTGAGTATTACAGGGAAAACAGGATTGCAACCATTTCGGTAAAAGAGAATGAGCTTTTCTTTGACCCCGATGAAACAAAAATCAATGTAAAGGTTGATGGAAATGAACAGACACAGTCAGATGCATGGTCTGAAAAGTCATACTGGGTAAAGACAGGCGAGGGAGCAGAAGCTGTTTACAGTAAGCAGCTCGTATTCAATGCAGGACACAAGTATGAGCTGAGTGTCAGTGCAAAAGATTTGTGTGGTAATTCAGATAATGGATTTGAGATAGAAGGAGACAAATCAGCAGAGTTTGTAATTGACGTACAGTCGCCGACAGGAAATATCAGGTTTGACGGACTTTCAACAGGCATGGATACCGTGTGGGATTTATTGCTGCCAAAAGACAAATATGAGATTTCAAGATTTGCTGCCAAGAAGGTTAATATTGCCGGACAGCTTAGAGATGAGCATGGCGGCATCAAGTCAGCAGAGTATTTCGTTTCAGCAGAGGATGCAATAATTGACGTAGACAGTATTCAGGAGGCTGACTGGAAGACACTTGACAGCCTTAATGAGGATGGCACCTTCAGTGAACCGATAGAATGCGAGAACAAAAACTGCGTGGTATATGTCAGGGTTACAGATTTAAGCGGTAATGTTTCATATATCAGCACAAATGGATTGGTAGTTGATACATGCGCACCGGCAATATCAGTCATCACACCTGAGACAGCATCAGGAGTGTACAGTGCAGATGTGCCGGTAAGTATAGAGGTATCAGATGAGAATGCCACAGGAGTTGCATCAGGAATAAAGAGCGTAAACTATACGGTAACAAATATGGGACAGCCGACACAGGATGGAACATTATATAGCTATGATAAGACAGCAGCGGGCTTAAAAGATCTGGAAAATCATGTAACAGAGCAATTTGACATAAGCGCGGCTTCAAACAACAGTAATGAAGTGCGTATAGATGTTACCGCAACAGACAATGCAGGAACGGCATACACAGTAACAAAATACATAAAAATAGATACAACAGCACCAACAGTGCAGGTAAGCTATGACAATAACAGTGCAGATACATCATTTGGAGACACAGCATACTTCAAAGCACCGCGAACAGCAACCGTAAAAGTAACAGAGCGTAACTTTGATGCATCAAAGGTAGCAGCGGAAATAAAAGCCGCAGCAGGTAAGGCACCTGCTCTTTCAAACTGGAGCACAGAAGGTGGAAGCGGTAACGGTGATGATACAGTACATGTTGCCACAATATATTACGGACATGATGACGATTACACATTTGGAATCGGAGTAAAAGACATTGCGGGAAATGCCGCAGCAGGAGTGGATTATGCAAATTCGCTTGCACCGACAAAATTTACAATTGATACGACAGCACCTGTTATTTCGGTAGTATATGATAACAACAGTGCATCAAACGGAAACTATTATAATAACAAGAGAACAGCAACTGTGACAATCACAGAGCACAATTTTGATACAAGCAGAATAGCACTGAGCATGACTGCGCAGGATGCAGGAAAATCAGTAGCAGCACCGGCATTTGGAAGCTGGTCAGATAATGGTGATATACATACGGCAACATTAAGCTTTGATGCGGATGCCACATATACATGGTCACTTGCATATACAGACAAAGCCGGCAATAAGGCAAAAGACCTTGCAAAGCAGGAGTTCTGCATAGATACGACAAAGCCTGTTGTAACAATCAACGGAGTAACCCCGGGCTCAGTAAACAATAATTCAGGAAATATGTCATTTGTAATAGAGTGCACAGATACTAATCTTGAATACTTTTCACCGGTGCTTACAGTTGAGGTATATGAAAATAGCAGATTCGTAAGAAAAACGATTACCGGAAATGTGATATCAATTTCAAACGGACAACGTGTAGAGTTTAGAAATCTCAATGAGGATGGAGTGTATTCACTGACATGCCATGCACAGGATAAGGCCGGAAATTCTTATGAAACAGTCAATATTATAGATGCAGGCGGAAAGCAGGTGACAGAGACTGCAGGGCAGGGAGAAAAATTGATGGATTTCTCCATAAACAAAGGCGGTTCAATCTTCTCGCTGGATGACAATACGATGAAGCTTGTAAAGGATTACTATGTGCAGAAGGTATACCATGATGTGGTAGTCAGAGAGATAAATCCGGATGAAGTTACCAGCTGTACTGTCAAAGTAAATGGAAAAGCACTTAAGCAGGGAACAGACTTCAGTGTGAATAATGTAAGTGAAAGCGATGGCTGGCATAAGTACGAATATGTGATATCAAATGCGGTATTTGAAAAAGAGGGTCAGTACAATATCGTTGTGGAGACAAAGGACAAAGCAGATTCAGTTGCCTACAGTGATGTGAAGAGTGTAAATATTGAATTTATTGTGGACAAGACAGCACCTACATATACATTGACAGGTGTAGATAAAAACAATGAAAACTATATTGGCTCAAAGAATGCAGTATTGATGCCGAAGGATGATGGCGGAAAGCTTGGACGTGTAAAGATTACTGTAGTGGGCTCGGATGACAAAGAAAAAAAGGTTATCAAGGAAATGTCGGGAGACGATATGCTTGACTATCTGGACAAGCATGACGGAAAGATAGAGTTTGAAGTACCTAAGGAGGTGCTCTCTGCAAAAGACGGTGATTCAAGGCTTATGGTAGAGTGTGCAGACTGTTCTGTTGACGAAGGTGGAAAGACCAATAAAGTGAAAAAAATATATGGTAAGGATACAGAAGCAGATACAGAGATTGCCGAAGATGATGTACCTATGGAATCAAATTCGTCAGATGTCAAATCAGTAGAAACAAACAATGATAAGGCAGTATATATAATTGGAGCAATATTATTATTTGTACTTATAATTGCGATATTGATAATCGTTTATTATATGAGAAAAAAGATGAAAGAAAAGAAAGACAATGATGAGCAATAAGATAATTACCTATGTATTTACATTACCATGTGGTGGTGTGGGAAAAACAACAATGTCTGTGGCATGCGCGAAAGCGCATGCCCTTCAAGGCAGACTTGGCAACGAAGATTTTGAATTCTGGGAGGAGTGAGTATGAGATTTGAAATAGCAGCTGACACGGACAGAGGAATCGTAAAAGAAACTAATCAGGATAGTCTGCTGGTAAAGTGCTTCTCAACATGCAAAGGAGACATGGCATTTGCAGTATTATGTGACGGCATGGGCGGCTTATCGAAGGGTGAGCTGGCCAGTGCCACTGTAGTCAGAGCATTTGACAGATGGAGTGACGAGCAGCTGCCTGAGCTTTGCAAATCGTCGAACCCGGATATTGACAGTCTGATTCTGGAAAGACAGTGGGATGAAGTAATACAGCAGCAGAACGAAAAAATAAAAGCATATGGCAAAGCACATGCAGTAAACATGGGAACAACAGTGGTAGCGCTGCTTGTCACGCAAAAAGCCTACTACATTATAAACGTGGGCGATTCCAGAATATATAGCCTTTCAGACCATATAGAAAGGCTTACGACAGACCAGACATATGTACAGCGGGAAATTATGAATGGAAATATGACACAGGAGCAGGCTATGAGAGATCCGCGAAGGAATGTACTGCTGCAGTGTGTCGGGGCATCAGCAGAAGTAAAGCCGGAGTACAGGACCGGGGCAATGAAAAATGGAATGTCACTTCTGCTTTGTTCAGATGGCTTCAGGCATGAGGTATCAGAACAGGAAATCTATGAGATGCTGAAAACGGCAGCAACTGTAGATGGGCAGAATATGCACGACAGACTGGAGCAGCTCATCAGACTAAGCATGCAAAGAGGAGAGCGCGATAATATAACAGCAGCGCTCATAAAGGCACAGTAGGAGGAACAGATGCTTGAAATAGGCTCTTTAATTGACGGAAAATACAAGATACTAAACGAAGTTGGACACGGCGGAATGAGCGTTGTGTACCTGGCTATGAATGAAAGGGCAAACAAACAGTGGGCAATAAAAGAGGTCAGAAAGGATGGAGTAAAGGATTTTGAGGTGGTAAAGCAAAGTCTTGTTGCGGAGACCAATATGCTCAAAAAACTGAGCCATCCCAGTCTTCCTGATATTGTCGATGTCATAGATGAGGATGACAGATTCCTTATCGTAATGGATTATATAGAGGGAAATTCTCTCAAGACAGCATTGCAGGAGTACGGAGCCCAGTCGCAGAAAAATGTGATAAAGTGGGCCAAACAGCTATGCGACGTTCTTGGGTATCTGCACTCACAGAACCCGCCAATCATATATCGTGATATGAAGCCGGCAAACATAATGCTAAAGCCTGATGGAAATGTGGTGCTTATAGATTTTGGAACAGCAAGGGAATATAAGGAAAATAACATAGAGGATACAACATGTCTTGGCACGATGGGATATGCTGCACCGGAACAGTTTGGTGGAATGGGGCAGACAGACGCGAGAACAGATATATATTGTCTGGGAGCCACAATGTATCATCTTGTTACGGGAATGAATCCCTGTGAGCCACCTTACGAAATAAGGCCGATCAGAGAAATTGACCCAACATTGTCAGGTGGTCTTGAACGTATTATTACAAAGTGTACACAGCCGGATCCAAACAACAGATATCAGAGCGCAGCTGAGCTGATGTATGACCTTGAGCACTATACAGAGATTGATGACATGTATAGGAAGAATCTAAAGAGAAAGCTTGCGGTATTTATTACCACATCAGTTTTGACGATGCTGCTTGGAACAAGCACAGTATTAAGCTATTGTGCGGCAGAACACAAAAAAAATGAAAACTATAATAGCATATTAAAAGAAGCGGATACCTATGACAATTATGACAATGGATATTACACGGCTATAGTCACCGACCCGACAAGGACGGAGGCATATATTAAGCTGAATGACAAACTGACAGACGATTTTGTGCTGGACAGGGATGAGGCGCAGATATTGAACAGGCTGATGGTAGGTATAGATTGCAAGGACCACAATGGCCGGGTGCATACATATGATGTCATGGCAAAGCTGAAAGAAAAAAATCCAAAGGGATATGAGGATGTATGCTATAAGATTGGTGAAAGCTTTTTATTCTACTACGAAATCAATGTGGAAAAAGACAGATACTCCAGTGCGGCGCAGTGGTTCAAGGAAGCGAAGGAGAATCATCCGGAGGCAGGAATATACTGTGAGATATCAGATTGTCTGACATTGATTAGCCAGTATGATGGAGCAAAGATAAAACAGACAGAAAAAACATATGAAGAATACAAAAAGCTATGGAAGCAAATAAATGAGCTATATGCAAAATCAGAGGATTTTGACAGCTTAGACGCAAAGATTCAGGTGTGGAATGAGATAGATGATATAGTTGACACAAATATCACATCATTTATAGCAGTGACAGATAAGGATAAAGTTATGGATTTATTACAGACAATAAAGGACAAAACAGAAAAGCTGGATAAATCCATAATGCGCGAGCAAATAACAGGATTGCAGGATAATATAGACAAAACAATTGAGAAGGCACAGAGCGTGAAGGAGGAAAACAAAGATGACTTATAATCAGTACAGGATGATATTTTACGTATCCTTCACCGCATTTGCCATAATGCTTATAGCTTCAATAGTCATACTTATAGTGCTTGAAATACCTAAGGTCATAGGTGCACTTACCGGAAAATCTGCCCGGAAAGGAATTGCAGCAATTGTACAAAAGCAGACAGCGGGACATATTGACATAACATCGTCCGGTCCGATAGCACCGTCATATAACCTGGCAGGGGAGAATAAGAAAAAGCCGGGATATACACAAAATATAGATGAAACTACTGTGCTGGATGCACCGACAGAAGTATTGCAGGATGAAACCACAGTATTGGAAGATATAACCGAAAAGCTGCAGAAAACCAATATCAGGTTCGAAGTAACAAAGAAAATAGAATTTTTACATACGACAGAATGTATCTCATAAGGAATGGAAAATAGCGAATGTCTAAATTAAAAGTAAGCATAAAAAAATCGACCGTTACTGCCATGATGAAGGCAGGACGAAAGGAAAGAATAAATGAAACCGAACTAAGCCAGCTAGCCAGAATAAAACCATGTGGAATCATGCATGTGACAAAAACAAAAAAAGACAGTGTCACATATACGTGCCCTGCAAATATAAATCTTACCGATAGATTGAAAAAAGCCGTAAGCAAATATGATTTCTTTTTCATGATTGAGCAGATAGTAATAATGGTTGAGGATGTATACAATAACGGACTGAACGTAAACAGTGTTCGTTTTAATATGGATGACGTATACATAAACGAGATGACAAAAGAGATGTACTTTATATATTTTCCGATAGTAGGAGGACAGGAAAGTGCAGATATTGTCGGGTTTATAGAAAACATAATTTATACAATGACACCTGTTATCAATGAGGATACGAATTATATATCCAGATTTATGTATTATGTCAGAAGCTTCCATGGCTTCAACGGCAATGCAATAGAAAAATATATCTCACGCGAAGAGCGTGCAGTTGTGAACGTGCTGAAAAACAAAGCAGTGACAATGCAGCAACAGATAATGCAGCAACAGACAATGCAGCAACAGATAATGCAGCAGGTAATGCAGGGCAGCATGGATGGAACTACAGTGTTGTCAGATGATGGCATATCCGTACAGCAGATACAGCAGATGCAACCGGTGAGCTATCATTTTGCAAGTCTTACAAGGCAGGTAACAGGTGAAAAGATAGAGCTTGGCAAACCATCGTTTGTGCTGGGAAAGAATCCGGAAAAGTCAGATTATGCGGTAGCAGACAATACGAATATCAGCAGGGTGCATGCAGTGATAACCACGCGAAACGGACGTTATTATGTAATGGACCAAAATTCTACCAATGGCACATTTATCAATGGAAGGATAATAAAGGCGGGGCAGGAAACAGAGATATTACCGGGAGACTGTCTGATGTTAGCTAATGAGGAATTTATATTTAATGAATAGCTTTAAATATAAAAGGTGAGGAGAATAATACTATTATGGAACTAAAAGAATTAAGTCGCAGAATATCAAGGTACCGGGCAAATGTAGAAAATCTGCAGCTTGAGAAAAACAGGCTGCTTAATGAAATAGATGCTTTGGATCAGGAAGCATTGAAAATAAAGGAATATAAATGGCAGGCGCAAAACCGGTTTAAATGCAGAGTTGATAATATAGCCGGCATGGACAGATATAGCAGTCGTAATATAACAAATCTGAAGGGCAGACTTAAGAGTATTAATTCATTAAATGATGGAAAATCGTATGTAGCCAATGCGATGAATGCTATAGATTCAATGCTGAGAGATGTAGAGAATGCAATCAGGAGCAGAAATGACAGGATATATGAAATAAATCAGCAGCTGTGTACATATGAGGACAATATAGAGCAGCTGAGAATGAAAAAAAGAAGAATGGAGAGTAAGTAATGGGACAGTACAATTTAATGTTTGAGCAGGAGGAATTTACAGAACTTGTGCGTTTATACTCAGAACTTGCAAAGATTGCAGATAGACAGATGAACGAATATCAGATGATACTTGATATTATAAACACAAATGCGGTTATAAGCGGTGAATTGCACGATAAGCTGGAAGTGTACGAGGATGCTGTTCATACATATCAGAGTATACTGGGAGAATCCTTCAGGGAAATATCAAAAAAACTTAATGAATTTGTGAGAGATGTAGATGAGGCAGATGGAGATATATATGGTATAGGAACATATGAAGCGTATTAGAAGGAGGGGTGACGCATAATGAAATTTAAGGATTTTACGCAGGAAGCATACGATGACATACAAAGCTATATGGGAGGAGAAGAACAGTGGGAGGAAATAAACAAAACCTACGGTGTAGTGGAAACCAAAGGTATATTTCAATATGATTATGAATCACAGCTAAGAAACGCGGCAACAGAATATCAGAGACAAAATGAAGAGGCAAGCAATAGTGTAAGAAGGATGTTTGATAATGTAAATGGAGTGGATGATCTATATGCAGCCAGGTTTCGGGACGAATATATGGATTTGGAAAGATTCAGCACTGCAATTAAAGAACTGGCAGCTCTGATTAATGTAAGATCCGTTGAGAATATATATACGATGGATTGCCAGACATTGAAAACAAAAGCTGGTAATATACAGGCAAAAGTGGACTCGAAGATAACAGAGTATTATAAAGAGCGATTCTATTCAGTGGATTCTAATGGAAAGACAGTTATGAACTGGGACGAAATAAACTATGAGATGCGGAAGAAATTTGTACCAGATGCAGAGCTGCAGGCACTTGTATCAGTATTTCCAAAGCTGTCCACAGATGATGAGGAAGAAACCATAGCAAATATAGAGAACATGCTGCGCGCAGGTTATGGAAACGCCAAGGATGATGAGTGGATAGATAATGCAGATCTGGAAGACCCTAAGTATTACAGTGTGAGTGTCACGAATACATTTAAGAGGGCGGTGGATATATATAAGACAAGTATGGATATAATTGACTATTACAGCGAAAAATGTGCATACAGAAACGACGAGATTAGTGATGAAGCGCTTGAAGAGATGAAAGAGCAGTACAGAGTGTCATCCCTGTTTAAAGCAATGGTTGATAGCTACCCGACAATAGGAGTTGCATATAATGGAAAAAACGATGGATTTACAATACATTCCGATAAAGAGAAAAATGTGACCGTATCCGTATGCCTGAAAGAGCTGCCGTTTGATGTAAGCATATGCAATATTACAGACAGCAATGACAGGGAGATATTGGACAAATATTATAACGTCAAGGTAACAAATGGAACTATTAATGAAAAAGTAGGAAAAGAAAATGAGAAGGTCAATCAGATAGATGCGTATGGAATGGTAGATAATCAGATTGTAAGCCATGTACTTCCACACGGCATGATTGAGAATACAAAGCAGAATCTTGAAAATCAAAAGGAAGAGGAAAAGACTGAATGCAGAGTATTTTTTGATGTAACAAGTAATACTTTAAAAGGTAAGATTATTGATGAAGCTATAGGCCTTTCAGCGGTAATAATAAATGAAACCGTAGGAGATAAGATTAACAAGGCTAACGCAGCAATAAATTATTTGAATGACTTAAATGCAGCATATGATGAAAATAATGAAAATGTACAAAATAATGCAGAAATTGATGAGGCAAAAGACAGACTGACAGAAACAGACTTTACATGTCAGGACATGATAGAAGATGCCAATTATTTCGGCATGGATATGGAGATAACCAGGGTAGGTGACACCTATATCTGTGAGAATATCACGACGGATGTGGAGAAAGTGACGAAGATGGTGGATGCATATAATGCACAGGCAGAGCCGAAAAAGCAGGTAAGTATTAAGGACCTAGAAAAATATGCCAGGGGAGCAGGCAATAAAAATCAGAGAGAGGATGACGAAAGTTATAAGGATTTATGTCGAAGAGTGTCAAACTATATTGATTACGTTATAGAAAATTGAGATAACAATAAATAGGCATGAATGCAATGCATACAGAAAGGAAAATTTATTATGAAGAAAGCAATATCAGTTCTTATGATAGCTGCATGTATGTTATGTATGGTGACAGCATGTGAAAAAAAGGATAAAAAGGGAAATGACACATCAGCAGCTCAGGCAACAGAAACAGATTGCACGGCAGCAGAGCGTGTGACCACAGAGCCGGAA
>ENA-OYAL01000630-OYAL01000630.1-human-gut-metagenome-genome-assembly--contig:-NODE-630-length-15822-cov-4.708759_pt1 | contig 15822 bp, 8 predicted proteins | sample MGYA00244516_ERZ652817 | MGnify/ENA primary metagenome ERZ652817 (study PRJEB26926, sample SAMN06164692) | human gut metagenome | biome: ENVO:00009003; feature: ENVO:2100002; material: ENVO:00002003...
TACCATTACCGTGAATCGGACAATACATATAAAATTTGCCATTACGTTCGATGACTTGTTCTGCCCAAGCACCGTTATCACGTTTCACCCAATCAAAACTCTTCAGAGAAGCGACAGCTCCATGATCGGTCCAATTGACCATATCGGTGGAAGTATAAAGTAACCAGTCCAACATTTTGAATCCTTCGGCATCATCCTCATCATGAGTTGTATAAAGGAAAACGGTATCATTATATACCATCGGAGCCGGATCAGCGGTATATTTTGTCTGGATAATAGGATTTTGTGCCACCCCCGAAGTGGCAGCAGTCATTGCCAACAAAAACGACACGCCTAAAAATTTTAAGTTTCTCATATTCTTTTATTTTAAATGGTTATCTGGTTATTAATACTCCACCATTACAAGGAATAGCCAACTGTAATTCTTGTTTCTTCCCTATTTCTATTTGTTTCACACCGCCCTGCAATGCCTTATCATCACTAAACAGTCTTACCTTTTCTCCATTGGAGAACATCGGCAAATTAACTTTAAGTTTCAGTGTTTCCTTCTGCGCATTTACTCCGGCAATATACCATTTATCTCCATGACGACGGGCAAGAATAACGTATTTGCCAGGATAACCGTCAATGAAACGTACTTCGTCCCAAGCCGTGGGAACCTCTTTCATAAAATCAATTGCCCACGACGGAGCATCGGTCAGGTTATTCGGTGCCAGAGCAAAATGCTGTACCGGACTTTGAAATAGAACCGCCGTAGCCAGTGCGTAGACATCTGATGTCACCCGCCGGCTTCCCCGTGGAGCATTATCCGCATTATAATATTTGTTCAATGCACTACCTCCAAAATCCATGCTACCCACAGTATTACGAATAAACGGGTGCAAAGTAGCATTAAAGGCCTCATGATCACAGCTGCCTTGAGAGAAATGAAGATTTTCACTAGCCAATACAGCCTCACTCGATGCGAAGTTAGGATACATACGTTCCCAGCCACGAGGCAAAGTACATCCATGGAAAATAACTAAAAGACCGTACTCATTTGCATCCGACAAGATATCCTCATACAACTGCATAGTCATTTGCTTGTCACCTCCGAAAAAGTCAACTTTTATTCCACGAATACCAATGCTTTGCATCCATTTCATCTCCTTACGTCTGGCTATCGCATTATCCATAATACCTCTCGGAGTTTGCGGAGCATCATTCCAATACCCATTCGAATTATACCACAAATAAAGAGCTACCCCTTTGTCCTTCCCATATTTAGCCAATTCTTCAATTTTTTCACGTCCTATTTGTTTATCCCACAAGGCATCCACCAACACGGACTGATACCCCATTGCTGCCGAAAAATCAATATACCGGAGTTGCTCTTTATAATTAGTACTTCCATCCATACCGATAATCCAGCTCCATGAACCCCGTCCATACGTATACTCTCCTTTTGCCGGATAAAGCGGTTTTACAACATCAAAAGGAACCGTTGTCTCCACTATTGGAGCCAAAGTCTTGCCCACAGTAATAGTACGCCAAGGCGTCTCGCCCGGTAATGCTATCCCCGGAGAAACCGTACCATTCCCATTTGCTTCACCTTCTTGCGGAAATCCAATGGTATACACTCCTCCTTTGTGTCCCAACAGACGGCTCGCACAATATCCACCATTTACTCCCGTTTCGGAAACAAGCACCCAACCGTTATCTCCATTACGGAACAGACAGGGAAATGTATATCCTTCTCCCCAGCCATTTTTCCCTGCGACATCATCTGCTGTATAAGATGTCTCATAACTTGGAGAAGTACGGGCAAATCCTCCCATCGGTTTACTTTGCGGACAAAGGAAAGTGGTGGTTCCGTCAGGAAACGCAAATCCTGTGACTTCTTGCTTAACCACGCAACTTAGTGTCTCACCTTGCGGATATATCTTATATTTAAAAGCAACATCGTTATTACTTATGCGAAATATAACATCATAAATTGTTTTCCCTTGTTGTGTAAACGAAAATACAGCTTCATTTGCCACATAACGAACCTTGCTCTGCTTAATAGAAGCTAACTCGTATGTTTCATCTATTTTATTGGTTGAAACATTCTTCTCCAGCGACATCCCCGATGAAAAATCTCCTATATTTGCAATCATCCCCAATGGAGATGGCTTCAAAAAAAGAACATTGTCATAACTAACAGAATAAGAAGGTCTTCCATCCACATCTGAAACTGTTACTACCAGCTTTCCATCAGGACTTGTTATCTGTTTATTTTCTGCACTTGCAACGCTACTCCCCAATAGCATAGCCATTACTATAAAAAACTTCATCATATTTCTACTTTTTAGATTCTTTTCTACTGATATAATCACACATTCTATTACAATCAAAACTTTACAGAAATCGCTTTCCCATTATAATCGACGTTTTTTTGAGTCCCGTCCTGAAGAGTTACAGTAAACTTACGGTTCTTCAACATTCCCTCATACGCACCTTTTCTTGCCCCTATCGTCAATTTACGAGATGTATTATTCCACGAGATTGGAATTTCCGTATAAACGCCTTTTTCGTAGTTGTAATTATCAAATTCATCTTCATATAAAATGAAGTTTCCATTCGCACCCGCATACACCTTCAGTTCAAGATGATCCCACGGTTTTTCAGTTGCATACTGAACTTGTGGACCAACAGGAATAATACTACCCGCTTTTACATACAATGGAATAACATCCAGTGTAGTCTCTTTGGTAATTTCCTTTCCGCCTTCATGTTTCTCGTTTGTCCAGAAGTCATACCATAGCGTTCCTGCCGGTAAGTATATGTTAGTAGATTTCGTTTCCATGAAATCCACAGCAACGTCAGTTTTTGTTTTTTTCGCTCCATCTCTGTTCCATCCTTCTTCTTCGGAGACTTTTACCACAGCTTCCGGTGTATATTGTGCATGAGTAATCGGAGCCACAAGGATCGATTTTCCAAACATATATTCGTCATTGATATCCCACACCTTTCTGTCATCTACAAAATCCATCATCAAAGCGCGCATAAAACTCGATTGACGATTGCTTACCTCCCAAGAAGTAGAATAAATATAAGGCAACAGAGAGTAACGTAAACCTATCATCTTCTCGATAGCATCATATACAGGCTCGCCTTTCTTTCCGAACTTATAGATTTCCCTATAAACATCCGTCCCGTGCGAACGCATCATCGGATTGAACGTTCCAAACTGCAACCAACGCACATAAAGCTCCTGATACAATGGATTTTTTGAAGCACTATCATCATTCCAGCTTTTATTATAATGTCCTGCAAAAAAGCCACCAATATCACTATTCCAGTGAGGCATACCACACAAAGAAAAGTTTAATCCGGCAGGAATCTGATTTCTAAAACTCTCCCATGTGGAAGCGACATCACCACTCCATACATTTGCACCATAACGTTGCTGCCCCAAGAATCCGGAACGGGTTAAAATAAACACGCGTTTGTCCGAAGTCACTGCACGCTGATGGTCGTAAACCCCTCCGACAGTCATCAACGGATAAGCATTGCGCACCTTACGGAACGAGCCCAGATAGGTTTTGGTATCCATATCCTCCGGCTTCCAATCCAGATGATCGGGTTCGGTAGAGTCCATCCACCAGGCATCCATTCCCAGCTTGAAAATTCCATCATTCAGATATTTCCAATAAATATCACGTGCTTCGGGATTGTAAGCATCATACACCCTTACACCGGAAGGATATTCCATGTTGGGGGGCCATGACTCCAATCCCGATTGCGGCCAGGTAGTGAAGTTAAACAACATACCTTTTTTGTCCAATTCTCTATAAGGTTTGGTCATCGGTCCGAATGACGACCAGATAGATATAGCCATGTGTGCGTTCATCGCATGGACATCCTCCATCATCTTTTGAGGATTATTGAAAGTCGGATTCTGAAAATCCATCGCATTCCACAAATAGTTATGCCCCCAATATTGCCAATCCTGAATAATACCATCCAAAGGAATACCCAATTCACGATATTTACGAACAACGTCTACCACTTCCTCCTGGCTTTTATATCTTTCTTTACTTTGCCAGTAACCATAAGTCCATAAAGGAAACATCGGTGCTTGCCCGGTCAAGCTGCGTACTTGTGCTATTACACCATCGGCATCCTTCCCATACATGAAATAATAGTCTACACAATCACCTACTTCAGAACGAAAAGATGTTTCAACTTCGTTGTCCGTAAAAAGAGTCGGCGAATAGTTATCCCAAAACACACCATATCCTTTAGTAGACTGGAAGAAAGGTGACACATCTTCAACATTTCCCTGTATCAGATTTTTAGTCATGTTCCGCTGAATCATCTTTCCATTTTGCAATTGTCCCAAACCATAAATGGCTTCCTCCTTATCTAATATAAAAGGTTGATAAACCTGATAAGTTTTTGTCCCGGCATCATCGAAATCGATAAACTGCATACCGGATTTCTCTGCCAATAATGATTTGCCATCCTTTGAGAAATAAGAAACAATTCCCGTCCCGGTGTCCACACTGACACTTAGTTCACTGGTATTCAATACAATCTTATTATCTTGTATATCAGCTTTGAAACTCACCTTTTCAGGTTTGGCAATTACAGAAAGACTCTGTTTTTCATAGGCAACACCTTCCGGTGACTTTATTACTCTCGCCACAGCAGGCGCAAAGAATTGTACTTCTATATCCACTGCATTTACAGTGGTTTTGATACCGGACGATGTTTTCTGATAGTTCTGTGCGAATAAGATATTTGTGCTGAAGCATAAACATATACCCCAAAATAGATGATGTATTTTCATAATTATAGAATGATAAGGTTTCTAATTAATAACCAACAGATGTTGCATACAGTCCAATCATTGCTCCTGTAAAGCCACCAGCCTCATTAGTAGAAAGAATATCGCCGGAAACGGTTCCTCCTAAATTTAGGAAACTCTTGCCATCAATCGAATAATTAAAACGATAATCATCTCCATTGGCTGTTACTTGCAGTGTCACAGGTTTCTCTGTTTCTATCTTCACCTCACCCAGGACACTCGCTTGTCCTTTTTCGGTTCTTTGCAGCATCAGGTAATAGTCTTTCCCCTTTTTAGTGATACCGAAAACATAGTGATATCTTTCATTTTGATAACATGTTATACCGGCAAAATCTTTCTCATTTTTTGGTTTGTACTCCATGGTTGCTGCCGCGGTAAATTGATTATGCTGCTGACGGTAGAACAAAGTAGAAGTAGGTTTCACTTCATTAATATTTGAGGTAAAAGGGATGATCCGCAACCCTTTATCGGTCATATCAACGAAATCTTCACGAGGACCTCTAAGACCGATCCATCTTAAGTCTAATGTTTTATCAGAGAAATCATCCTTAAAGACAAAGTTGCCACTAGGCAAATAACCGTTTTTTCCTGTTTGGTTCTCTACTCCCGAAGGCATCTTCAATGTAGGTTTCATAGGGATAAGCCCATTCTCGAAAACGGGAAATGTTCCGCTCCAGTCCACCGGAAGAATAAAAGTTTCGCGTCCGGTATTCACTCTGTTCTTCTCATTGGGGCGTATTCCTAAAAATACACCATAATATTTTCCGTCGGGTCCCTCCACTAAGTCTGCATGACCAGCCCAGTCTACTTTATTCGCCCGATTTGCAGGAAAATAACGTTGAGTTAAAATAGGATTATTATTTGACGGAAGATAAGGTCCTTTCGGATGATCACTTACAAAAATGACTTCGCTATGCCAGCCTCCGGTTCCTCCTTCCGCACACATTAAATAATAACGTCCATCTTTCTTATAGATATGAGGAGCTTCAATCCATATCGGCTTTTCTTCTATATTGACGCCACCATTTACGATGATCCGGTCCGTTCCCGGAACCACTTTATCATTCTCCACATCATAATCCCATATTTTTATAACACGGTGTCCCGAGTAACGCTCGTTTGCTTTAGCAGGAGCATCATTATGTACCACGTATGCCTTGCCATTATCATCAAAGAAAAGAGAAGGATCAATGCCTTCAAATTGAAGTTTGATCGGATCACTCCAGCCATTCTCCGGATTCTTTGTCTTTACCACCATATTTCCAAAGCCACCGGAAAATTGAGTGGTTATCATATAAAACGTATCATTATTGGGATTATATCTTATAGCAGGAGCATATACACCAGCACTAATACCACAATCTTCAACCTTTAATTGTGACGTTCTGTCCAGCACATGACCGATTTGTTTCCAGTTGACCAAATCATTAGAATGGAAAATAGGTACCCCGGGAAACATAGCAAAAGATGAGCATACTAAATAATAATCATTACCTTTCCGCGTTATACTCGGATCGGGATAGCAACCCTGCAAAATAGGATTATAGAACTCACCCGGCTTTAAAGGATTGTTTTGATAAATAGCATCCTCCCCCTGATAAATAAATTGCGTAAAGACAGGAGTATTTTTTGTTATTTTACCCTTGCCACTCACCTCCATATTAAAAAACAGCATAAAAAATACGACAAGACCCACGGATTGCCAGCCCGACAAAATCAATTTTAATGTTCTCATATTATCACTTTTTATTTTCTATAATTTTCTGTTCCATAGTAGTGTTTGCAAATGTATCGATTCGGTTTTATCATATATGTACAATCATGATACAGGCATCTATATACAGGTTACATTTATCACAGACATGTAACATGATTCTTTTCTGATGTAACAAAAAGCCCCAAAACAGAAAAATGGTAAGATAAATGACTACATTACCTATTATTTCAACACTTTTATCCCCCATCATGTAAAAGACTGAATATCAAGCATTAGCAAATATTCATTTTCCTTTAAAAGAAAGCCCCCGTTGGTTTAAAAGAAACGGGGGCTTGGTTTAAAAGAAACGACCCGTTCCTTTTAAAGGAACAAGGTCGTTCTTTCTTTATTCATTCAATAAATAAATCCGGATTGTCTATCTGTAAAAATAAACAAAATTCCAAAGAGGTATTACTGTACGTCCATTACAATCGTTTTCAACTTATTTCTATCAGAAGTTCCTCCATACAGTAATTCATAAGTACCTTCCAACGGACGCATCGTATTCGACTCTACATCAAACCATTCAAAGTTCTCACCGGTAAGAGGAATAGCTACTGATTCAGTTTTCCCTGCCGGAATATAAACGCGTTTGAAAGCACGCAAGGTATAACGGGGACCTTCCTTATCACCCGGACGTCTCAAATAAACCTGAACCACCTCTTCTCCATCACGTTGTCCGACATTGCTTACCGGAATAGTCAATACTACATTTTCACCTTTGGCGATTGTATTCTTGCTCAATTTAGCCTCACCATAAGTAAACGTAGTATAACTCAACCCATGACCGAATGGGAAAAGTGGTTGCTGTTGCATATATCGATAGGTACGCCCCTTCATGGAATAGTCTTCAAAGTCCGGCAATTGATTCACATCCTTATAGAAAGTGACCGGCAGGCGTCCACCGGGATTATACTCTCCCCAAAGAGCATCAACGATAGCTGTACCACCCGCCTGTCCCGGATACCATGCCTGCAGAATCGCTTCACAAGTAGTCGTTTCGGGCACTAGTCCGATAGCTGAACCGGAATAATTGATAAAGACAACCTTTTTACCAGCCTTCTTCAAAGCTTTCAACAAATCACGTTGAACGCCCGGAAGTTCAATATCCGTACGGTCACCACCCTTAAATCCGGGAACTTCTACCGGCATTTCCTCACCTTCCAGATTTGGAGAAATTCCACCTGCAAAAAGAATCACATCAGCATCCATTACTCTCTTCACTGCAAGGTTCAAATCGATCCCGACCTCTTTGCCCAAATCAAAATCAAGTGTAGCCCTTTCATTCCGTTGTTTGAATAAAATCTCGATATGATACTCTTTTCCAGCTTTCGCCTGTAACGTATAAAGGTTCGTCGGATTCTTAACATATATTTTCCGAGCCACTTGCTCACCATTTATAATAAGAGTCACTTCACCATCCAGTTGGAAACGGAAAGCAACATCACCCGACTGCGAAGGACGAAAGATAGATTCATAACGAGCCGAGAAATCTGTTATCTCCACCCCAGGAGCAAAGGTAGTAGCCCCTGTCGTTGCAAAATGGAACGGAGTTGAAATCTGATCGGTGGCAACGACCTCCCCTTCACGATTACGATTATTCCAGTATTCTGCCAAGAAACCGGGTTTACCATTTATGCTACATTCATCAAACAGGCTTTGGAGTGTCTTTCCGTCCACACGGTCACAACCCGGTTCGTATATGATTTGTCCTTCCGGTAGTTTGGCACGGACAGCTTCCAATAAGGTAACCGTATGTGCCGGAATACCGTTATAATTTCCCCACTGCATCACGGAGTCATTGGCATTAGGTCCCATAACAGCTACTTTCAGATGGGTATTCAGAGGCAGGATGTTGTTTTTATTCTGCAAGAGCACCAATGATTCACGGGCCATACGCAAAGCCAATGCCTGATGTTCCTTACTATTCAACACAGAGGTTGGAATTTCCGACCAAGCCGATTGTTCGTCCATTTCTCCCAGTTCAAAACGTGCCGTCAACAAACGTTTCAATGAAATATCTATTTCTTTTTCGTCAATCAAACCGGCTTTTACAGCATCCGCCAGTGAAGCATATTCACTTCCACATTCAAGGTCTGTGCCTGTCCGCACAGCAGCGGCCGAGGCGTGTTCCTTATCCGGATGAGTCCCATGCGTTCCCGGTCTATAGAAATCAGAAATCGCTCCACAGTCAGAGACTACAATGCCTTTGTATCCCCATTCATCCCGCAATATTTGCATCAACAGGCGATTGCTGCCACAACAAGGCTCTCCCTCAAAACGATTGTAGGCACACATCACTTCCTTTACATGCGCTTTCTGTACCAAATCTTTAAAAGCAGGCAGATAGGTTTCCCATAAATCCCGGGGATCTATATTCTCCGCATCAAAACTATGCCGGTTCCACTCCGGTCCTGAATGAACGGCAAAGTGCTTGGCACATGCGTGCAGCTTATCATACCCGGCATCTTCCGGTCCTTGCAAACCACGGACTACAGCCATTCCCATTTGTCCTGTCAGATAAGGGTCTTCACCGTATGTTTCCTGACCACGTCCCCAACGAGGGTCACGGAATATATTGACATTCGGTGTCCAGAATGTTAATCCCTGATAGCGTTTCAGCACGCCGCTTTCACCGAAAATACGCGATTTTACGCGAGCCTCATCGGAAGTGGCATTGAACACTTCATATAATAATGAATCATTAAAAGAAGCTCCCATACCGATAGACTGGGGAAAAACAGTAGCCAATCCGGCACGTCCCACACCGTGCAACGCTTCATTCCACCACTCATATTCTTTAATTCCCAGTCGAGGGATAGCAGGTGATGCATTTTGCATTAATGATACTTTTTCTTCCAAAGTCAACCGAGGCAACAAATCCTCCGCCCGTTGTTCCGCCGCTAAAGAAGTGTCCTGGTAAGGCAGCAATTGCTTACATGCCGAAAACGATAACACCAAACAAACACCCATAATCGGTATCCAACCTCTTTTCATAATATTATACTTATTAGTTATGATTAATTTGGAAACAAAAATAGCCTATTTTCTAATAAAACAATGTTTCATTGGTTACAAATACATATTTGTTTGTTACATTGACGCATCACAGAACGAATAATCAAAGGAGTCCACATCTACATAACCGCCCACGGAACGTGTAGCATAGTTAAATATAGCAAACTTACTGCCCATGAACATACGGGTGTAGTCAAATTTCATCTTAATAGGCAGACCGACAGGTATCCATGCTTTCCCATCAAGACTATAAGAAAAACGAGCCTCATCCCGTCCATTGGTAAAGTCACCTTCCACACGCAAGTAGACAAGCTCTTTGTTAAGAGGTATACGGGCTTGTTCGGTCATATCCACACGGCTAATGGCACGCTTCGTTTTCTCAAACACGCTTTTCTGTTCACTCATCACAAGAGACAGTTTATTTCCGTTCTTTTCAATCGTAAGCACACCGCTGTCACCATTAAAAGCCGATAATCCTGCACGGTCACCATCTTTCATACCCCCCAGAGAGAGACTGACAGTGCCCATGCATTTCGGTCCTACCATACGTTGAGTCAACGTATTGGGAGCAACAAACAGGTTATCTACCACACGGGAGGTTTTCAAACGCAGAAATCCGGGACGGTCGGTAAGACTCCATGCCTGATCGACGGGGTTATGATTCCACTGCCAATAGAGGGAAAGCCCGGAAGCGGAAAAATCATCCGAACCGCAGATACCATCCATTGACATATACGATAAAGTGGTATCATTCGGAATGTGCCCGTCCTTGTCTCCCAGCATAGGCCAACCATCTTCCGTCCATGTACAAGGCATGAGACACGGCACACGCCCTACGCCACCACGATCCTGAAAAATGAGCCCGTACCATTCACCGTTTTTCCCGTCTACGATACATCCTTGACCAACACCGCCATGCCCGTCAAACTCCGTTTCAAGAATGACACGCTTTTCGTAAGGTCCGGTAATCTTATCGGCACGATAGCATACTTCACGACGCAGACGGCCGGGAATACTCCAATCCATAGAAATCATCAGCAAGTAATATTTCCCATTATACTTGATGACGGAACTACCTTCCAACAGCCCTTGTTCGTCAGCATCCCGTTCAAATATTTGCTGATTGATGCCACCGGGAAGTACATCGGTCAAATCGGGTTTCAACTCCGTAAGCTGTCCTGTACTGTGAAAGAGATACACCCGCCCGTCATCATCAAACAGAAGCGAACCGTCATGGAAATGCGGAGGACGCGAAAGAAGTTTCCAGGGACCGGCCGGATCTGTCGCAGTATAAACAAACCCACGTCCGGGCGCGCCATTGGCTGTAAACCATACATAGAATTTACCGTCATGATAGCGGATAGATGATGCCCATTGTCCTTGCCCGTAAGCAGTGCCTTCGAGCAGACCATAACGGGGACCATCGTCAATGCGGGGAAATACGTAGCTGATAGTTTCCCAATGTTTCATGTCCGGCGAACGCATGATAGGCGCTCCCGGCATCAGGTGCATAGTAGTGGAAACCATGTAAAAGTAATCACCTGCGCGACACACCGACATATCGGGCACGTCAGCATAAAGAATAGGATTACGGTATTGTGCTCCGGCTGATAGCGGAAAGAACAATGTAAAAAGAGTACACAGTAAAATTGTGTTGATTTTTGTTTTCAGCATAATCATCGTTTTTTTATTAACTGGCTACATTATCTATTATTTGAAAGCTAATTATTTAAAATGTTCCTTGTTATCTTCCACATCACAAAAATAGAAAATGCAAACAGATATATTGCCCAAAGTATGCTACATGATTTCTTTGTGATGCTACATATCGAATGAAGAATGTTACATCTATATTTACTCATGTTACATCACCCTATCTCCCAAAGAGAGGAGACTGTATTCAGCCTCCTCTCACTTATTACATACCCGAAACAACAGGCATCAACAACTATTCTTATTACAAGAACTTATCAGAACTCAACCAGTATACGGAACACCTTTCCCGGATTAGCCGTCCATTCCTGCATAGCTTCCAAAGCTCCTTCCGGTTTGGCAATCTTCGAAATCAGTTCTTCCACCGGACAGTTGCCTTCTTTCATATAATTAATAACCGCACGGAAATCGGCAGGTAACGCATTTCTGGAACCACGGATATCCAGTTCTTTCTGAACGAAATATTTCGTTTGGAAAGCTACTTCGCTTTTGGCATAGCCAATGCAAACGACCCGTCCTGTAAAACCGACTTCATCCACCGCCATCACATAAGTGACCGGACTGCCGACAGCTTCAATCACGACATCGGCACCGAAGCCCTCCGTTATCTGTTGCATCCGTTCGTGTACATTTTCTGTCTTGGAGTTAATCACATAAGAAGCACCTACCTTTTTCGCCAGTTCCAGTTTCTCGTCATCCAAGTCGACAGCAATGACCGTTGCCCCTCTCAAAGCAGCACGTACAATGGCACCGATACCAATCATACCGCAGCCAATAACCATCACATATTCATTATCGATCACCTGCGCACGAGATACCGCATGGAATCCGACACTCATCGGCTCAATCAACGCACAATCGCGAGGAGAGATATTACCAGCCGGAATAATCTTCGTCCAAGGTAAAACTGCATATTCGCACATCACTCCATTGCGTTGTACCCCTAACGTTTCATTATGCTCACAGGCATTGACACGACCATTACGACAGGAAGCACATTTACCGCAATTAGTGTACGGATTCAGCGTCACATTCATTCCTTTCTCGAAACCTGCCGGAACATCTGGTCCGATTTCTTCGATCACTGCTCCCACTTCATGTCCCGGTATTACGGGTAACTTTACCATCGGATTACGTCCCAGAAATGTATTCAGGTCGGAACCGCAAAAACCGACATATTTGATTCTTACCAATACTTCACCGGTACCAGCAACCGGTTTTTCCAGTTCAACCACCTTCATTTCGGAGGGATTGACAATTTGAACTGCTTTCATTTGATATGTTTGATAATAAGTTTATTAATCGATTACTTTATAACCTTTCCAGCCGTAATATGCACAGAAGACAAAACAAATCATCGGCACACAATAGGCCATATAATAGATATGCTCATTGGCATGCATGAAATAAGCCGTCAACTGTGGTAGGCAGGCATTGCCGACAATAGCCATTACCAGAAATGCCGAACCGCTCTTTGTCTGACTCCCCAGTCCTTTTAGCGCCAATGAGAACTGCGTAGGGTACATTATAGACATAAAGAAAGAGATAGCCAACATTGCGTATAGCCCGATCATACCTCCCCATATCACCACTACCCCGCACAAAAGAATATTCATCAAGGCGTAAACCAGTAGCATATCCTGTGGACGGAATTTCACCATCAATCCGGTACCGATCCAACGCCCCAAAAGAAATGCGAGCATATACAATCCGAAGAAGGTAGTCGCTGTATCTTCCGGCAATCCGGCATAAGTGCAACAGTAAACCAGGAACAGACTGTTTATCGCCGTCTGTCCGCCGTTATAGAAGAATTGCGCAATCACTCCCCACCGCAAGTGTGAGTGCTTCAATACACCGAAGTCTATCAGTTTTTCTTTCTGGCTACCCTCTTTCGTTTTACTCGAAGAAGTCGTTTTATCGGAAGAAGCCGTTCCTCCTTCATCCCCAATCTTCGGCAATTTTGAAAAGACGAAAACGACGGCTATGGCAATCAACAGCATAGCCAATATCAGATAAGGAAGTTTCATTGCATCCGTTTCCAGTTGGATGTAGGCTTGCCAGCCTCCCGGATAATCAACAGGTAGGGTATCGCGTGTATAATGAGTTCCGCTAAGGATGAGCTTACTCAAAAACATGGCAGCGATAAAAGCTCCGAGTCCATTGAAGGATTGCGCCAGATTTAATCGCCGGGGAGCTGTTTCGGGTGCTCCTAAAACCGTCACATACGGATTGGCAGCTGTCTCCAGAAAGCACATTCCGGTAGCGATAATAAAAAAGATACAAAGGTAAGCCCAATATTCTTTTAAGATGGCGGCAGGAAAAAATAGCAGACCTCCGATTGCAGCCAGCACCAGTCCGAAAATAATTCCCGCCTTATAGCTATAACGTTTCATAAACATAGCTATGGGGATGGGGAAAATAAAATAAGCCAGCCAGTAGGCAGTCTCGGTAAAGGAGGCTTCAAAGGTGTTCAATTCACATGTCTTCATCAATTGCCGGATCATCGTGGGAAGCAGATTGCTGCTTATCGCCCACAGAAAGAAAAGGCAGAAAACCAACGCTAAAGGTATTGTATATGTATTCTTTTTCATGGTATAAATCTAGTTTTACGATAAGGATGTTTTCTCTATCATTCGGACATGTTCTTGATGTAAGGAAGTACGGGGAGATCCGTGAATCCATAGAAGTTCCGGGCATTTTCTCCCAAAAAGAGTCTTTTGTCCTCTTCCGTCAACTCGGAAGACTTCACCACAAAATCGTATGACATCTTGTAGGTGATTGCCGTAATGGTGCGCGGATAGTCCGATCCCCACATCAGTTTCTCCATGCCAACTAAATCCGCCGCTTCCCGAATGGCTTTCGCTGCTCCTTTGAAAGGATAAAATTCATCATTGAAAAGCCAGGTGATTCCTCCGGATTCAATCATCACATTGGGATGACGTGCCAGGCGGATTTGTTCTTTCCAGCCCGGGCGTGTCACCATTCCGAAGTGTCCAACAGCTATTTTTAGGCGGGGACATTCCTGAATAATCTCTTCCATTTCGGGAACCTGTGTTGCTCCGTCAGCCAAATCGATGGAAAGCATGACATTCTGTTCTTCCATCGAATGAAACATCTGCATCATTTCCTCATTATTCAGCATTACCCGTCCCTCTTTTAACAACAAGCGTTGGGCAGGTATTTTTATAGCCTTAAAACCTTTGGCTATAAGCTCTTTCGCCTGCTCCAAAAATCCAGGTTTACGGAACTCACACATTCCGCAAACAAAGAAACGGTTGGGATAATGGGAAACGACTTCCGACAAATAATCATTCTGAATACCGTCAATAAACTCTTGGGTAATAACAGCCGCAGCCACTTGCGCATAGTCCATATTCGAAAGAAAAACTTCCGCGCTATTCACTCCGTCTATCATAAAGGGCGGAACCATTTGCCGGATTTCTCCCATAAATTCCGAACGGCCATTTTCCAAAGTCCGGATAGGCAATCCGTCCACAACAGTATCCTGCCGTAACCACAGATGGGCGTGCGCATCAATAATTGTATAGTCCATACGAATGACGCTGTTTTATGAGTTTGCCCAACTTACACGTTTCTGCTCTCCGATAATCTCCTGCACTTCCCGAACGAGTTCCCAGTCAATAGGTTCTTCGATGAAAGCGATGTTCTTTTTCACATTCTCCGGATTAGTCGTACTAAACAAAGTCGTTGCTATACGGGGATTGCTGACGGAGAACTGCATAGCCAGTTTCTCAATCGGATAATTCTTAACTTTGCAATGTTCCATTGCTTTACGGCAAGCTTCTACCAATGGTATAGGAGCCGGATGCCAGGCAGGAACGCCACGTTCGCTCAACAGTCCCATTGAAAGCGGAGAAGCATTAATCACGCCGATTTCTTTGGATTCGAAGTAGTCCAGGAAGTCTGCTAATTTATCATCACACAGGCAATAATGGCAGAAGCTAAGCACAGATTCAATCGTACCGCTTGGTGAATGGTCGATTACCCATTTCAAGTTTTCGAGTTGCAAGTCGGTAATTCCAACGTGTCCTACCACTCTTTTTTCACGCAGTTCGACCAAAGCAGGCAGAGTTTCATTAACTACCTGATTCAAATCGGCAAACTCCACATCGTGTACATTTATCAGATCGATAAAATCTATATTCAGACGTTCCATGCTCTCATACACACTTTCTGTCGCACGTTTTGCAGAGTAATCCCACAGGTTCACTCCATCTTTTCCATAACGTCCCACTTTGGTAGAAAGGTAATAACGGTTACGAGGAAGATCTTTAAGCGCCTTTCCTAAAACAGTTTCCGCTTTATAATGTCCGTAATAAGGAGACACATCGATAAAGTTCATTCCTGCCTCAACAGCGGTAAACACAGCCTGAATGCCTTCTTTTTCTTTCAAATCATGGAAAACTCCTCCTAAAGAAGAAGCTCCAAAACTAAGAGATGATACTTTCATCCCTGTCTTTCCGATTTCATGGTATTGCAT
>ENA-OYAL01000633-OYAL01000633.1-human-gut-metagenome-genome-assembly--contig:-NODE-633-length-15688-cov-4.397876_pt1 | contig 15688 bp, 9 predicted proteins | sample MGYA00244516_ERZ652817 | MGnify/ENA primary metagenome ERZ652817 (study PRJEB26926, sample SAMN06164692) | human gut metagenome | biome: ENVO:00009003; feature: ENVO:2100002; material: ENVO:00002003...
CCTGCCGTGGCTTTCGACCGGGGGCTGGGTCATCACCAACACCGCCCCGCTGGTCAACATCCCCGACTATCCCGATGCCGATACGCTCGGGCGGGAGATAGCCTCCCTGCCGCACAGCGTGGCACTCGACGTGGATGCCATCGCCCGCCAGGCCGCATCGCCCCGTGCCGCCAACATCGTGCTGCTGGGCGCCGCAGCACCGTTCCTGGGCATCGCACCCGAAAAACTCGAAGCGGGCATACGCGCCATTTTCGCCCGCAAGGGCGACGCCATCGTCGACACGAACCTCGCGGCATTCCGCGCAGGCTACGCATACGCACAAAAACAGACTGCACAATGGGAAGGCTGCCGATAGACCGCCCCGTGCTCGACTCCGCGCTGGAGCGCATGGACATTGCGGACATCGCCCAGGCGACGATCCGCCAGTCGGGCGACATAGCCCGCATCATGGAAACACAGACGGGGATGGAATTCCTGCACCTCGAAATGGGCGTGCCGGGGCTTCCGCCCGAAAAGGCGGGGGTCGAAGCCGAATGCCGGGCGCTACAATCAGGCGTGGCGTCGCAGTACCCCAACATGTTCGGCATCCCCGAACTCAAACAACAGGCTTCGCGTTTCATCCGCGCGTTCCTCGACGTCGGGGTCGCACCGCAGGGCTGCATCCCGACAGTCGGGTCGATGCAGGGCAGTTTCACGGCTTTCCTGCTCTGCTCGCAGCTCGCGCCCGGGAAGGATACGATCCTCTTCATCGACCCCGGATTCCCCGTGCAGCGCAACCAGGTGCAGATCCTCGATATCCCCAGCGCATCGTTCGACATCTATGAATACCGCGCCGAAAAACTGGGCCCGAAGCTGGAAAGCTACCTCGCACAGGGCAACATCGCCGCCATCGTCTATTCGAACCCCAACAATCCGGCGTGGATATGCCTCACCGAGGATGAGCTGCGTACGATCGGCGAGCTGGCTACCCGATACGACGCCATCGTCATCGAAGACCTCGCCTACCTTTGCATGGACTTCCGCAAACCCCTGGGACGCCCCTTCGAAGCGCCCTACCAGGCCACCGTGGCCAGGTACACGGACAACTACATCCTGATGATCTCCGGCTCGAAAATATTCAGCTACGCCGGCCAGCGCATCGCCATCGCAGCCATCTCCGACAAACTCTACCCGCGGCACTACCCCGCGCTCAAACAGCGCTACGGCATGGGGCGCCTGGGCGACGCCTATGTCCTGACGTTCCTCTATGCCGCCTCGTCGGGCACGAGCCACTCGGCGCAGCACGCCCTGGCGGCGATGTTCCGCGCTGCGGCCGACGGGCAGCTCGATTTCGTGGGCGAAACCTCGGAATACGCCCGGCGCGCCCGCCTCACCAAGGAGATCTTCCAGCGCCACGGCTTCCGCATCGTCTACGACAAAGACCAGGACGAAACCGTCAGCGACGGATTCTTCTACACCGTCGGCTACGGCGGTCTCTCCAGCGCGGAGCTGCTGAGCGAACTGCTCCTTTACGGCATCTGCGCCATATCGCTCACATCGACCGGCAGCCGCCAGCCGGGCATCCGGGTCTGCGTTTCGCAACTGAACCGCCCCGAGCAGTTCGAACTGCTCGAAACACGCCTAACCGCCTTCGGGCAAAACCACCGATAAGCCTATGCGATTCACGACAGCCGCCGAAGCCGTAAAGCTCATCCGCCCGCACAGCAGCGTCTACATTCAGGGCAGCACCTCGATCCCCGAAGTGCTCGTCCGCGCCATGACCGACCGCGCCGCCGAGCTCACCGATGTCACGCTCTACTCCGGATTCGCCGTCGGGAGGGCAGACGCCCCCTATTGCAGCCCCGAATACAAGGATACGTTCCTGGTCAACAGCCTGTTCGTGGCCAATAACATCCGCCGCTGGCTGGCCCAGGGCTACGGACAGTCGATCCCGGCCTTCCTGGGCGAAATCCCGGGGCTGTTCCGCGACGGGACGCTGCCCGTCGACGTGGCAATCCTCAACCTCTCGCGCCCCAACGAGGAGGGCTACTGCTCGTTCGGCGTCTCGGCCGACCTGGCCGTTTCGGCCGTGGAATGCGCCAGGACAATCATCGCACAGGTCAACACGGCCATGCCGTTCTCCTACGGCGACGCCGTGATCCACCTCTCGCGCGTCGCCGCGGCCGTCGAGGTCGACGACCCGCTGGTCGAGGTGCCCTCGGCAACCCCCACCGACATCGAACGCAGGATCGGCAACCACATCGCCGAACTGATCCCCGACGGAGCGACATTGCAGATCGGCGTGGGCGGAATCCCCAATGCCGTGCTGGCCGCGCTCACGGGCCACAAACATCTCGGGCTGCATACCGAGGCGATGACCGACGGCGTGTTGCCTCTGCTCGAAAGCGGCGTGATCGACAACTCGCTCAAACGGGTCATGCCCGGCGTAACGGTCGCCTCGCTGGCGCTGGGATCGCGCCGGCTGTACGATTATATGGACTACCGCAAAGACCTCGTGATGAAGGATGTGGCATGGACGAACGACCCGTTCCGCATCCGCGAGAACCCGCGCGTGATGGCGATCAACTCGGCCGTCGAGGTCGACCTCACGGGGCAGGTCTGCGCCGACTCGGTCGGTGAGCGCATCATTTCCGGCGTAGGCGGGCAGCACGATTTCATGTACGGAGGAGCCCTGTCGGAGGGCGGGAAAACCTTCATCGCCATCCCGTCGACTACTCTCAAGGGCGAATCGAAAATCAAGGCGCTGCTGACGCCCGGCGCGGGCGTCGTGACGACCCGCCACATGGTACAGCACATCGTAACGGAATACGGCGTTGCGCACCTGCGCGGCCGCAACCTCGCCCAGCGGGCGCGGGCATTGATCGCCGTCGCCCATCCCTCGGTGCGCGAAAAGCTGGAAAAGGCCGCCTGCGAACGCTTCGGCTACTCGTTCCTCAGGCTCAGATAGGGGCGCCCGGCCTCTTCGAAGAGGGCGACACGCTTATTCTGCATTTTTCCACCCGGCAAGCCGGCAAGGAATAGCGTAAAAAGCGTGATTCGTCCGGAATAATATAAAACGACGATCCATGCGCTGGAAATACCTCTTTTTCGACCTCGACGGAACGCTCACCGACCCGATGCCGGGTATCACCCGTTCGGTGCAGTACGCCCTGCGGCATTTCGGCATCGAGGCCGACGACCCCACGGCGCTGTGCCCCTTCATCGGGCCGCCGCTGCGCAATTCGTTCCGCGAGTTCTATGACATGAGCGACGCCGATGCCGAGGTGGCTGTCGAAAAATACCGCGAATATTACGCCCCGAAAGGAATTTTCGAAAACAGGCTCTACGAAGGGATCCCCGAGTTGTTACGCGACCTGCGGGCGCATGGGGCGACACTGGTCGTGGCGACCTCGGAACCCACCCGTTTCGCGGAGCAGATTGCCCGGCACTTCGGGTTCGCGGACGACTTCGCGCTTATCAGCGGCAGCACGCCCGACGGCTCGCGCGACGCCAAGGCCGACGTAATCCGCCATGCACTCGCCACGCTGGGCATCGACGACCCCGACCGTGCCGTGATGATCGGCGACCGCCGCCATGACGTCGAAGGCGCAGCCGCAACGGGGCTTGCCGCCATCGGCGTACTGTGGGGTTACGGCAGCCGCGAAGAGCTTCAGACCGCAAAACCCGCATTTATTGCGGAAGATATTCCCGCCCTGCGGCAGTTGCTTCTGGGATAGACGCGGACAGGAGCCGGAGCCGGAGGTCGACCCCAAACACGTAACAGAGACGGAGGCCGAAGGCAAAAGCCCGACGAAACCGGATACGGGCGCCGACCCCAAACGCGCGACGGATACGCAGACGGACACCGATCCCAAAAGCCATACGGATACGGACACCGGACAGCTATGCCCCTGCAACAAAAGCAGACCTGCCAATTGGCAGGTCTGCTTGACACGTCGGGATGCCGCGGTTACCACCGGCACACCGGGTTATTTTGCGAACTTCATTTCGTCGAGCAACCACCCGGCGTCGGCATACTTGTCGATCACCCACATCACATAGCGGATATCCACGCACACCGTGCGCGCCAATTCGGGATGGAACCACACGTCGCCGGCCATCGACTCGCGGTTGCCGTCGAACGCAAGCCCTATAAGGTGCCCCCTGCCGTCGAGTACGGGGCTGCCCGAATTGCCTCCCGTAATGTCGTTGTCGGTCAGGAAATTGACATAGAGCGTACCATTCTCGCCCCAGCGTCCCCAGTCCCGTTTGGCGATCAGCCGCCGCATACGGTCGTCGACACGGTATTCGTATTCGTCGGGGTTGTACTTCTCCATATAGCCCGCGATCGTCGAACGCGAATCGTAATGCACGCCGTCCGAAGGGTTCAGGGGCTGCACGTTACCGTAGGTCAGGCGCATGGTCGAGTTGGCATTGGGATACTGCGCCAGTCCTTCCGAAGCACGGAAATCGTAAAGCAGGTCGGCATAGCGGCTCTCGCTCCGCCCGACATGCGCACGGCCGCGCTTTTCGGCCTTGTCCACACCGCCCGTAAAACGCTGTACGGTGACCGATTCGGTAAGCGCCACCATGGGATCGCGGCGTATTTCGGCCACCGACCGGTTCTTCGAGAAATAGGCATCGTAACGCACGGGGTCGCTGCAAAACGAAGCATCGAACGCCGCACGCGCCATACGGTCGGCATCGCCTCCCGCCTGGTCGTACATCGCCTGCAACTGCACGCCCCACATCTCGCGCGGCACGTTGGCCGTGAAGTTCACCACCATCCGCGCCAACAGGTCGCGGTCGGTCGCGGCATCGTAGTTACGGCGCAGGCGGCCGCTCCCGGCCACGACGCTTCGGGCATCCTTCGAATCCACGATCAGCGAGTCCTGCTTCAGCCGTTCGAGTTTGCCAAGGTACGACGACACGCGGTTGGCCACGAGCAGCGCCTCGCTGGGGCCGAGCCATGCCTCGCGGAAATAATTGAGGTTGCGCTCGGCGCCCTGCCGCGCCTTGTAACCGCGGGCGAGCTCTTCGAGCAGCGTCCCGTCCTCGGCCTTGCGGGCGGAATCGGCCTCGATCCAGCGTTGCAAGCGCTCCTCCTCGGCCTCGCGGATCGACACGACGTCGAAACGGCGCAGGCATTTGTTTTCCCACTTGGCATAATCGGCATAATTGCTCAGGCCGAAATAGGCGTCGGAATACTCCATGCGCACCCGCGGATCACGCTCCATATGGCGTTTGAGAATATCCATCCGGTCGTGGCGGTTGGCCACGACGATCGGGTTCTTAACACGCTGTTTCTCGGCCACGGCGAACGACGAGGCGTAGCGGTTCGTCCGCCCGGGAAACCCGATCACCATTGCGAAATCGTCGTCATGGACACCTCCGGTAGCAATCTGCAACACGCAGCGGGGTTTCAGCGGTACATTGTCGGCAGAATAAGCCGCAGGACGCCCATCCCGGTCGGCATAGACGCGGTAAAGCGCGAAATCGCCCTTGTGCTGGGGCCAGCCCCAGTTGTCGTAATCGCCGCCGAAGGCACCGATCGACGCAGGCGGCGTCCCCACCAGCCGCACATCCTTGTAGATGTCGTAGTAGAACATCAGGTACATTTTGCCGCCCCACATCGAGTAGCACGACACCTCGCACTCCGTTTCCCGGCCGTAGCGCCCTTCCAGCTCGGCATAGAGGCGGCGCGGGGCCATCATGCCCCATTTCCCGGCGGCTTTCATCTCCTCCTTGAGCGCATTGGCCTCGTCGGTCACGTCGACCACCTTGCGCACGAACCACACGGTCTTGCCGGGGACGGGAATCTCCTCATCGCGCGTGCGTGCCCAGAATCCCGTTTCGAGCAGGTTGCATTCGGGCGTCGACAGGGCGCAGATGTCGCTGTAAGCCACATGGTGGTTGGTAATCATCAGCCCCTGGTCGGAAATCATGCTGCCCGTCCCCATGCCGCCGTCGACAGCCACCACGGCATCAGCCAGCGCCGCCGATTTCTCGTTGTAAATCTCCTTATCCTTGATTTTCAGTCCCCGGGCCTTCATCTGCGGATAAATCTCCGCCAGCCGGTGCATCAGCCACATGCCCTCGTCGGCCCTCGCGGTCTGCATACAGAGCAGCACAACGGCCAGACAGGCTATCCATCTTCTCATATCTTTCATTCTTATAAACGGGAGGGCACCGTCGCCGACGCCCTCCCTTAGGGTTTACGGTTATTCTTCGACGGTCTTACCCTCGGTCGTGAACTTCAGCCGCGGATCGGCCTCCTTGAAGGAGCCGTCGGCCATGCGCAGCGTCCATTTCCCGGCCTGGAAAACCTCTTTCCACAGCTTCGCGTCGTCCCACATCGACTTCACATAGCGGATACGCATCACGGGCTTCATATCCCGCAGAACGAAGTCCACGGACACGATACCGTCGGTACACGACAGGAAACTCTTGAAATAGGGGAACGCATTGCGGATCGGCATCTTCTCGATTCCGGGGAAGACCATTTCGTAGACCGCCTTGGGGAACTGCTCGTCGTCCCCCCACTTCTCCTGGTTGGCAACGAACCTGCCCGCGAGCTTCTCCACATCGCGGAACATGATCTGCGCAAACTCTTCGCGCGAAACCTGTCCGGCGACCGCATAGCTTTTAAGCACCGTATGCATCGGGATCACCTTCTCGCTCTCCTTGGTCGGGATGACCAGTTCCTTGGCGTCGATCGCCTCCCCGAACATCTTTTCGGTAATACCGGCGGCCGGATCGACGTAGACCGTCACATCCACCGGACAGGCGAACTCCGACGTGAAGCCGTAGACTCCCTCGATCTTCTGGAGCACCATGCCGAAATAGATCATATCCATCCGGTCGTGGAGCCCTTCGACGCCGAGCTTCACCACGTCGAGCATCGGCACCTGCTCGCCCGGCATGGCATATTTGCGCAGCGTCGGCGCAAAGATCGCAGCCTGTATCTTCAGCGTATCGGTCGCAGCCGGGTCGTAAAGCACCTTGATACCGTGGCGACGTACGAACGTCTTGACGCCGTATACGCCCTGCACGGCCTGCATCTTGGCCGAAAAAGCCTTCGACGAACCGAAGCACTTGATCGTCTGCAAGCCCTCCATCTCGAACGTCTGCAGGTTCTCGACCTTCTCGTAGTCGCCCCACTTCTCGTCGATCGTCGGCAGTTCCATGGTGGAACCCAGCCATATGGCCAGGAAGAAGAGCACCACGGCCAGCAACCCGGGCACCCAGCGCAGCGAACGGCGGCCGTTGACCTGCAAGGCATCCTTCGTACATGCACCGATGCAGTTGCCGCACAACGTACAGTCGACATGCTTCACCTTCACATAGTCATGGATCGGAAGCTGGTAGGGACATTTCTTTTCGCACAGTCCGCAATTATTGCAGGTGTTCAAGTCCCGCTTGATGTACATCAGGGGGAAGGTGCAGCTGCGCATCTTGGCGATCTCGACGATATAAGCGGCAAGACATGCGCCGCCGATCGTCCATACCCATGCGTTCGCAACGCCCAGCGCACCGAGCGCCCAGCCGCCGAGGGCGGCGATCACGAACAGCAGCGTGAATTTGAAGATGTTGCTGGCAGCTCCCAGCGGACAGACGTACTTGCACCAGAACATCTTCACCACGAAGCCGCCCAAGAGCAGCAGCGCAAGGCTCGTGAGCGACATCCAAAGCACGATTTCGCCCTTGAAACCCGTAGCCACGGCATAGAACGGGTCGAGTTTCTTGCAGAACAGCTCGCTCGACGAGAGCGTGAAATAGAGGATCGTGAAGAGCAGCACGTACTTCACCACGCGCAGCAGTTTATCGACGACGCTGCCCGAAGGGACATCGACCTGCAGGTGCAGTTTTTTCCCGGCACGCCCCATCCACTCGCCGACGGTGCCCAGCGGACAGAGGTATCCGCAAAAAAGTTTGCTGAACAGAATCACTCCCACGGCGAGCACGAGGCCCATCATGATCTGGAGCATCGACATCGAGCAAGCCAGCGAGTTGTTCACCACATAGGTGCCGAAAGCCTGCAACCCGCCGAAAGGACAATATGCCTCGACATCGACGGGTTTGTCGCTCAATTTGGCCCAAAGCACCGTGCCCGCAATGGCGGCCAGTACGCCCCATTGCAGCAGGTGCTTCAGATAATTAGGTTTACGTTTCATTTATTGTTGTTTGTGTTGTGTGTGTTTGTGTGTGCGGAGGTGAGGATCACTCCTTGTCCTTGATACAGCGGACGGGAGCGGCGCAATAACCACCCTGGTAAGCGATTGTCATGCGATTGTAACTCTTGTTGTAAGTTATCATGCCGGCATAATACTGGATGTTCTTGATGCCGCTTTCCGGATCGTCGGCCGTATTGTATGTAACCTTGTAACCCGTCGAGCTGGGGAAATATCCCATGCCGAACGCCGAAGCGTCGGCTGCCGACGTCGTCGCCGTATAGGCCGGGGTCGCCGTGGCGTTCGCCGCATTGATATAGCCGCAGCCCGCAATATTGAAACCGTCCTTGTTGAGCGCGGCAATCGAACCGCCGTTCTGCGTCTGGTCGAAATAGGGCGATGTCGGGTCGGACAGGCTGCCGCTGCCCACACCCGCCAGCCTGAGCCACTCGGCCATCGTCGGGATATGCCACCCGTCGGGGCAGATGCCCTGTGCACCCTCGTATTGGTCGAAATTGGTGCCCGTCATCTCGCCGGTCATTCCCAGCATCACGGGATAGCTGTACAGCAGGCCCGCGGTCTCAGTCAACGACGGGTCGGCGGCTTTCGAGAGGTTGCAGGGGTACCACACCCCGTTGCCGTCCTTCGGGTCGCTCGATATAGTTTTGCCTTCGGGAACATAGCGCAGGTTCTCGGCCATCCACGTGCGGCCGTCCTTGAGCGTGACGATCTTGTACTTCACGCCGCCCCACTCGACGGTCGGGGTCTCCACTTCGCCGTCGCCGTCCGGCAGCAGGTCGTCTCCGTCGACCCAGCCCGCGATCGGGCCGCTGAATTTCACCTGAATGTCAGCCGGCTGCACGTTGCAGTCCATGCGGCGGTTCTCACCCGACTTGAGGTCGGTCGTGCCGAGCGTCTGCGTACGCATCTTACCATCGGCCGTGGTGACCGTAACCTTGAGCTGGACACCGTTCTGCGGCACCAGCAGCGCGTAGTAAACTTTCTCGGCAGTGGCCGTATTGGCGGTCACGTCGGATGCCTCGGCACCCGCCTTGGCCGTAAAATCGCCCGTGGCAGGATCGAGCACACCGGTGCCGACAGCACCCTTGATGACGATGTCCCGGATGTCGAAACCCGATTCGTTGGTCACGCTGATGACGATCCGCGACATTTTGTGCTTGAAGGTCATCTGCGTGGACGACAGCGTGGGCTTGACCCCCGTCTTCACGGCCACGATCAGGTCGGAAGCCGTGTAGTTTGCACCGCTCTGATCCGCCTTTACCGAAAACTCCGCAGGCGCCGCGGCACCGGCCTGGTAGGGATAATAGGCGAAGAGCGTCGAGGTGGCGTTGACATCTTCGTACCAGAGGAAACCCTCGGTCTTGAAATCCGTACCGTCGAACGACATCTCTTTGTTCGCCACGAACGCCGAACCGTCCGCCGTCATCGTGATCGTGAGGCCGACCTTGTCGTTCAGCTCGAAATCGGTGTCCGTCGCCCGCGTGCCGGACGACATGCTTGCCGGCGTCAGCGCAGGGTTGGCGATCGTCGGGGTGATGCGCACCTGCTTGTCGCCCGTTCCGGTGCTTTCTTCCTTCGAGCAGGCGGTGAAAGCCATCGCCGCGACTGCCATCAATGTCAAAATCTTTTTCATAATCTATCCTTTTGAATTTAAAAATTATATCCTACACTCAGCGTCGCCGCGACCCGGTTGGGCTGCGCGACGTATTCCAGTCCGAAACCGTGTTCGTAACGCGCGAACACGTCGACATAGAACCGTTTGATATTGCGCCGCAGCCCGAGCGCCGCCCCCAGCCGTTTGGCCGTGAGGTATTCGTTTTCGTAATCGTAGTAAGCGGTCAGCTGCCCGGGATATTCGCCCGGCTGCACGCCGGGGGTTTCGAACTGCGTTTCACACTCCGAGAAACCTCCCAGGCGGTAATCTGCCGCGAGGGTCAGCTCCCAGAGGCCGAACGTGCGGATCAGCGAGGCATATATCTTGGTAAAGTGGAGCTTCTGCCCCTTGACATAGGGGTACATCAGCGTCGATTCGCGGTTGAGCTGCGAATAACCGACCCCGGCACGCAAATCCGTATGCGGTGCCACGAACTCGTATTCGCCCCCAAGGTCGAGCCCCTTGCGCCCGAAAGTCGGTGTCGAACCGTGTATGGTGATGGTCTGCACGCCGTTGATGGTCTCGGTGGTGATGATGTTCTCGTCGGTGCGGAGCGTCTGCCAGTCTAGATTCACGCGCACGAAATGCCTGCGCAGTGCCGTTCCCAGCGACAGGGCGGCGTTCGCCGTCACTTGGTGCGTTTCGAACAGATGCCAGATAATGCGGCTCTCGCCCGTCTCACCCTGCCTGTTACGGTAGGCGACGTCGGCATAGAACGGCCCGTATTGCAACTGGACGCCCGCCCCCTGCGTATTCTCGCGGACGGGGAATCCTGAAACGCCGTTGGTCGAGAGGTGTATGTCGGTGCTCCCCCACTTCTCCAGCGACCCGTAGAGCAGTCCCCGGTCGAAGAATGCCTCGTACAGGTCGGCACCGGGGCCCACGCCTTCCGCATCGACCTTCTCGCTGTTCGTACCCACGATATAGACCGCACCGGCGGCAAAACGCCCCGCGTGGTACATTATTCCGGGCGAAAATTCGAAATCCAGCCGTGTGTTCTTGTGGCGCAGGTCTTTGCGCTTGGCATAGTTGCGGGCTTCGAACTCTACGCGCAGGCCGCCTGTCCACCGGTTGCCCAGCACGGCCGACATACCGCCCGTGAAGGTATAATCCTCGCGCACCTTGCGCCCCGGCGTAAATTCGAGGATGTCCACCGGATAATACCCCGGTTCGGTGAACATCGAGCCGCACATGTTGCGGCCGTCGAAATAGTCGTAGCCGAACCCGCCCGCGAACGAGACCTTCTTCAGGTGGCGCACCGACTCGGTTTTAGCCCCGGCATTCCAGCTGTCGTCCGACGCGGAATGGCCCGTAAGCCCGCCGTTCTCCTTGGTGAAATATATCTCGGCATAGGAACGGCTCAGGGAGTCCTGCCGGATACCCGCAGCGTTCGGGCCGCCGTTCCAGGGGTTGCGGCGGAAAATATAGTCGAAACGCTCCTGCGCCGTGGCAGCAGAGACGGCGGCCAACATCAGTATCGTTAAAATCCGTCTCATAGGCTAATCTCGCAAAGATTGTGTCTCACGCTCATAAAAATCGTTCGACGAGTTATTGGTATCCACGTACCTTTCGAAGCCGGCAGCCGCCGTGGCCGCTTCATCCAGCTTCCGGTGCAGGGTATGTCCCTGCGCCTTGGCCGAGAAGCCGATGTAACCGGCATCCACATCGGTGTGCAGGCGTTTGTGCTTGGTCGCCTCGGTCATGTTGCATACCTCGACGCCGTCCACGATCCAGTCGTCCCACGGTATCTTCGAATAGGTGATGCTGCCGCTCTGAACCGTCGACTGGAGGTCGTCGGCCAGATAGGCATCCAGATCGAACCCTTCGGGCGCCCGGAAAAGGATCACGGCGGGCGAATTCTGCGAGATCACGTAGACGACGGCCGTATTCGTCCCGGTCTTTTTCAGCACCTTCATGTAATGCGCCTGGTCGATCTGGTCGCCCGGGACAGGCGTGGGGTGCAACTTGTTGCCGGGATAGTATACCATGTCGTAGAGCACGAAACAGCCCTTGCGGTTGAGGTTCACCGACTGGGAATAGGTCTGCGTATGGTCGACGCCATGGTAGGCCACCACAGCATCCTCGCCGGGTTGCAGCGGGAAATCCGTCCCCGAGCCCGGGAACATCCAGATACAGTCGGGTACGGCGGCGTAATCACGGAAAACGATGTTGCCCGAAGGGTCGGTGCTCGTCCAGGGATTGGCGGCCTGCGAGTTGTAGGGGGCGACCATCGCCAGGCACAGCCCGTCGAGGTAATAGGTTTCGAAACCGTTGTTGTGCAGGATGATATATTTGTCGTCGGCATAAGTCCCCGTCGCCGGCGGATCCTGCATGCAGCCGCCCGAGTAGATCTCCTTGATGAGGATCGTACCCGGCTTGGAAAATTTCAGCGCCACGTCGACTTCCTTGTCCTCGCCGACAAGGTCGACCTGCTCGATCGTACCGTTGAATACCGCCGAATCGTCGGGCAGGTCGAGCACCGAGAGACGGTAATGCCCGGCAGCGACGCGGAACCCGGCGTGGCCCTGCGCATCGGTCAGGGCGGTATAAACATTGCCCGTATTGCGGTCGGAGAGTTTCACCGCGACGCCTTCGCGCAGATAGCCGGCGTACCCCTCGGGATACACGGCCGTCACACGGAGTTCGCGCAGCGCACCGTCGTAAGGGTTCCTGTCGAACGACGTGCAACCGGCCACCAGCAGACAGGACAATATGCAAAGTATCTTTCTCATCGTTTTCAGAATTTAAGACGTACCGTAAGTCCGTAATAGAAATCGGGTGTGAAGACCGCCTTGACACCCGTGGCGTACGACGCGACGAAGGGCCGCGAATTGGTGAAGTTGTTGGCGTAGAACGAGACGGAGACATGGTCGCCGATCTCCTTCGTGATGCTCAGGTTGGCCGAGAAATAGGGGTCGTAGCCGTCGCCGTTGAAGGAGTAGGCATTGCCCGAACGCAACAGCAGGGAGGAGAAGGCCGGATCGTTCTTCTCGGCATCGGTGAAGGAATGGCGGTTGCCGTCGAGGTCGATGTAGGCCACAGGCCAGATCGCCGTATAGCTGTCGCCGTCGTAGATGCTCCCGCCGGTGGGGTTACGATCTTCGTCGACATTGAAGGCATACTCGCGCCCCCTGTACTCCGAGAGGTTCTGCGAGCGCTTCACGAGCGTGGCTTCGAGCCGCAGCGAGATGATCATACGGATCGAGGGCACATGCGTCGTGGCCGTGAGGTTCATATCCAGCGCATGCAGCTTCCGGCCGTTGTAGGTGACGTTGGAGCTGCCCCCGTTATCGAGATAAACCCCCACATAGGGGTAGAACTCGCCGCCGGTCGAAGTCGAGGGATAGTAGCATGCCTCACCCTCGTTGACGTATTTGGTATAGCCGTAAGCCCCGTCGAGCCGCAGCTGCGTGCGGATGGGGTTGATCTGCGGGAATTCCACGACGAATTCCAGCCCCATGCGGTCTACGGGCGAACCGTTGTTCTGGTAGGTATTCTTGACGAATGTCCGCTTCGTGGAAGTGGTCTGCATGGCGATCCAGCCGGCCGAGGGGTTGTCCTTGTCACGGACGAAGATTTCGCCCGTCTGGCTGTCGACCCGGAAAGCCGGGTTCGCCGGCATCGTGTATGCAGTCCCGTCGGGCAGCGCGGAGGGCACGCCCATCATATTATAGGAGAACGGCTCGAAGGCGGCGCTCAGCTTATAGGGGTATTTCGTGCGGTTGAAATAGCCGACCAGCGAGATCGAGGTACCCCCGATACGCAGGTCGACGCCGACCTCGGAATTGCGGTTGCGCTGCCATTTCAGGTTGTCGTTGTAGAGTATCTGGTAAGGCTGCGTGTGGTAGACATAGGCGCTCTGCCCCGACCCATAGTTGGTAGCGAACACGGGCGTATCGCGGTATTCGGGCAGCGGGTAAAGCACGTTGAACGACGGCAGTTTCTCGGTGATGCCCCAGCCTCCGCGGACAGTCAGACGGTCGTTGATGCGGAATTTCAGGTTGAAGCGCGGCGAGAGGCTCGACGTATTCTCGTATTGCGTATTTTTGATAAAAGTCTTTTCGGCACGCAGGCCGGCCATCAGTTGCAGCGTGGCCGATCCCAGCGGCACGGTCAGCGTCTCCTCGACGTAGGCCGCGAGGTTATGCATATAGGGGATGTCCGTATACGGACGGGGGCGGTACCCGTTAGGCGCGAGGGAGGGGGTCGCATAGTACTCCCCGTCCCCGACATTGCCGTTGGCACGCCACGAAGCGCCGACCTTGGCATTGCTGTGCACGTCGCCCCAGCTGCGCACCCACGTGGCCTTGAGGTTGGCCGCATAGTCGAGCTGCTTGGAATCGACGTATTTGGTCGAATAATAGACCGGCGGGAGCATATCGGCGATATAATACCCTTCCTGTTCGGCATGGACTGCCGGAAGGGAGGTCGAATTGAGATTATAGGTGCGCTTGCGCGCAAGGTTGTCGGTATAGTTGAGCGACGCATCGAAATCCAGGCTCGTGATCCACGGCCTGTTCAGCAGCCATTTGAACGAGGTGTTGGCACGCAGCACATTGTCGCGCACCTTCTCCCACTCGCCTTTCTGGGCATCGGGGTCGTCTTCGGTATTCATACCGCCGATATTGGCCGTCACGCCGAAGTTGAAGCGCAGCACCTTGGCGAAGGTATTCTGGTAGTTGAGCGCCAGCCCCGTGCGGGAATAGGAGGTGTAGGGCGACGCAGGGTTCTTCGTGGCCCGCGTATACTCGACGTTGCTGTTCAGCACGCCGCGGTTTTGCCCCAGGTCGAAGCCCTTCGAGGCGGCGATCTGTTTGGTGCGCGGGTTGGTGGAGAGTGTCACCGTATAGGGCGTCTTGCCCTTGCGGGTCGAGATTTTCACTACGCCCGACGAGATGTCTCCGTATTCGGCCGAAGGTACGCCGGTCACCACCTCGACCGACTCGATGTTGGTCGCCGACAGGTTACGTGTGCTGGCACCCGTCGGGTCGCCCAGCGAAGCATTGGTGGAAAGGCGTACGCCGTCGACTTCGACGGCCGTACCGAACGCCGCATTGCCGGCCGTGCTCCCGCCGCTGCGCAGCGAAAAGACATTGTCCTTCATCAGGTCGGGGTTGACCGTCTTGCCGCCCGGCAGCAGTGCCGAGATGTCCGACGCATTGACCATTTGCAGGTGGTCGATGGCATTGCCGCCGATCGTACGCGACGTAGCCATGGCATTGGGCGCCTCCTTGGCCGTAACCACGACGCTCTCCAGTTTCAGGTTATCCTCGGGGGCATAAAGCCTGACCTGCCCCATACCCGTACGCACGTCTACCTCGGTCTCGGTCGTAACGAACCCCAGGCAGGAGACGACGAAGCGCGTTTTCCCGGCCGGGACACCCCTCACCGTGAAATTCCCGTCGGTATCGGCCACGGCCCACAATCCGGACTGCGGCAATTCGACGACCGCCTGTCCGATCGGCTTGTCGGTGTCCTTTATAAGCACCCGCCCCGTAACGTCGAGACGCTGCGCCGACACGACGGCCGGGACAATCGTGCATAAAAACAGTAGTAAAAGTTTCCTCATATGCTTGACCTAACGCAACAAATATAACGAAAAAGCATTACCCATAAACCGTTTATGTTATTTTTTTAACATTCGACATGACTTTAGCCTGCAAAAATAACGATTCGGGGCGGAGACGGCAATCACCATATATGGGGATTTTCACCGGCTACCCTACCGGGATATGCGCATGGAAGCGGGCTTTTTCCCTATCATATAATATAGGTCGGGAAGATTAATATATAAATTTTAGTACTTTGTATTGCATCTGTCTCTTATACACATCTCCGAGCCCACGAGACTCCTGAGCATCTC
>ENA-OYAL01000703-OYAL01000703.1-human-gut-metagenome-genome-assembly--contig:-NODE-703-length-14365-cov-11.271209_pt1 | contig 14365 bp, 10 predicted proteins | sample MGYA00244516_ERZ652817 | MGnify/ENA primary metagenome ERZ652817 (study PRJEB26926, sample SAMN06164692) | human gut metagenome | biome: ENVO:00009003; feature: ENVO:2100002; material: ENVO:00002003...
AATACCCGTGGCTAGACTTTCACTAGCTAGATTAGTGCCATGCTTGGCACACAAGAAAAGAGATGTGAAATAACAGCAATTATTTCACATCTCTTATTTTTTTAATAATTTCATTCTTTAAATCAAGTGCCTTATCCTTAATGTGTCTAGAAGCACTTTTTGATATAAGCACCCTTGCAATGAGCTTTGAAGCCACATCCCAATGGTCAAGCTTATAATTCATCTGAGCCAAAAGCAAATCAACCGTATCCTGATTCATACCACATATAGGGAAATGCTCAGTTGCAACCGCTCTTGTCATTCCATCAAGAGCCTGCTTATAATAATATTTTTCTGCCTTTTGTGCATTTACAAGCTCTTTGCTTTCCGTTGAGATACCATCAGCCGTAAGCTGTTCGATTAAACCGCGATAAAGCCAGGATAGCTTAAGACAAATATATGCCTTTTCACTATACATAGACCTTTTGACAATCGCTGAAAAAAGTGCCAGCTTAAATCTGTCTATTGCCTCATCATACGAATATAACAAAGGCACCGACTTGCTGCCGGGCTTAAATTTGGCAGCAACCTGCTCCTTAAGCAGCCTTATCTGTGTACTCGATACATGTACAAAGTCTCCATTCATCGCACTATAACCACAATGCGGACACGATGTGACACCATACTTTATTGTATCAATTCCCTTGTAAACCGGTCTGAAATCATCATCAGAGCCAGCAAACCTGATCTTTGATGTCCGTACCGTCAGGGTTTGAAAGCTCTGATCACACACCGGACATGTTATATTCTTTGCGAAAACAAAATCCGTTTCATCCTCTGTCTGAACAGCAGCTGCCACCGGAGCATCCCCGGTGGCAGCTGCTTTATCCTCATCATACAGGTCATTTATGTCTTCAGGATTTAAACCGAATTTGTCAATGCCTGACATTAAATCCATATTTTACCTCTATTCTTCTCTTCTGTTTATTTTTAGTCAAAAACTATTTAGCTGTCGGAAGCTTGAATGAGCTCTTTAATGAGACGATTCTGTTAAATACAGGCTGTCCATCCTTTGAGTCCTTGCAATCCGCGCAGAAGAAACCATTTCTGACAAACTGGAAGCTGTCATAAGCCTTGGCATTCATAAGCTCCGGCTCCACAACACAGTTATCAAGCACTGTGAGTGAATTTGGATTAAGATTTAAGCTTCCGTCCTCATTGTACACTCCAAGTTCCTCATTTACGATATTCTCGTAAAGACGTACAGTTACCTGCTTTCCATACTCGGCTGAAACCCAGTGGATAGTTCCCTTGACCTTTCTGCCATCAGGACTGTTGCCACCCTTTGATGCCGGGTCATATGTACAGTGAATCTCTGTAATATTGCCGTTTTCGTCCTTCACACAGCTATTGCACTTCACAAAATAAGCGTTCATGAAACGCACCTCATTGCCAGGGAACATACGGAAATACTTCTTCGGTGGCTCCTCCATGAAGTCATCTCCCTCCACATAAAGCTCTCTGGTGAAAGGAACCTTTCTCTTTCCAAGCTCAGGATTCTCCACGTTATTGTCCACTTCAAGATACTCAACCTGTCCCTCAGGGTAATTGTCGATAATCACCTTGACCGGATCAAGCACAGCCATCATACGAGGGCGCTTAGCCTTTAAATCCTCTCGGATACAGTACTCAAGCATAGCGTAGTCAACAGAGCTGTTAGCTTTTGATATACCACACAGATCAACAAAATTCTGGATAGACTCCGGTGTGAAGCCCCTGCGTCTGAGCGCTGCTATAGAAACAAGCCTCGGGTCATCCCAGCCATCAACGATGCCGTCCTCCACAAGACGCTTGATATATCTCTTTCCTGTTACAACATTAGTCAGATAGAGCTTTGCAAACTCAATCTGCTTTGGCGACTCCTCTGGAGAATTCTTAAATCCACATTCAATAACCACCCAATCATACAGCGGTCTGTGGTCTTCAAACTCAAGAGTACATATAGAATGTGTGATGCCCTCAATAGCATCCTCTATAGGATGAGCAAAATCATACATAGGATATACACACCATTTATCACCTGTATTGTGATGTGTCATATGAGCCACACGGTAAAGAATCGGATCTCTCATATTGATGTTTGAAGAGCTCATGTCAATTCTCGCACGAAGTACCTTTGTGCCATCCTCGAACTCACCGTTTTTCATGCGCTCAAAAAGGTCTAAGTTTTTCTCAACACTTCTCTTTGAGTATGGATCCTCCTTGCCGGCCTCTGTGAGTGTACCTCTATACTCTCTTATCTCATCAGGTGTCAGATCAGATACATATGCCTTTCCCTTCTTTATCAGTCCTACTGCACACTCATACATCTTGTCGAAGTAATTGGATGCAAAAAACTTCCTGTCAGCCCAGTCAGCACCAAGCCACTTAACATCGGCCTCGATAGACTCTACAAACTCCAGACGCTCCTTGGTAGGGTTTGTATCATCAAACCTGAGATTGAACTGTCCGTCATACTTCTTTGCCAGTCCATAGTTTAAAAGAATAGACTTCGCATGGCCGATATGCAAATAACCGTTTGGCTCCGGTGGGAATCTGGTCTTTACAGTCTTGCAATGACCCTCAGCCAAGTCCTTCTCAATAATCTGTTCAATAAAATTTTTCGAAACTGTTGCCTCGTTCTCCATAAATGTTCCTCCGAAAATAATACTGTGTCCATTATAAATTCATCAGTTTACTTTGTCAATGAATTAGAAAAAGTAGTACATGTATATTATACGTGCGTATGTGTAAACAGATGATCCTGACAGTATTCCTTGTTGCCGGTGCACTTCGAGCAGTATCTGAATGTTAATTCAGGATTTGACAATTCCGTTCTGCCGCATATATAGCACTTGTGACGTGAGATGCCACTTCCCGGGCGAGGTTCGGAAAACTGAGCCTTAAACTGTGCCTTTCTCCTCTTCTGGTGCATATTCTGTCTGAATGAGAGCCTGTGCTTGCAGCCATAAATGAATACCAACAGATTTATAAGTGCAAGTACGATTTCTGAGCCGTATGCCAATCCAATCTGCCATCCAAAGCTCATATAGGTATACACATCATATGCAAACATCACGAAGTAAACAAGCACCATCCACTTCATCTTTATAGGAAGCACAAAGTAAAGCCTCACCTCTGCCTCCGGCATCAAAAGACCAAGCATCAGATACATAGCTATAAGTATATAGTACATAGTCAGATTGATGGATACATGTGTCACTGCAAATGCAAGCATTCCTACTATATCATACAGCAAAAAGCCTCCGAAAAAGTACACATTCATCCTAAAAGAGCCAAGATATGACTCCATGCTGTCTCCAAGCGTCCACAGACAGAATATAAATAAAAGCTGTAAAAATGATATGCTGCCGCTCGGCACAAAAATCCAGCTTATAAGACGCCATACCTGTCCGTGCAAAATAGCAGAGGCTGAAAACTGCAGATAATAAAGGACAACATCTCCCTTTGTCAAAAGCAGCACACTGCCTATCAGATTCGCAGCGATAAATATTCTAGTGATATTCGGAATCGCTTTACTTCCATATTTTTGTTCTAGTTTGTTAAGCCAGTTCATACATTTTAGCAGACATGGTTTTGATGCAATAAAAACCACGCGTCTGCATCCTCCTGTCATATTATTGCTGCCTTTTACACTATAGTGCAAAGGGCAGCGGTTATTACAAAATTTATTATGATAGTTAAATCATACTTTGTCAACGAGACTGCGAATTATTCACAAATTCTTTATAATTATAGTCATTGTAATTTGTCGATATCTGTCGTATAATAATCTCTGTTTTGATAATAGAACAATTATATATTTTAATAAGAAGAAAGATATATAAAAACATATAAGTAATACATTATGGAGGAACCACTATGGAAAATAACAGCTTACATAAGTTGGGCATTGATATCGGCTCAACAACCGTCAAGATTGCACTTCTTGACGCCGATGACAATATCCTCTTTTCCGATTATGAGCGTCATTTTGCAAATATACAGGAGACACTTGAGTCCCTTATCAGAAAGGCCTACGACAAGACAGGTGACCTTTCAGTTTGTCCTATGATAACAGGCTCCGGCGGACTCACTCTTGCAAAGCACCTTGAGGTGCCATTCGTACAGGAGGTTATAGCTGTATCTACCGCACTCACACACTATGCTCCACAGACCGATGTGGCAATAGAGCTAGGTGGCGAGGATGCCAAAATCATATACTTCGAGGGCGGCAACGTGGAACAGCGTATGAACGGCATATGTGCCGGCGGTACAGGCTCATTTATCGACCAGATGGCTTCTCTCATCCAGACAGACGCTACAGGACTAAATGAATACGCAAAAAGCTACAAGGCCATCTACCCTATCGCAGCCCGCTGTGGAGTATTTGCCAAAACAGATATCCAGCCTCTCATCAATGAGGGAGCCACACGCGAGGATTTATCCGCTTCAATCTTTCAGGCCGTGGTAAACCAGACCATCAGTGGTCTCGCCTGCGGTAAGCCAATCAAGGGACATGTTGCTTTCCTTGGCGGTCCTCTGCACTTTTTGTCAGAACTTAAATCAGCATTTATCAGAACCTTAAATCTCGATGACGAGCACACTATCGTTCCTGAGAACTCTCATCTGTTTGCAGCAATAGGCTCTGCATTAAACTATAAAGACAACTCTGTCACCACACTCTCATCCTTAATCGACCGCCTCTCAAACGGCATAAAGATGGAATTTGAGGTAGCACGTATGGAGCCTCTTTTTAAGGATCAGGCTGATTACGATGAATTTACAACACGTCACGGCAACAATCACGTAAAGACCGGTGACCTTTCTACATACAGGGGCAACTGCTATCTCGGAATAGATGCAGGCTCAACCACCACTAAAATCGCTCTCGTAAGCGAGGACGGAGACCTTTTATACTCATTCTACAGCAACAACAACGGAAGCCCTCTCGCTACAGCCATCCGTTCTATCCAGGAAATTTACGCAAAGCTTCCTGAGGATGCACACATCGTACACTCCTGCTCTACAGGCTACGGAGAGGCTTTATTAAAGGCAGCTTTAAAATTGGACGACGGCGAAGTTGAGACTGTAGCCCACTACTACGCAGCAGCATTCTTCGACCCAAAGGTAGACTGTATCCTCGATATCGGTGGACAGGACATGAAGTGCATCAAGATAAAGAACCAGACAGTCGACTCAGTACAGCTCAACGAGGCCTGCTCTTCAGGCTGCGGCTCATTTATTGAGACCTTCGCAAAGTCCTTAAACTACTCAGTTCAGGATTTCGCAAAGGAAGCCCTTTTTGCAAAGAATCCTATCGACCTTGGAACCAGATGTACGGTTTTCATGAACTCAAAGGTAAAGCAGGCCCAGAAGGAGGGCGCATCTGTCGCAGATATATCAGCAGGACTTGCCTACTCAGTAATAAAGAATGCTCTTTTCAAGGTTATCAAGCTTTCTGATGCAAGCGACCTCGGTGAAAATATCGTAGTCCAGGGCGGTACATTCTACAATGATGCCGTTCTTAGAAGCTTTGAAAAAATTGCAGGTGTACATGCCACAAGGCCTGATATCGCAGGTATCATGGGTGCCTTTGGTGCCGCACTCATCGCACGCGAGCGCCATGAGGCTGATTACAAGACAACAATGCTCACAATCGACCAGATAAATGAGCTCACCTACACCACAAAGCTCGCACGCTGTCAGGGCTGTACAAACCACTGTCTTTTAACTATAAACAAATTCTCCGACAACAGACAGTACATCACAGGAAACCGCTGTGAAAAGGGTCTGGGCAAGGAGAAGAACAAGGATAACATCCCAAATCTTTTTGAATACAAGAACAAGCGTATATTTGACTATGAGCCACTTGACCCAAAGGATGCTCCACACGGTACAGTCGGCATCCCAAGAGCCTTGAATATGTACGAGAACTATCCGTTCTGGGCTACATTTTTCAAACGTCTCGGCTTTTCTGTAGTGCTGTCACCACAGTCTACCAGAAAGATTTATGAGATGGGTATCGACTCCATCCCAAGTGAGTCAGAGTGCTACCCTGCAAAGCTCACACATGGTCATATAAGCTGGCTCATAAAACAAAATGTAGATTTTATTTTCTACCCGGCAGTGCCATATGAGCGCAAGGAGTTTCCTGATGCTAACAATCACTACAACTGCCCTATTGTCACATCATACTCTGAGAATATCAAAAACAACGTGGACGAGATTACCTCAGGCGAGGTTAAATTCATAAATCCGTTTATGTCATTTGAGAGTGAGGAAACTATCTCACAGCAGCTCGTAGCCACCTTCTCAAAGGGTGATTTCAATCTGCCTGAGTCACAGATTCGTGATGCGGTAGCCGCAGGCTGGAAGGAGCTTGCAATGACAAGGCTTGAGATACAGCGAAAGGGCGAGGAAGTGCTCGACTACATGGAGGACACCGGACGTCGCGGAATCGTGCTCGCAGGCCGTCCGTACCATGTGGACCCGGAAATCAACCACGGTATCCCTGAGCTCATCACAAGCTATGGCATCTGTGTGCTGACAGAGGACTCAGTATCCCATCTGGGCGAGCTTGAGAGACCTCTCATCGTCATGGATCAGTGGATGTACCACACCAGACTGTACTCAGCAGCCAACTTTGTAAAGACCCGTGATGACCTTGACTTAATCCAGCTCAACTCGTTTGGCTGCGGTCTCGATGCTGTCACAACCGACTGCGTAAATGATATACTGACAGGCTCAGGCAAGATATACACCTGCCTGAAGATCGACGAGGTAAACAACCTGGGCGCAGCAAGAATCCGTATCCGCTCTCTCCTTGCCGCCATAAGAGTCAAGGAAACCAAGCATGAAAAGCGTGAATTAAAGCCGTCTAACTACGAGCGTGTTGTATTCACCGAGCAGATGAAAAAGGACAACTACACCATCATCTGCCCTCAGATGTCACCTATACACTTTGACCTTCTCGTGCCAGCCTTTAAGGCAGCCGGCTACAATATGGTCATACCGGATATCCCTGCAAGGGAATGTGTGGACGTGGGACTTAAGTTCGTGAACAACGACGCCTGCTACCCTTCACTCATCGTCGTGGGACAGATTATGGCAGCCGTCAAATCAGGCAATTATGATATGACACACACAGCCATCCTCATCTCACAGACAGGTGGCGGATGCCGTGCAACAAACTACATCGGATTTATCCGAAGAGCCCTCGAAAAGGCCGGATATCCTGATGTGCCTGTTATCTCAATCAACATGGTTGGTCTCGAGAAGAACCCGGGCTTTAAGTTTACTCCAAGCCTCATCCAGCACGGACTGTATGCACTTGAGTTTGGCGATATCTTTATGCGCTGTCTCTACAGGGTACGTCCTTATGAGAAAGAGCCGGGAAGTGCCAATGCACTCCATGAGAAGTGGAAAAAGAGAGTCATCGACTTTGTCGGCAACACAAAGATGCTCTCTCACAAGAAATACAAAAAGATGTGCCGCGAAATCATAAGGGATTTCGACAATCTGCCTATGACAGATGAGGTTAAGCCGCGTGTCGGCGTGGTCGGTGAGATTCTCGTCAAATTCCTGCCTGCAGCAAACAACTATGTGGTTGACCTGCTCGAAGCTGAAGGAGCCGAGGCTGTAGTGCCTGATCTGACTGATTTCTTACTCTACTGCTGCTACAACACGAATTTCAAGGCTGACTATCTCGGTGCTTCTAAGAAAGCTAAGTTTATGAACAACCGACTTATCGCCTTCTTCGAGTGGCTCAGAAAGGATGCAAGGGATGAGCTGGCTAAGAGCAAGCATTTTGAGCCAACCGCTCACGTGCAGGATCTCGCAGAGTATGCATCTCCTATCGTTTCTTGCGGTAATCAGACCGGTGAGGGCTGGTTCTTGACAGGTGAGATGCTTGAGCTCATCAATGAGGGCGTCACAAACATCATCTGTGCACAGCCATTTGCCTGCTTACCGAACCATATTGTGGGTAAGGGAGTTATAAAGAGAATCCGACATGATCATCCGGATGCCAATATCGTGGCTATCGATTATGATCCGGGTGCTTCCGAGGTGAACCAGCTGAACCGTATTAAGCTGATGCTTTCTACGGCACAGAAGAAGCTTAAGAAGTAGGAGAATTGCACTGTTGTTGCTAGTGGGACGAACCCGGCGCAGCCGGGGCTTTTTGCCCTTTCCCGCATGGACTACGCTGCTAAGTGTCTGTACGAATTGCATATGCCGGTTGTGGCTTTTTGACACAATCGGCTTTTATGCGCCGTCCATGGCGCATAACACCTCGCCCATGCGTCCATGCATGGGCGTTGTTGTTTTTTCGTATGCAATTCTACAGACTCTAAGCAGCTTCGTATATGCGGTCAAGGGCAAAAGCCCCAGCTGCGCCGGGTTCTGTCTTTGATAACTTTCTACTTTTATATGTGCATATGTTGCTCGTTGCACTCGCTTATATGCTTGCTAACTAGGACAGATGCTTCAAAATCTCATCATACTGGGTATACATCTTCTGCACTTCATTTTCCAGTGTATAGTAGTGCATGATATATGGCACCAACAGCACTAGGAATAACAGTGTAAGTACAAGAAGCATTGGGTTGCTTATCATGATGGATGCGATTATTGACATCATGGTGAGTATAGCAAAGGTTACTGTCACTATGAGGTGCACAAGGCGCTCATGCTGGAAGAAGGCTATTTGTGTCAGGTGTTCCTGCAGTATTTTCTTCCACTCTTCTTTTGATATCTTATCAGGATTGGCAAGCAGATTGTCAATCTTAAGTCTATAATTAATTATTCGTTTTTTCATTTTATTTTCGACCTTCTTTTATCAATCAGACAGCAACTTTTAATTAAGCTTGGATTTAATTTCTTCCATCCTTGTATCATCCAGCTTATAAAATCTCTTAAATATAAATATGCCCACGATGAGCAGTATAACAGACGGAATCGTCATCCACATACGAAGGGCATCAAGTGTATCCTGTGTCTGTACCGCAGCCGCGGTATCCAGATGTATCAAGTCAACCACCAGCCCAGCCAGAAATACCGCTACACCGGATGCGAGCTTTACCGTAAATGTCTGCATTGAGAAAATGACCGACTCCTCTCTCGTGCCATTCATCACCTCACCATAATCAACAGAATCTGAAAGAAATATAGTCATGATAACATTGAGCATACCATAGCCCAGATAAATCAGAATACCCGGCAGGCAGAGTATGTACCAGCTCTGCGGCGTGTAGAGCTTTGCAAATGCCATGATAAGTATCACCGCAAAGCCCGCTATCTGAATAATAAATCCTGATATAAAAAGCTGGCTTTTGCTGAATCTCTTGCGAAACAGCGGTATAACCATCATGACAAGCACCTGTGCTGCAAAAGCAACTGCAGCAAATATAGAATATGCGCCATCGTTTCCCACATCAAACCGGAAGAAATAAAGCACTAGGTTGCCACAGATATTGAGTGATGTATACACGAGAATGATTGATACCACAACAGTCATAGCCTGGTCGTTCTTAAATAAGGCTTTAAACATGTCGGATATCTTTCCCGGCTTCTCATCACAGGCAACCGGTCTTTCAGGCACACATGCCACGCATACAAGCTCAGAAATCACAAATACTACCGCTATAATAAGTGCCCACCACTTAAATCCAATCCTGTAGTCAGCCATAGAGCTTCCTGCACCAAGAATCGGCACCACTGTCATCGTGAGCACCGTAGGGATAGCATCTCCAATGCCAGAGCATGTCCTCGCAAGCGATGTAAGCTGCTCCCTGTCGCTGCCCGGCTCAGTGATTGCGGGAATCATAGACCAGAACGGAATATCCATAAGCGTATATGTGATGCCCCATGCAAAGTAAAACACCGTAAGCCACACTCTCTGCGCTGAATCCCCCATAGACTCAGGAGTGGCATATAAAGCATATATGGTCACGGCATTGAGCACCGTGCCGGCAAAAATCCAAGGCCTGAACCTGCCCCACCCGGTACGCGTCTTTGCTACGATAATGCCCATCACCGGGTCATTGAATGCATCAAAAATCCTCGCCGCCATCATCACCGTGCCGATAAACACACTGCTCATCCCAAGCACTACATTATAGTAGTAGAGCAAATACGATGAAATAAGCATATATACAATATCTTTTCCGAATGCGCCAAATCCGAATGCGCACTTTTGTCCTGTTTTAAGCTTCATAGAAATACCTCCAAAAAAATCAGCTATACCAGCCTCTGGTATAAAATAAAAATAATTTACAGCTTCTCTCCAGCCACCCTGCACCGCTCCCTGCAAAAAGCAATGCCATAGGCTAAAATATCACATCTACCCTCATCCCGAAGAGCCTCATCATAGCGCTTATTCTTAATCTGTGCCTATCTCAAAGAAGCTTTTTGGCATGCTCATATTGAGAGTCTTTCCAAAACGGCGAGGGCGAGTAAAAAGAGTAACCTTTCCCCATCCCTGTAAGAGCTGCTCAATAAGCCTTGTCTTGTCAATATAATAGAAACCCAGTTTACGAATTTCCTCAAAACTTTCAATTCCAACAGGTAACTTCAAAGTATTTGCCATAAAAGCCTCCAAAAAATAATCCGCTATACTTAATACTAGTATAGCGGAATGCCATGTAAAATACAATATTTATGATTCCTTATCTTGTCCAAATTCAGCTCTCATTTCTGTCCAGCAACTGCTGTTTTCATTGCCACAATAAAGAATATAAAAATTTAACGGTGCCAGGCACCACCACTGGCACCACCACTGCATCTACATATTTTGTAATTTTCTTACAATAAACAATTGAAAATATTACTTATAAGTAATATAATATAGTTATCTTTAGAGAGAGGAGAATATAAAATGTGGAGTTAGAAAAAATTAGTATTTCGGGAATAAGTGATGTCTATGCTGTTTCAGCTATTAAAAAAGAATTTAAAAAGGCTGTAAATTAGCCATGGAAGAATTCTGAACCCTATCCAGAATATCAAAAAAAATTACTCGCTGATCTGGCAGTATTAGATATAGAAAAAGAAAAAGCTATCGATTTAGCAGCATTTGAAAAATTAACCAACGAAAAAGATTTATATAGTATACATAGACCGAACTCAAGAAAAAATGTACGAATTATCTATACCATTATAGATAGAAAGATAATAATTTTATTAACGGTATTTTTAGAGAAAAACAAAAGTGATTATCAAAATGCAATTTCAGTTGCCAAAAATCGACTCAAACAGCTTCAAGAATAATGTATAATCATACATAAAAGATACTATAGAAGAACAGAGGAATGAAACATGAGCATATACGACAAAATATCAAACGCACAGGAAACAACATGGCTTACTGATGGAATCGCAGAAGCAGAAGCAAAATCAATTATAGAATTAGCAAAAATATCAGCAAAAATCGAAAGACGCCGCCTAGAATTAAATATGACACAAAAAGAATTTGCAGCATATATGAATGTATCACAAGGTATGGTATCACGTTGGGAAAGCAGAGAATACAATTTCACAATAAAAACTCTAAATGAAATTTGTCAAAAGCTTAATCTGCATCTTCAACTTGATTTAACCCCCGTTATTGGCAAGCAAAATTATACTGTTCTAAAATGGAATAGCGAATCCACTCAAAATAACAAGCAAAATAATTGGGTTAAATACATAAAAGATAAGGAGGCTATTGCATAATGGAACTGAATTTAATAGCTACAGGAATCGAATTACTAGGTGCTTCCGTTGCAAAACTTACCGTAGACAACACCATTGTCGATATAGAAAATGATGCCCAACGCAGCTTTGGAATGACTATAAATGAACCTCAATTCCAAAACATTGAAAAAACAAGAGAAATATTTTCACAAATGACAATTGACTTCGATATAATTATAAATCAATCTGATAATGATAATTGTAATATACATTTTACCATTACCGGAGCATTTCTTTCAAAAGGTAAAATATCAGAGGAAGACTTCAAACAGTTAGTTGCTATAAATGGAGCATCTGCACTTATTGGCATAGCTCGAGGCAAAATAGAATCTCTTTCTTCGTCAATTTTTAACAATGGAAAAATCGTCATTCCATTTGTAAATGTTATAGATTATTATAAAGCCACTATTTCATCATAATATAGGACGTACTAAAATGTTCTAGTGACATTATTACTGATCTTCCAGGCGATGAAAAAAATGGCACAAAGGATATTAAAATACGTGTTATTGAAGTCATTCTTGATAATGGAACTAAGGAATATCTTGCAACAAATCTGTTTGACTCGACAATTACCCAGTCAATGTTTCAAGAACTATACTTTTATCGCTGGCCTGTAGAATTGAAATACAAAGAATTAAAAAGCAAACTTGCAATTGAAGAGTTTTCCGGTGCTACTACAACCTCTGTATTAGTGCGTCATTTTCTCAATCCGCTTATGAATTCCATCGCTAATTTTTTCCCACTTAATGCCTGGAAGCTGAATATTATACTTTCTAGCCCAACAACTATTGTACAGCAAATTCACATAATCATTTAACTCCAATGTGCCAGTATATGCTTCTTCCAAAAGTGCTGGCTAAGAGCAAGCATTTTGAGCCAACCGCTCACGTGCAGGATCTCGCAGAGTATGCATCTCCTATCGTTTCTTGCGGTAATCAGACCGGTGAGGGCTGGTTCTTGACAGGTGAGATGCTTGAGCTCATCAATGAGGGCGTCACAAACATCATCTGTGCACAGCCATTTGCCTGCTTACCGAACCATATTGTGGGTAAGGGAGTTATAAAGAGAATCCGACATGATCATCCGGATGCCAATATCGTGGCTATCGATTATGATCCGGGTGCTTCCGAGGTGAACCAGCTGAACCGTATTAAGCTGATGCTTTCTACGGCACAGAAGAAGCTTAAGAAGTAGGAGAATTGCACTGTTGTTGCTAGTGGGACGAACCCGGCGCAGCCGGGGCTTTTTGCCCTTTCCCGCATGGACTACGCTGCTAAGTGTCTGTACGAATTGCATATGCCGGTTGTGGCTTTTTGACACAATCGGCTTTTATGCGCCGTCCATGGCGCATAACACCTCGCCCATGCGTCCATGCATGGGCGTTGTTGTTTTTTCGTATGCAATTCTACAGACTCTAAGCAGCTTCGTATATGCGGTCAAGGGCAAAAGCCCCAGCTGCGCCGGGTTCTGTCTTTGATAACTTTCTACTTTTATATGTGCATATGTTGCTCGTTGCACTCGCTTATATGCTTGCTAACTAGGACAGATGCTTCAAAATCTCATCATACTGGGTATACATCTTCTGCACTTCATTTTCCAGTGTATAGTAGTGCATGATATATGGCACCAACAGCACTAGGAATAACAGTGTAAGTACAAGAAGCATTGGGTTGCTTATCATGATGGATGCGATTATTGACATCATGGTGAGTATAGCAAAGGTTACTGTCACTATGAGGTGCACAAGGCGCTCATGCTGGAAGAAGGCTATTTGTGTCAGGTGTTCCTGCAGTATTTTCTTCCACTCTTCTTTTGATATCTTATCAGGATTGGCAAGCAGATTGTCAATCTTAAGTCTATAATTAATTATTCGTTTTTTCATTTTATTTTCCACCTTTCCTAATACGTACTTTTTTATTTTAATACAATGATAATTGAATCTAAAAATCCGCTATACCAACCTCTGGCATAGCGGATTAAAAAATAAAATGCAATTAAAGATATCACCTGTTATGTGATTATAACTGGTTCAAGACATTTGATGTTTGCAGATAAACACCAGCAATAGCATTGATAACTGCAAGTACGATGGTAATAATTGACATAACAATACCAGCGGTTGCCATGCCCCTTCCACCCTTTTTCCTGCCTACGATACCGAGGATAAGTCCTACAATACCAATAGGTCCGCCAAGGATTGGAATACACCAGAATACCAGACCGATAATACCAAGCACCATAGATGCAATTGACATTCCCTTCTTTTCCTCCATCGGCGGCATAGGCGGTATATTTGGATTGCCCTGCTGATTCGCCTGATCATACATATTGAAGTTGTCGCTCATAACTATTCTCCTACCTTTCTTTTGTTTAAATGATATAATAACTGTCACTGTAATTTGTAACCATGGAGTATCGTAACATACTTTGACTACGAAAGCAATATATTTTTCATTACCGGATGCAACATCCCAGATAGTTACTGTTCACACCTAACAGTGTGACCAGCAACGATTACAGCCAATTTAAAATTTCTCTCCTACCACCCTGCACCGTTTCCTGCAAAAAGCAATGCCATAGGCTAAAATATCACACCGGTCCTCATCCCGCA
>ENA-OYAL01000742-OYAL01000742.1-human-gut-metagenome-genome-assembly--contig:-NODE-742-length-13891-cov-10.815626_pt1 | contig 13891 bp, 10 predicted proteins | sample MGYA00244516_ERZ652817 | MGnify/ENA primary metagenome ERZ652817 (study PRJEB26926, sample SAMN06164692) | human gut metagenome | biome: ENVO:00009003; feature: ENVO:2100002; material: ENVO:00002003...
AGGTACAAAAAGGGAGATGCGAAAAAACTCGATCGAGTTTTTTCACATCCCCTTTGTTCCTAGCAATATATATATCTTACTTTCTTCCCATTATATAATTTTCCAGATTTTAATATCGGAATATATGTGTTTAATCCACCTTTCGATGCCGCATAGCTCCAAACGGCTGCTGCAATTCCACAAGCTCCTGCTGTAACTCCTCCAGCTATTGCTCCTATTGGACCTGTCAAAGCTCCTATAATTGACGCTACACCAGATATAACTCCATAAGCAAGTGCTATTTTAGAACATTCTGCTGCTGTAAAATGTACCCTATATGTATCAAACAATTTTCCCGAAGAGTATTTAGATACTCTAATTCCCCCTTCCATATAAGTCATCTCCTCTTCATTCATAACAGCATAACTGCTAGGGAGCACCAGTGCTCCATCGTAACACATATCCATGTATGTGTACCTTCTTTTTTCTTTGTTTTATTTTTGCCATTCCCGTCTGCAGACAGTCCTGACTCTATGTAAAGCTTTTACATACAAAAATTAATCATCTAGGTGTAGCTCATTACACCCTCATCATCATTCTCAAAATTCTCAGCAAACTGTTCATCCTTATCTGAATCTTCTTTGATAACAAAATTTCCCTGCTGCATTTCCCACAGTCTGTAATACTGTTCTTTCCTCTCAAGCAACTGCTGATGTGTTCCCTGTTCTACAATTTTCCCTTTATCCATGACTATTATCTTGTCACAGTTTTTTACTGTTGCAAGCCTGTGCGCAATAATAAGCATAGTCTTTTTTCTGAATTTATTGTATATCATATCGAAGATTATATTTTCCGTTGCAAAATCCAGATTACTTGTGGATTCATCCATGATATAAAACTGATTTTCCTTTAGAAATGCTCTTGCAAGTGCAATTCGCTGTTTCTCGCCTCCACTCAGACCATTTCCTGCTTCCTCAAGATAGGTATAATACTGCATCGGCAGTCTCTTTATGAATTCATGGGCATCAGCGGCTTTGGCAGCCTCTTTTACCTCGTCAAGCGTTGCACTCTGTCTCGTAACTCTTATATTGTCATAAATACTTTTTGAAAAAAGCTCTATATTCTGTGGCACATATGATATCGCATGACGTATATCGTCATTCTTATATTCTGATATATCCATCCCATCTATAGTTATATCCCCCGCCTCCGGCTCATAATATTTGAGCAGTAGCTTGGCTATTGTAGATTTTCCGCTTCCGCTTGCCCCCACAAGTGCCACTTTCTGTCCTTTTTCTATTATAAAGCTCACATCATCCAAAGCCGGTTTTCTGTTTCCGTATCTGAAAGTGACATGCTCAAGCTTAATATCTCCATCAATGCTTGATATCTCCTGATACTGCCTCTCGCTTTTCTGTTCTCTCTCATAATCCATGATTTCAGAAAGTCTCTTCATTGAAATATTTGCTTCCTGAATGGATAACTGAAGGCTTACCAGATTGCCTATAGGATCCATAAAGTATCCTGCAAGTGTGTTAAATGCCATGAAGCTTCCAAGCGTCATGTTGTTATTTATAACCTGCATTATTCCTACATACAGAAGCACCAGATTACCAACTCCCGATATAACACTCGATATTGTTGACTGCACATTTGAAAGCATGCCCTCTTTATAACTTATCCTAAGAGATTTTATGTATTCCCGCTCTATGCTTTCGAGCTCTATATCCTCATTGGCATTTCCCTTTATTGTCTCAACTGCGCGAAGCCCTTCTATTATTTCTGAGTTGAGTATGGATGACTGCTGCATCTGTTCTTCGTTTATCTTCTTATATGGCTGCTTGAATATAAATACGAGTACAATACTTATGAGAGTCATCATTATGATCACTGCAAAAAGCTTCGGGTTCATCTGAAAAAGTATTACTCCGGTTATCAAAGCCATTGATATGTCCATGATCAGTGATAATGCTATACTGGTAAATATGTCTTTTATGGTAAATGCATCCGAAAACCTGGTTGTAATATCCCCTGTCTTACGGCTCGCAAAAAATTTCATCGGCAATTTGTATATATGCTCAAAATACCCCAGCATAAGTGGTATATCAATTTTGATGGACAGATGCATAAGAATCCACTGTCTCACAAAACTTACAAATGTAGATGTCAGTGATATTCCAAGAAATACCGCAAGCATCATCTTTAATACATCTTTTTGCTGATACGGAAGTATTTCATCATATATTATATTGTTAAAAAGTGATGATAAAATTCCCAGAAGTGTAACCAGAAGTGAAGCTACAAGAGCATATATAAACAGCTTCTTCTGTGGAAGCAGCAGCTTTATATATCTGTCAAATAACTTCGTTCCCTTTATCTTTTCACGCTCAAACTCACTATTTGGTTTCAGCAGGAGCATGGCTCCTGTAAATTTCTTATAAAACTCGTCTATAGTCAGTCTCTCAAGATCCTTAGCCGGATCACCTATTATCACATATTTTTTTGTGATCCTGAATATTACCACAAAATGCGATAAGCCTTCCTTTGTCACGATATTTGCTATAGCCGGTAATGTATATCTGCTAACAAAACCCTCTTTATCTACTTTTACAGCCTGACAGTTAAATCCAAGTTCTTCTGCACACTTTGACAATCCTATAAGGTTTGTTCCTTTCAGGTCTGTTCCCATCATGTCACGTAATTTTGTTATTGTTGTCTCTTTTTTATAGTGCAGACAGACCATCCCCATGCAAGCCGCTGCACAGTCTGTTGCATCATGTTGTTTTATGAAAGTGTATCTCATTCTTTATTCCCTTATCTATCACTTTTTCATTTGATTGGTCTTGATTTTAATAAAAATCTCAGCATTATAATTTCGCTGTTTTTAATTTATTTATATCCGATAATCCAGATATCTTCAACCATATATACATGAATGACACGAATTCGTACACGTTTGACATTTAATCAATAATTTTTGCAAGAATCAACGAAATCGCTACCGAAATATTAGCAGCCATAATACAAAGCACTATTTCATTTTTCATTACTCCAAAAATTGCTGCTATAACAATTACAATTAAAATGATAGTCTGAAATCCCCATGTATTTAATTGTTGCTTATGCTTTTCTTCTCCTGTTAATGGTTTATTTTCTGCTTCAACCGGAGCCAATCTCAGTACAGTTAACACTGCTACCATATATAGCACCATCAAACACCATATATATTTTTTTCCCAATGCCAATGCAGACATCACAAATACAATAAAGGTAATCTGCGTATACAAGATACATTTAAGATGACTACGTGCATGATATCCTCCAGCTGTCAACCTCAACGGAGTATACACTGCTATGTACGGAATAAATGCTATAGGATATCCTATAACGTAATATGATAATATAACCATAAAAGCAACATTTATTAATGTAGACAAAATCAATTCCATACCATAGCAGTATGATTCCTTATCACCAGTCTTGATTATTGCATTTTTAATCCAAAACTCAACAATTAGTGTACTTGCTTTCTTAATCATTTCTTTTTTTCAATGAGTCTGGGATATCTGGCTGATGTGAAAAAAAGAAACATGTTGCATTCACAGAGACAACAGCAAGTACCATTGTAAATGTTGCAACGATTTTTGAGAATTTTACTATACCTTTTTTAACCATAATTCTTTGCTCCTTTGTTTTTATTCTTTACACTCTCAATTCTACTCAACATCACTGTATATACAATAGCTCATGCACTAACGACATAAATATACACACCTTTTGCATATATAGTAGTATTACTATTGCAAAATGATAGTAATACTATATTCAAAATATTAATTTTTTTACCTACAATATCTATAGTTTAAATATGAAGGCAGGTAAATCATGCAGGATACAGAATTCATAAAGCATATAGGAAAAATCATACGTTTCTACCGTTTGAAAAATAATCTAACACAAGAACAATTAAGTGAATATGCAGACTGCTCCTGCGGATTTATTGGTCAAATTGAACGTGGTGAAAGCAAAATTTCACTTTCTGTTTTATCAAAAATAATCAACACTCTCAAAATAGACGCAAATGAATTGTTTTGGGGCACCGATACACATACTTCTGAAAGTCAGCAATTGGATAATCAGATAGCTCTCTATGCCAAACAATTATCAATTGACAAAAAACATATTGTTCTCAATCTGATGGATGATTTGAAAAACCTAAATTAATCTTGTAAATTCAAAATTTATAATCTATAATCTTCATAGCTTAATTGTTTTGATAAGGGGATTATTTTTATGAATATTGCTATTTGTGATGATGAACAACAAGATATTGATATACTTTACAATTACTGCAAATCATGCAAATTACCATACAATATTTCTACTTTCTTGTCTGCCTCTGCCCTGCTTGAGGCTTTTAAATCCCAATTTTATGATTTAATTTTTCTTGATATAGAAATGAATAAGCCAAATGGTTTTGAAATTGGCTCTATTTTAGCAGGATATTTTCCTCGTCCCGTAATAGTTTTTACGACAAACGCACTGCAGTATGCAGTCCGAGGATATGGAATTGCTTTTCGATTTCTATGCAAACCGATAACGATTACAATGTTTCAAAGTGTTGTCAGGGAGGCTCTTGACGAGATTCTTCCGCAAAAGGCAGCGGTAACGTGTGGTTCAACTCAGAAAATGATTTCTATAAACGATGTCATATATTTTGAGAGTCTGAACCGGCACATTATTTTTCATTTTGCAAATACATCCACATTGGAGATAAAGGATTCAATGGAAAATATGATTTCAGTTTTTTCATATCCTTCATTTGTACAGATTCACAGAAGTTATTGCATCAATTTGAATTATGTGGACAGCTTTACACCACTTGCTGTCACTATGACTGACGGCTGCAAAATTCCACTTTCTCGGAAAAAACAGACCATTTTCCAAGAGCGCTTTAACAATTTGATACGAGGTACCATCAAATGAATTTTCCAATTGAAGTATATACCATTATTATAGAATGCCTGCTTATTTTCTACTTCTTTCATAAAGAGGTTAGACCTGTATACCCTTCCCGCAGATATATTATCCTATTTTGCATATCACTCTTTGCGGTAATAATGCTATCAACCCTATATACACCTATGTTTATACGGCTTGTCATTATCAGCTTATTTTTGTTTTTATGCTATACTTTCTGCTTCAAATGCAAAATATTCCAAATCACCTATACTATTATATTATTTTTTGTCACGTCGATGTTTTCCGATGTTATTGGTGCGTTTGTACTTTCCAGACTTGGAATTTCAATAGATGAACTTTTAGGAATAAGTGAAGGACGGCTTATCTACAATACCACAAGCAAGATTATTCATCTGTTTTTGCTGGTCATAATTATTTTATTTACCAATGCCCGATTTGATTCAAAGGCTCTACTGCATGCCATACCACTCATGCTCTGCAATCTGTCAAGCATATTTATTCTGTTTGCCCAGTACACTACCTTTATTGACAATGGTAAATACTCCACCTTTGTGATGACCACCATATGTATGCTTGTTATCAATATAGTGGTTTGTGGATATACGGAAATAGTAAAGAAATCTTATGAATTACAGAAAAATCAGCTCTGTATGCAGGAGCAGCTTGCCAAACAGGAGCTTTACTATCAGGATATCATTGCTCGTCAGGACGAATCCCGCGCACTTTGGCATGATATAAAAAAATACATGCTGGCAATGGAAAATCTGGTTTCTACGAAAACACGACCTGAAGCCGAAAGCCAGCTCTCTGCCTTAAAGAAAAAGTTTTCAAGCCTTGACCAAATGATTGATACCGGTAATTCCATTGTTGACGGTATCCTAAACTATGGCTCTAATAAAGCAGACAGTCTGGGAATCTCCATAAACTTTAATCTATGGCTGGATACTGACCTTAACATTTCGCCTGTTGACCTGTACATAATCATTGGAAACACTATGGATAACGCAATAGAAGCCTGCGATGCTTTTCCGGCCCATCAAAAACCATCCATCTCATGTACGCTGCGCCAGAAAAATCATGTGCTGCTTTATGAAATATCCAATCCTATTCCACAGGTTTCGGTAAAAAAAGCCGGAGTTATCCACGGATATGGGCTTGAAAATGTCAAAGAATGTGTAAATAGAAATAGTGGTTTTATCTCTGTTAAAACCGAAAATGATATATTTTGTGTCTCTATAACACTAAACGTTTAATATGTCTTAAATCCGCGATATCACAAGCCTTCCATCCTGCACATCAACCCTGACCTTATTAGACTCTATCCCCGCTGCCTCAAGCATCTCATCGGTGAGTTTTATCCTGTGTGCCTTATCCAATACCGTATATTCCATTGCAGGGTGTTTCTTCAATTTCTCCGTACTTACCTTTCCGTCAGATATAAGCACTGTGCGGTCTACACGGCCTGCAAGTGCCATATCGTGTGTCACTATGATGATGGTTATACCAAGCTCTTTGTTCAGCTTATGAAACAGCTCATAGATTGTATCAGCAGTCCTTGTATCCACAGCTCCGGTGGGCTCATCCGCAAGCAGTATGTCCGGCTTATTTGCCAGTGCCACCGCTATCGCTGCGCGCTGCTGCTCTCCTCCCGATAGCTGAGCCGGAAGCTTATCCTTATGCTCCTGTAATCCCACTGCATTTAACAGTTTAAGGGCATAGCTTTTATTATCATCCTTGCGTTTTTTTATAATTTCTCCGTGTTTTAAATTATCGGTATTTCCAGTATTTTCAAACATCATCACTGCCTCGACATTCTGCAGCACAGTCAGGTATGGGAACAGATTTTTGGCACTTTTCTGCCACACAAAGCCCACCTTGCCCCTGCGGTATCTCACCATTTCAGCTTCTGAATATGTGGAAATGTCTTTTCCGTCAATAGTGAGCACTCCCGCTGTGGGTGTTTCCAGTCCTCCTATCATATTTAAAAGGGTGGATTTTCCGCTGCCGGATTTTCCTATTACCGCAAGCATTTCCCCTGTTTCCACCGTCAGGTCAAGCCCCTCCAGTGCCATCACCTTTTTATCGTCGGTCTCATATATTTTTACCAGTCCATCGCAGTTTATCATCTACTTTTCCCCCTTTTAATTTAAATTACTATGCCGTCACTAAGCTCAAACACTTCATCCCCCAGCTCCATCAGGTTCGGATCATGCGTGGTCATAACTATTGTGATGTCCTCATCGTCTATCAACTCACGGAACAATCGCATGACTTCAAATCCAGCAGCGGTATCGAGTGCTCCTGTCGGCTCATCCGCAAAGACCACCTTCGGGCGATGAACCACAGCGCGCGCTATCGCAACTCTCTGCTGCTCACCTCCCGATAGTTGTCCCGGCATATGATCCATGCGCTTTGAGAGTCCGACACGCTCCAGCAGCTCTGATACTCTGTCATGCGTATTCTCATTTATCACTTCGGTTTTTGCATCTCCAATGTCATTATCCATATCAGTCAAATTCTTTTGTATCTGACGTTTATTTTTCGCAAGTCTAAGGGCAAATTCCACATTCTCATATGCCGTCATCGTGGGAATTAGTGCTATAGACTGGAATACAAATCCCATCTCATACCGCCTTAGCATTTCCCGGTCTTTCTCGGTCATCTGCTCGAGGTTTTTATCCAGAAACTGCACACTTCCCTCTGTCGGCATATCAAGCGCACTAAGGATATTAAGAAGTGTGGTCTTTCCAGAGCCGGAACGCCCTTTTAAGATGGCAAGTGTTCCTTTTTTTATCTCCATGGATACTCCGTCAAGTGCGTGGACTGTTGTACCATCTCCCGCCTTAAAATATCTTTTTATATTTTGAGCAATTATCGCATTTTCCATATGTCACGACCTCTTTTTTTACATGCTAACTATCTTCTCCAAGCCTTAGTGCCTGTGCTATCTTCATACTCTTAAGCAATCTGCTGATAACCACATAGCATACGGCTACAGCCACGAAAAGTACTCCTGCAAGCTCCAGCATATCAGATTGATAAATATATACATTTACTCCGATATTGTGTTTCTGCGGCAGATATATGATCGATATGAGCCTTACAAACATCGCTGTTGCAGCTATACCTATGCCTGCTCCCGCAAGAAGCGGCAGAAATGATAAAAATATCTGCTCGTTTAAAAGCATTGCTTTTACCTCTCTCATTCTCATTCCCATTGCGCGGTATATACCAAACTGCAGCTCCCTCTGTTTTAGTGTCATAACCCAATACAGCAAAAATCCTACTGAGCACACTATCAGTGAAAGTATAAAACTTAATGTAAACATACCGTTTGTGATCTGCACTGTGGCTGAGTTTTTATTCTCGTCTATAAGCTGCTGCGCGGATGTTAAATTTTTGTATATATCATCCACCGTTTTTCCTTTTGACAGGTTCATCCACACACTGTACGGTGTCATGCCGAACTTTTCCACAACCGTAGCATAATTTGCAACGATCAGGTATTTCTCCTGCTCGGTCACATTTCCTTCTGCATCTGTCTCATAGGTGTAACGCTCGTAGCCCGGAAACCCTTTTACTATGGCACATACCTTTACATTCTCGGATGCGTAGATCTGATCATCATCGACAGCCTCCGGTACATACCTTGAGTAATTTAAGCTGTCACCAACTTTAAGTCCCAGAGCTTTTGCCAGATTTGAGGAAATGATGACTCCGTCCGGCTCTTTTGCCAGCTCATTCAGGTAATTGAACCAGTGCGCGTCATTAATATCATCATTTTGGTCACTCTGCAATTTCGCAGTCTCACCGAATTCTTTTGTGTTTATCGCCATAAGATATGCATCCGAAATCGAACCACTGCCTGCGGAAATGTCTACCCGCTCGTCCTCAAGCACACGCGTGACCCCGTCACAGATGCCCTCATTTTTGAGCGACTCGTATTTACCGAAATCAGGCTCGTCATACATCCAGCTTACAGAGCCATCTTTATTCTTCTGTATCCTGAGTCTGAAATCTTCGTTGTATATCGCATCACACCCCACATTGTAGACGATCCGTTTTTCCATATTGCTGTTCATGGTGCGCGCCATATTCGCGTCAAAAATACCGCCAGCCACTGTCATGATAAGAAATACTGCCAGAAATCCCTGATTGTATCTGGTTCGTTTCAGCTGTAAAAATGATGCATACATTGCCGGAGAAAAATGCTTTTTAAAGAGCCTGTCCACAAGCAGAATAATAAGTCCGGTAAGTCTTACGCACAAAAGTGCCACTGCAAATATAAAAAGCGAATTGTCCAGTATCATGACAGGATCTATGCTCCTGTTCTCAAGAACAGATATCGCAAGCGTACTCTTCTGCTTGTTGTAATTGTAAAGCAGATATGCTGACAGAGCCAAAAGTATAACGTCTATAAAGCATTTCTCCCAAAGAGGCTTTTTCTTTGATATTCGTTCCCTGCTGCGCTCTGATATGGCATCCTTTGATTTTTTCCACACCGGAACTGTGATAAACAGCACCATGATAACTGCCGCTGCCACCGCATAGACAAGCATCTGCCATACAAATCTGTAAGTGCCTATATCCTTTGCCGTAAATCTTAAAAATCCGTCTGTAGATGCGGCAGCCCGGCACATTATATATCCGAGTACTATTCCAAGTACACAGCCCGCAAACGCTATTATTCCTGACTGCTGCAGGTACAAAATAAATACCTGTAATTTTGTCGCACCACGACTTCTTAAAACAAGTATGTCATTTTCCTCGAGCGAAAGTATCTGTGCAGATATCATTCTTATAAATAAAATCAAAAGCACAAGACACGGCAGCTCCAACGCCCAAAGCATCAGCTTTATCGTCTTCTGCTGTGTAAAAAAGCGCTCCAGCGTATCACGGATGTTGTCATTGTAGAGCTTGTCAGCATCCTTAAACTGCTCCATATAACCGTCATAAAGTGAGGCATTTTCCGTGTTGATCTGCCTGTAATCCAGCATGAGAAAATCACTGTAGCTGATATTGTCCTCGCTGTAATACTGCATCATTTCGTCAAAAACATCCCGCGAAACAAATATCACATCGCCCATATCCGAAAGCGTCTTGGCCCAATATGGATCGTTTATATCTTTTTCACGGCAGATCTGTGATATGACGAAAGAAATTTCCTTTTTCCCACTGCCATCAGGTACATGTAAATAGATTTTTTCACCTGCTACAAGTCCGTAGTGATCCATTGTCTTTTCGCTTATACTGCATTCGAATGTGGCTGTGTCAGTCTGAGATTTTACAACATCCGCGTACTCCGAAAGTCCCGGCAGATATCCTATTGTAAAATAATGGTTAAGTCCTCCAAACTCTGTATCTGCGCGTCCTCCTGAGAGTGTGATAAGCTGCTGTGAGGAAACCTTGTTTATATCCACATATTCAGTCCACTTCTTTTCGTATCCTGACAGCTTATCAAGCACTGACTGCGAATCAGGATAATCTGCCACCACATATGTTCCCTCGCGGCTCATCTGTGCAGGAAACTCATTCTGCTGTGTGGCATGATCCGTAAAAAGTCTGTCGAGTATCTGATTGCCCGCACCCTTTTCAAACATAGGGTGGCACACAAAAAGTGCTATAAACAAAGCCACTCCCATAAGCAGACACAGATTTAACCATTTTCTGTTTTTTAATTTATTAATTACGAAGCCAAACATATTTCATCGCCCTCATCAATACCGTAAAGCACAAGTGTATTGCTGCCTGATGTATAATCGCTCAATATTACCGGCTGCTTTACCACGCTGTCCCCATCAATTTTCCACACATAGTATGATATATCATCTTTGTCCATAGGATTGACCTGCTTGTGTATGATCGAAGTCGGCACCACTACCACCTTTTTAAAAGAAACATAAGAAAACTTTACAGCAGATGCCCTGGTCAGATCATCCGGTATTCCATTGTCAAGTTTTATATAAAATGCTGCATTTCCATATCCCGAATCTGTGTTTCCGGTAATATGCACACCTTTATCATCCTGATTTATATATCCCTTTTGAGCAACACTACCGTAACCGGCAAAACCGATACAGCTTCCGTAGATCGTTGTACCGTCCAGCTCAAGTGATACGCGCTCTCCCACATCTGCTATATTGTCCTTATATACTTTATAGCTATTGCTATCCTTTACCTGAACCAACAGTACGTCCGTGGAATTTCCGGTTATCTGCAGGATATCTGAGCCTTTCTCCACATTATCTCCTGCCTTGACACTCACCTTTGAAACTTTTCCGTCATTTTTGGCATATACTGAAATATTTCCTTTGCCGTCATTTCCTGCGCTTATGCTGTCATATGCTGACTGTAGCCGGGAAAGCTGATAGGTGTGGTCTGCACAGGCAAGTTTTTTCTGCAGATTCAATAATTGTAAATTCAGTTTCAACTGCTGCTCATCATATGCTGTATCCGGCTTTTCATCCTGCCGGTTATTTTCTTCTGCGCTACTACCACCTTCAGATAAATCTTTTATCTGTTTATCGTAATCAGCAATCTTCTGCGCATAGGATTCATTCTCCGAGTCGATCGCATTTTTCGCCTCTGTTATGGCAGCTTTGCCCTCTCCGGTATCCACCACGTAAAGCAGCATCCCCTTTTCTACCGTATCGTCCTGCTTCACATTGACCGATACGATCTGCCCTTCATAATCACAGGTTTCGGTTATCGTCCCTGCGTCAGATTTGCTGTAGCGCACACCGTAGTTTGCTATATCAAAGTCAGACCTTGTTACCGTATATTTGCTATACTTTGTCGGAACCTGATCTGTAGAATTATAGTAAACCAGCTCCCCCTCTTTTAAGCCCTCTGTGACCTGTGTATAGTTTTCATCAGACTCACCTGTTGTTATGATGCGTTTCTCGCGGCCGCCCTCATCATTTTTCACATAGACATATCTGGTATCGCCATCCTTATAGATGGAATCTTTTCCCACGACAAGTGCCTGATTTGCTTTTGTCTTTTCAAAATATACCGGATACATCTGTCCTGCCGTAAGAAACGGCTTTTCCCTGCTTTCCACGCACACATCCGGATATCGGTTGTTTATCTTCGAAAGTACCAAAACCTCTGATGTATATTGAGACTCGGTGACATCATATTTTTCGCCATCGACTATCACATATTTCTTGTCATAATCGCTGTATTTGTACTCATTTATAGCTGTATCTTTTATATCCAGCACAAGGTCATCCGTATCGGAGACAATGACTATATTCTCGTATGCCGCAGCAGACCTTCCATCTGTCAGCTTCTTAGTGTAAGTGACAAGACCGCTGTGGGCTGCCTTAAGCGTTCCATCATCAACAATCTGCTGATATAAAGCCATCTGTTCATTGATCTTTTGCACTCGGTATTCGTGAAGCTGCTTATCGTACCGTTCATTTTCCTGTTCTGTGGCAATCTGCGTATTGTAATCCTCTTCTGTGCTCTCTTTTTTCTCAATCTGTTCTGTTGAAAATTCGTCCGTATCCGCAGCCTGACTCTCCCATAATTTGATCTGCGTATCCGAGATCTGAGCGGATATCTCATATGTCTCATTCTCATGCGCCAGCGCATCATTACATTGCTGCAACTGTTTTTTTGCCTCATCCACATCACAGACTGCAAGCACATCCCCTACATTTACTGTATCTCCCGGCTCCACATATATCTGTGAAATGTTTACGTTGGCACTGTAGTAATTGCAGTAATCCCTAGGAACTGCGGTAGCCATCAGCACCTGTATGGAGCCAATCGTACCGTATTCCACAGGTCTGTAGGCTTCATTTAACGCTACAGGTTCTTCAAGCTCTGGTATACTGCTTTCTGTCATTTTTCCACAGCCGCCTGCCACAAACGATACACATATCCCCAGTACTGCCAGTTTTTTTATTGATAAAATGTTTCTGATCTTCACTGCAAAACCACCTCATCCCCGCTTTTAAGTCCTTCTGTGATGATCCGGTAGTCTCCCACCTGATCTGCGACACTTATCCATACCGCCTGTCTGTATCCATTCTCATCCAGTGTGTATACAAAATACCTGCCATCCTTCTCATGTACTGCGTCCTTTTGCACATACACAGCATTTTCTATAGCAGGGCGCGTCACTTCCATGGAAAATATCTGTGCATCCGATACTGCCGACATGTCCGATACCGGTTCAAAAACAACCTTTTTATCGTCCACCTCTTTTACCTTAAGTTCAAACTCTATATCAGATGCTGTTGCCGTGTATATATCACCTACATTAAAGTCATAACCTTCCGGTCTGTCAGCCTCGTAATTGCCGTTTCCGCTGATTTCTGTTATAAGATTGCTGCCCGGTTCAAAAACTCCCGCCAAAAGTGAATTGTCCATTGCTGTGATCGTACCATCCTCTGATGCCGTGATCTGATATCTCGACAGTTTTTCCTTAGCCTCATCAAGATAAAGCTGCGCAACCTCTGTATCCTTATCAAGCTGGGCTATATCGCTTGAATAATCCTGAGTATCATCGATTTTCATAATAGCCCTGTAGTGCTCTGCCAGAAGCTTATTCTGACTGATCTGCCCGCTGTAGTCCTCAATCTTTTTCTGTATCTCCCCGGATTTAAAAGCCACCAGTATATCGCCCTTTTTCACATGATCACCCACTGCCACATTTACCTTTTCAAGCGTAAGCTCCGTGTTTGTCGCACCATAGGAAAACCTGGTATAGCCCTGCGCGCTCAGACTGATGGTAGTCTGCGGTGTGAGTGAACCGCTCTGTACCGTAACTGTCTGGTATGATATTTTCTCGTAGAAAGCTCTGTCCGTCTGTGCAAGCTCCTTTTGTGCCGCCCCACATCCTGAAAACAAAATAGAGGTAATTGCAGTGGCACTGTCTCTTATACACATCTCCGAGCCCACGAGACTCCTGAGCATC